>ODAI012896876.1_pt1 | contig 155588 bp, 121 predicted proteins | sample 1539321 | NCBI WGS metagenome assembly ODAI01 (sample SAMN02144231, study PRJEB22623) | gut metagenome | biome: sheep rumen | host: Ovis aries | place: New Zealand | reverse complement strand
GACCAATATGACGATAATTTTATAAAACAAACACAAATGAAAATTAACAAAAGACCAAGAAAAAAACTCAAATTTGAAGCACCTATAACCGTGTTTCAAAGATTAATGAAAAAAGTTGCACTTGCGGGTTGAATCTGCGGTAGGGCATAATGTAATAATTTTGTTGCAAATTTACTAAAAAACATATATAATATGTGAGTTTTTTCTTAAATTTGCACCATTAAAACAAAAAAATAGAATCATTATGTTTTCACTACTCAAAAAAGAATTGTCGGCGTTTTTCAGTTCGATAACCGGCTATATTGTGATATTTGTTTTTTTGCTTGTCGATGGGCTTGTGCTGTGGGTTTTCCGTGGCGATATGAACATCATCGACAGCGGTTTTGCGTATTTGGACCCGTTGTTTCAAATCGCGCCGTGGGTGTTCTTGTTTCTCGTGCCGGCTATAACGATGAGGATGATTTCTGAGGAAAAAAAGACCGGCACAATCGAAGTGCTTTATACTCAGCCGTTGTCTGATTTTCAGATTGTTATGGCCAAATATATCGCAGGATTGGTATTGATTTTAATATCAATTTTGCCGACATTGATATACGTATTCACGATTGCAAATCTATCCGCCGAGGGGCAGCAGACGGCTTCGGGCGCAGAGGTCGCGGGGCTCGATTATGGCGAAGTTTCGGGTGCGTACATTGGATTGTTTTTATTGGCGTCGGTGTATTGCGCAATTGGACTTTGGGCATCGTCGCTCACTGAAAACCAAATAGTTGCGTTCTTACTTTCGGTTGGTATTTGCCTGTTTGTATATCTCGGAATGAATGCCGTAGGCGAATTTCTGGGCGGATACGGACTTATGGTTTCCAACCTCGGAATCGATGCGCATTACCGCTCCATAAGCCGTGGCGTGATCGACAGCCGCGACATCATATATTTTATAAGTGCCAACGCGCTGTTTTTGATGTTGGCAAAATACAAACTCGAATCTCGTAATTGGAACTAACATTATGGAAACCAGCATAAAAGAAACCAACAGAAGGCGCAGCCTCCGTTTTTTGGCGATTACAATTGCCGTGATTGTAGCCGTCAATTTCATATCAAATTTTGTGTTTACGCGCATTGATTTGACCTCCGACCGACATTTTTCTCTTACGGATTTTACGCGCGATTACCTTTCCGATTTGCAAGGGTCGGTGATGGTGAGGGTGTATCTCGACGGCGACGAATTGCCAGTTTCTTTTGGGCGAATGAGGGACGAAATCCGCAGCAAATTGGAGGAATTCAAGATTTATGGCGGCAACAAGTTTGCCTACACTTTTATCAATCCGACTCAAAGCGACAACAAGGATGCGCGTTACGGAATTTACAAGCAACTTTTTGACCTCGGACTTCGCCCCGTGGAGATTGACAATCACACCGAGGAACAGACCACAAAAACGATGATATTCCCTTGTGCTGTAGTTAGTTACACTCTCGAAGGCAAGACCGGTACCGACAATCACGACACCACGCTTTTCCGCGAAATTGGACTCAATCTCCTGAAAGCCGACCCGCGCCTCGATCCCGGCGACGAGCAAAATATTTTCAATTCTGTGGAGACTTTGGAATACGAAATTATTAATGCCATCTACCGGCTTTCGCAAATCGAAAAACCGCGCATTGCATTCATCGATGGACACGGCGAAGCCTCTGACGAACAGTTGGTTGACATATCGACGTCGTTGTCGGATTATTATGACGTAAGGCGCGGCAATATTGGCGGCAGGGTAGGGGTTTTGGATGGTTTTTCGGCGGTGATAATTGCCAAGCCTACCAAGCCTTTCAGCGAGGACGACAAGTTTGTGATTGATCAATACATAATGCAGGGCGGCAATGTCTTGTGGTTGATAGATGCCACGACGGCTACGATGGACAGCCTGATGACTCGCGAAGTAGCGGCTGTATTGCCTGCCGAATTGAATTTGGAGGATATGCTTTTTACATACGGAGTACGTCTCAATGCCAACATTATCAGGGACTTGCAATGCAGCCAAATCGGACTTGCAGTGGCGGGTGCGGGCGGTCAGCCGCAGATAAAATTGTTTCCGTGGGATTATTATCCCGTGATAATTTCGCACGTAAAAAATCCAATTACAAAACATTTGAATTATCTTCTCTGTCAATTTGCGGGCACGATTGATACTGTCGGCACCAATTCCGTGATTGGAAAGACAATTCTTCTGCAATCTGGCAAATATTCCAAATATATCAACGCTCCATTTTCGCTGTCGTTTGAAGGCGTTTCTCAACGTCCCGACCCCAACGATTTTAATAAGCCTTATAATAATATTGCGGTTTTGTTGGAGGGCAATTTTGAATCGTTGTACAAGGAACGTCGCGGTAGAACCATCAACGGAAATTATTATCATACAAAGACTTCCGAGCGTCCTTCCAAACAAATAGTGGTTTCGGATGGCGACATTGCCATCAATGATATTTCACCGAAAGGCGAGCCATATCCGCTCGGTTTTGACCGCAACACCCAAAATACTTTCAAGGGCAACAAGGAGTTTATTCTGAATGCTGTCAATTATCTCACCGGCAATGGCGACTTGTTGGAAATTCGCCTTAAAGAAATGAAAGTAAGGATTTTGGACAAGCAACGCGCACAGAAAGAACGCAGTTTTTGGGCGGTGATTAATGTCGTGGTTCCGCTCTTGATAATTGGAGTTGCGGGTGCTGTGATTTTTGTTGTGAGAAAACGCAAATATTCTAAGAAATGAAAAAATATTGGATTATTGTTCTAACGCTTTTTGCGCTTAATTCTTGCACTGACGACAAGGATTTTCAAGTTGTTGAGACGGAAGTAGGCGGCGTGGAAATCATTGACGGCAACAAGAATTTGCACCTCGCCAAAGATACGGCGTGGTATGTTTCGGATGCTGATGGGCATCGGCTTTGCAGTTGCGACGAATACAAAATCGCGGCGTTTTTCAATGTGTTGCGCGATGTCCAAGTGATGGGATTGAGCAATCATCCGCAGGACGGCGCGTTTGATTCAGAAATAATTTTGAAAAAGCCGTCGGGCGGCGAAATCAAAAATATCCGCCTTAAAGCTGTTGCCGGTTCGTCGCAAATGATTGGCAGCGTTGATGGCGGCAAATGTTACATTGTGGGCGTTCCAGGTCTTAATGTAAACCCGATTGTCAACTTTTCGGCGGCGGCGGATTACTGGAAGGATTTGTCATTGTTGGAATTGACGCCTTATAATATTTCCAAAATTTCTGTTGAGAATTTCGCCGACCCTGCGCAGTCGTTTTTTATATCGGCGGTGGCTGATGGTTTTGAAATTAGGGGTATGGATGGCAACGTCATCACCGACATCCCCGAACAGTCAATCCGTCAATGGCTTGGCAGCATTGCTGGTACGTATCGTGCCGTTAAATACGTTGATGCAGAGCAATTTGCGCCCGCCGATTCCATCTTCCGCCTCAATGTCCGCACCCGCCTCGGCGACGAAGAATCAATCACTTTTTATAAGAAAAATAACGATTTTAATCTGATGTTTTTCTCAAAAGGCAACGAGCACGGCTTGGCAAAGTATTATGATTTTGATAGGGTTTTGGTGGAAGTTGCGGGGGTGAAATAATTATATCTCCCCCGCCCACAACTTCTTGAAAAAATCTTTCACATACAGACATTCAATCTCGCCCATACGACGGTTGAAAATGTCGAGCGACACGATTATAAGCCGGCATTTTGGGTGTTCTTCGCCAAAGGTTTTGAGACCTTTGATGTGTTTGGTCATTACTTCTTCTGCCGATTTTATTTCGATGGCAACCCTTGCGTCGCCCAATATCGCATCTACTTCAATGCCTGTGTATGTGCGCCAATATGAGATTTTTTCGTTGCTATGATTGTAACCCAAATATGCCACAATCTCTTGAACGACAAGATGTTCAAAGGCGTGTCCATATTCAGGCGTGCCGCGTTTCATCGCTTGGCGGTGCATCAGATGATTGGCAACTCCAACGTCAAAATAATAAAATCTCGGTGCCTGTACGAGTTTGCGCTGCACCACTTTTGAAAAAGCGGGTATGCGGTAGCCAATCAGCGTATCTTCCAAAATGTCGAAATATGCATTTACCGTTGTCGCGCTCACGCCACAATCCTGGGCGATATTGTTGCTGTTGATAATTTCGCCGTCGCAGATTGCCGCCACTTCGAGAAAACGTTGGAATGCTTTTAGATTTCTGACGAGAGCCTCTTCCTTGATTTCCTCTTTCAAATAAATGTCGATGTACGCCGACAACAGTCTTGATGGATTTTCTGAAAGGTAATGTGCCGGCAACATTCCACAATTGACAGCTTTGTCGATATTGAAATCGGGAATTTCCGCGCTTACCAATGGGAAAAAATACACAGGAAATGCGCGACCACCAAGTGTGTTGTGTCCTTTCCGTTTTAGTTTTCGTGCACTTGACGCGCACAATACGAAAATATGTTTTTTTTGCACAATAAGTCGGTGCACTTCGTTGAGAAGTTCGGGCACTTCGGGTATTTCGTCAATCACAACAATGGAGCCATCCGGTTGACTTTCGAGCATTTCGTAAAGGAGACCGGGGCGGCGTGAAAACCTGTCGCTAAGAGTAGTGTCGAGTAGATCAATGTAGGTTGCATTTTTGAGTTGTTGACGCAAAAATGTGCTTTTTCCCGTCTGACGTGCGCCAAATAGGAAGATGCTTGTTTCTAACTCTTTGTTTATCTGTAATATACGGTTTAGCATAGCCTCGGTTTTTATTTGTTTGACGGCTCAAAGGTAATGCTATTTTTTGAGATAAACAAATTTTTACTTAGGATTTTCATTGAAAATCGCAAGTTGTACTTTGGATTTTCAATGAAAATCGCAAGTTCTACTTTGGATTTTCAATGAAAATTGCAAGTTGTACTTTGGATTTTCAATGAAAATCACAAGTTGTACTTTGGATTTTCAATGAAAATTGCAAGTTATACTTTGGATTTTCAATGAAAAAATGGAGTGGCATTCCGAAAATTTCAGTAAAATTCGGAGTACCGCTCCATAAATTTCAGTAAAATTTGGAGCGTTATTTTTCCGCTTCCCCCTCCATCTCCTTTATCTTCTTCTCCTTCAATGCCCTGACTTTGCAGTCGGAATTGAGGAGGGCGCAGCCTTCGCAGTCGTCGAGGGAGGGCTGTTGACGGGATTTGCGCCCCTCGATGATTTCGCGGTCTATCATCTGTTGGAGTTGGTTCATACAGTAGATGCCGCGCTTTTGCATTTCTTCGTTTTCACCCACTTCGTATTGCGGAAAACGTTTTCTCTTGCCCCAAAATATCTGTATTCCAAGGCCAATGACGCATAGTGCGATAATTACTGCAACCAACGAAAATGTTGTCCAAAAATTCATATCTTGCATAAGCGATAATTGTTTGATATTCACCGCCTTGCGACGGGATTTTTGTAAACGTAAATTTTGATGAATTGTAACGAATTAAAACGAATTATTTTAAAAAAAATTCGTTTTAATTCGCTTAAATTCGTATTAATTCGCGTTGAAAAAATTAATAATTGTCGGCGTCGAGGCGGCCGATTTTTTTGCCTTTTTCGTTATAGACGGTGGATTTGCCGGCGCGCTCGCCTTTTTTGTATTTGCTTTCGAGCTTTTTGTTGCCGTTTTCGTAGTAGAAAATGCACTCTCCGTGGCGGCGTCCGTCCTCGTATTGAATTTTGGATTTCATATTGCCATTGCGGTAGTACTCAATGTAATAGCCGTCGATTTTGTCCATATTGAAATCCACGTCGGCGAGTTTGGTCTCCTTCCTACTGTCGTAGAAGAAATAAGCCTTGCCGTTGAGGTAGCCTTGCATATAATTGGCTGATACAAAGACGTTGCCATCAGGATAATACGTGCGCCAAATGCCGTTGACTTGACCATTGGCAATATTGCCGTCATAAAGCCTTGTCGAGGTGCTGTCTTTGATGGTAAGCGCGCCGTTTTCCACTGTCATCGTGTCGGGGATTGCGACCTTGAATTTCAGCGAATCGATGTCAACAACGCCTGCCGCAGCCTCCGCCATACTTTCGGCTTGGAGGGCGATGTCTTCCTGCGTTGCCGACGAGTCGTATTGTATTGCCAACTTGCTCTTAAACAGACCGTTGTTGTTGGTCAATTGGAATCCAAAACGTGCAAAACTGTTGATGAGTTCCTTGTTTTTCTCGATGTCGGGCTTGATGTCGGCGGGCGAGTATTTCAACAAAGTTTCGTACATACGGGGCGTCTGAATGTAGGCGGTGAGGTTGGCTTTGTTGTCAAAACCATCCTTGAAGTCGCTGAATTTCACGCTCTTGGTCATCGTGCGACCCATCAGGTAGTCGTCGATTATCTGATGAAGTACTTCCTGCGAGTTTGCAAACACCACAAAGTCCTCAATATAAGTGAAATACGGTTTTTCTACCTTGGAAAACAATTTGCCGAAAAACATCTTGAAAAAGCCCTTGATGTCCAAGTATTGGATGTCGAAATTGCGGTACGGCTCCACTTTGAATTTCAATGGCGTGCGCTTGTTGATGTGCGTGAGGATGTTGCCGAGGTGCGCCTTTGCCTTGTCGATATTGTCGGCGGCGATGGCGATTGCGGCGTCGATGTCGCGTGATTTTTCGGATAGCGGTCGCAGTTTTGCAATGGTGATTTCATTGCCAATCCACCCAAGAAAATCGTCTTTGATGCTGAATCCCAACAACTTCTCCGTTGTTTTCATCAATTTCTGCATATCGTCCCAATCTTTTGGGTTGCCGCGTGCGTATTCGGCGGTGAGTTCGTCATAAAATTTGTTGAAGTCGTTGAAAGACAGCGACAAATATACTGCCGTTTGGTCTGACAAGATGTTGTAAGCCTTGGTCTTGCCGGTGCCTACGTTGCTGAATGCGCGGAGATACGAATATACCGAATCGAGGGAAGTATTGCCGGTAAGAATTATCTCGTCGTCATAAAGATCAAGGTTAAGTACCGAATATACAAGCGATTGCGAGAGCATATCCATCGATTCGCTCGGCTCGGTGGAGTACATCGAGTAAAGTTTTGGGACGCGCTTGTAATTGAGGAAAAGTTTTATCAGGTTGGTGCCGGTGAGGTCGTTGCTTACAAGGCGGAAATTCTCGTTTGAAGTCCAATATCCGTTGTTGAATTTTTCCAAAACCTGATAGAGAAGTTTTTTGTCGAGGCTGATAATCAGCAAGTTGTCGGCGAGGGTGAGGTGTATCATAAATGACAAGTCCTCCTTGTCCCTCATCGTGTATATCTGATAAGTGTTGCCGTTTTCGCCGCCGCAGGAGTATTTGCTTTCCGTGGTCGTGTAGCCGCTCACGAGTTTTAGCGACGAACTTGCCCATTCCTCAAAATATGACGACAATTCCTGCAAATCTGCCAAGAAAACCATATCCCATGTGTTGTTGGAGGCTTCAAGTCCCGCTATCAGCAACTCGCGGTTTTTCAGCATTTTGCTTGTCAGGGCGTTTTCGTTGAGAAATTCGTCCACGAGCGCGATGTCTTCGTCCAAGTCGGCGAAATATTCCGTGGTTTTCAAATACGCCCAAAAGTTGCTCTTGCTCAGGTCGTGCCATGCCTTGGTGAGGTTTGTGGTGGCAGCCACGAAGATTGCGTCGTCCGGCACAGCCTGAAACGCCTCGATGCTGCCTTTCTGTTTGAAGAAATGGTGGTATGCCCAATATCCCGCTATCAACAACACCGCGATGCCGATGACGAGAAAGAAGGTTTTTAGAAACTTTTTCATTGCTTAAAAATGTGTGTTTATATTTGCTGCAAAGATACTAAAAATCGCTGACTTCCATTTATAAATCCGCCTAAAATTTTCCCAGGTTGTTGGTTCTGAAATTTTTTTTTATCTTTGTGTGTTAAAGTATGTTAATTTATGCATTTTGACTGTAATATTTTGCGACATCGGTTGTCAATATAGTAAACAAAACATAAACAATAAAAACATGAAAAGAAAAATCATCATTACTTTGTTGCTTGTCCTCGTCTGTATGACGGTGGCGGCGCAGTCTATCGACGAGTATCAGTTTCATAGCGGAACGGCGGTACTCAAAGGCAAGGTTCTAAACAAGCCGCAGGGCGAGTGGAACATCATTTCCGTTGTTGTTTTCAACCATTTCACAAGGGAGGAGGATGTGCAGGATATTCGCGTTGCAGACGACGGCACTTTTGAAGCCGTCATTCGTCTGCCACACTCGCAGGGTGTTTATGTGAGGGATGTTGGCAACGTGTTCATTGCCGTGAGCGACACAGTGGAAATCACTAAGGACGCAGTGCAAGAATATCCAAATGGTTTGTCGTTTGTTGGCAGCGGCACGAGTACCGACATCAACAGGCTTTGGATTGAATTGAGAAAACACTACTTTGGCGACGGCGAATTGGTTGTTAGGGGTATGTCCAAGGATGACATTCCTGCGTGGAAACAGCGGATGGTGAAGTACATTGACGACATAATTGCAGATATCGAGGCAGACCGTCTGCCCCTGCCCGCCAATACGAGTGCCTACGTCAAGGATGTTTTGGGCGCAAGTTTGCTTGCAGAGCCGTTTTATGCAACGATGAGCAACTATCGCGACAATATATCGCACTTTGTTGTCAATGCGACAAAGGCAAAACTTGACGAGTATTACGACTTTTTGGCAGGTCGTGAAAAATGGTTGCTCGACAATCCCGCAATGTTGTTTGTGGTTCATCAGTCGGAGTTCGTTGTCAATAGCATTGAATATTACATAATGCCCGACATCTTGTTTATGGCTAATAAGTTTTTCCTTGCGACTACTTATTCCTACGTTTCAGAACCCGAAGATGATGCCGCCTACAAATCAAAGTTTACGTTGCCGCGTCTTTATGATGCTGACACACACAAGCGTTTGCTCGCAATGCGTGATGATTCGTTGCTGACTATTGCAGACTATTATAAACTTGCAATGAAGACCGTTCAATCGTTGTATGGTCTCAAAAACATCACAATGATGCAACAGATTGTTCTTTGTCGTTTCCTTTTTGAAGAAATTAATAGCGACCAAACCACTTACACCCCCGACCAAGTGGCTGCATTGTTTGCCGCTGCGATTCCCTTCTTCCAAAATCCAATTGTGGCGCATCACGCTCTTGAACGTTACCGTCAATACGTTGTTAAAGAGGAGGCTAAGGCAATTGTTAACACTAAAAATACGCCAGAGGCAGACTCAATTTTTCGACGCATCATCGATACTTACAAAGGCAACGCGCTTTACATTGATTTTTGGGGAATGGGCTGTGCGCCTTGTCGTGCCGGTATGTTGCAGGATCGCGAAAAGGTGGAACGTCTGAAAAATTATCCAGTCCGTTTTCTCTACATTTGCGACGAGCGGGATAGTCCGCGTGAAGGAGCCGAAAAATGGATGAAGGAAAACAACATTCAAGGCGAACACATCTTCGTGTCGCACGACGAGTGGAGCCTTCTTTCTTCAAAGTTCAATATTTACGGAATCCCATTTGAGATAGGTGTTGACAAGGACGGCAACATTGTTACAAAACAGGATATTGACAAGTACGTCAACGAATTAAGAAAATAAAAAATTGACACCGTGGATCTTTTGGAAAAAGAAATAGCCACGGTGTTTCCTTTTCCAAAAGATTTTCTATAATTTTGCAAAAAATTTAGGAACATCGATGTTAGGAATCAACAAAATAATTCTCCTTGGCACAGTGGGGCGCAATCCTGAGACGCGGTACATCGACAAGGGCGTGTCGTTCAGTCGGTTTTCGGTGTGTACCAACGACCTTGCAACGTTGCCCGACGGTCGTCAAATAGAGGAGGCAGAATGGCACGAGGTTTTGGTTTGGCGCGAATTGTCGGACTACGTGTCGCGTTATGTAAAAAAAGGCGACCTCGTGTCCGTAGATGGCAAACTCAAATCGCGTTACGTGAGCCGTGGCGAGGGCGGACACCGTGTGTATGAAGTAGTTGCGTCGGAGGTAAAAATCCTCGCCCGCAGCAAGGACAACGCGCAAACGCCTATTGTGGATGCCGCTACTATCAACGGCGAGACCACGCAGACCATCGGCAGCGCGCTGCCAAATTTTGACATCGAAAATATCCCTGTCAACCTCCAAGGCGAGGGGGATTCGCTACCATTTTAGATAATAATTGTGATGGACGCTTGCATAATTCTTGATTTTGTGATATTGCCGATTGATTGGCGATGCGTTTGGCTGCCGTTGACGGTGGGCGTGTTGTCGTTGATGGGCGTCGGTGTGCTGTCTTTGCTTGCAGATGCGGCAGCGGGCAGGGTGAGGGCGTCGCTCAATGCGGCATCGGCGTTTTGTGCGCTGATGGCTGTAATGTGCGCCGCATTGCTTGTGCGCTGTACATCAGTGGGTTATGATGGTGGATTTGCAATAGTCGATTTTAGCGATTCGCCAATTACGGGGTTTGTAATGTTCTTTATATCAATAGCTTTCATACTTGTAATTGCTGCGATAGTACCCGCCCGGATGATGGACGACGACCGCCGCGAAAGTTTCTATGCTAATCACAATTTGCTTGTAAAAGTGGTCTGTGCGTTGACGGGATGGATGAGTTTTGGCAAGACGTATGCAGTTAATAATGAGGACGATGCGGGCGAACATTTGTCTGCCGCAATCGGTGCATCGCCCGAACAAAACGTTGGCAACGGTGCGATGATTCGCAATATTTTGCAGTTTGGCGACATCGAAGTCCGCGAAATAATGACCCCACGCCACGAAATTGTTGCAATCGGCAGGGACGAACCTTTCTCGAAATTGAAGGCTAAAATCCTCGACAGCAACTATTCGCGCATCCCCGTCTATGAAAGTAGCACCGACAATATTTACGGCATCATTTACGTCAAGGATTTGATTAAATATATCTCCAAGGGCGACGATTTTGCATGGACAACGCTCGTAAAGGGCATCAAGTATGTGCCTGAAAATAAGAAGATTTCGGATTTGTTGAAGGAATTTCAGCAAAACAAAACCCACATGGCGGCGGTCAGCGACGAGTACGGCGGCATTTCGGGTTTGATAACGATGCAAGACATTTTGGAACAGATTGTCGGCGAAATCAACGACGAGTTTGATACCGACGACGACAAACTTTTTCGCAAGGTAGGCGACAATTATTATATCTTTGATGGGCGGATTACCATCGACGATTTTTGCCGCGAGTTGGGGCTCGACAGTGCCGACTTCGACGATGAAAAGGGCGACGCAGAATCGTTGGCGGGCTTGTTGCTCGAACTCCGTGGCGAATTTCCTGTCAAAGGTGAAAAAATAGAATTTCACGACCTCACCTTCTCCGTCGAATCCTTCACTGGACGGCGGATAGAAAAGATTGGCGTCCGAATTTCGTAAACAAAAATTGCCGCCTACGGTTTCGTTGATAATCAAGCCGCGCAAGCGGCTTAAAATCATAAAAAGAAATTGACGATAATTGACGAATCAATTGACGGTAATTGATGTTTAAAAAAAACAGGCCGCGCAAGCGGCGCAAAATATAAGTTTTATGAAAAAATTATTGTTATTACTTACAATTATCGTGGCTTTGGCATCGTGTGGTGAGACACCGGTGCCAAAGCCGCGTGGATATTTCCGTGCAACTTTCCCGGCTAAGGAATACGCCGCAGTAGCCGACAGCCTCGAGTTGCCATACAGTTTTGATTTCCCGAATTATTGCGTGATGGAGCGCGAGACATCGAGGGGTGCGGAGCGTTATTGGACCAACATCGTCTATCCCACATTGAATGCCAAGGTGCATCTGAGTTTCAAGTTTTTGAACAACAATCTCGATACTCTCATCGAGGATTCGCACACATTGGCGTACAAGCACACCGTCAAGGCGGAGGCAATCGAAAAAATTGCTTTTGTAAACGACACCACTCACGTCTATGGCCTGCTGTACGGCATCAAGGGCAATGTGGCGAGTCCGTTGCAATTTTACATCACCGACAGCACCAAACATTTTTTGCGTGGTTCGTTGTATTTCAATTGCAATCCTAACAAAGATTCGCTCGCGCCGTCGATAGAATTTGTGCGCACAGATATTGAACGTTTGTTTGAAACGTTGATTTGGAAATAATTATGCCGCGTTTGCTACAAAATATTGATCTTGATGGCGTTGACGTTGGCTTTTGGAAGTTAATAGAATCGGCTGACGATTTGTATTCAATGGCATCGGCTTTTGTTAATGACGGCGAATTGTCTGTTTATCAATCCTTTAAAAACGACCGCCGCCGCCGTGAGTGGCTTGCGACACGGATTTTGTTGAAGGAAATGCTTGGGGGGTATCCAGGGATTGATTACGACAGCAACGGCGCACCGCATCTGAAGGGTGATGCACATATTAATATAAGTGTATCGCACGCGGATGGATTGGTTGCGGTGTCGATGTCCAAAAAAAATCACGTAGGCGTTGATGTAGAGCGAGTTACAAATCGTGTTTTGCGGATTAAGGACAAGTTTTTGACACCCGACGAATACGACATCAACGACCCAGATTTGTTGCAACTCCTTTATATTCAGTGGTGTGCGAAGGAGGCAATGTACAAGGCCTGCAACGTGGCGCATTATGATTATCAAAATACCTATACTTTGCCGGGATTCAGATTTGATGGCAAAATGCCGGGAAGCGCGATTGGCAGAGTGATTTTGGACAATGGCAGTTGCAAGAGTTTGAATGTCAGGTATTTTGAGGTTGATGGTTGCGTGGTGTGTGTGGCGTGGTGAAAATTATTTTGTTTTTTTGTGATATTTCCAAAATTATTATCATATTTGCATAGCGAAACTTTAAAATGATATTGTTATGGAAAAGGATTATAATATAAATTGTGTCAAAAATCCGACACAGCGTTATACTATGGACGAAATCCGCGCAATGATAGAACAAGCAAGACGGGATTCCGCTGCCGGTTTGGGTATCGACAGTGAAGATATGTTCCGTGAACTTAGGCGGGAATTTGAGCAAGAAGAAATGGAACTTGAATTGTCGGAAGCCGTATGAAAGTAGTTTGGATGCCGTTGGCTAATAAACAATTGCGTAAAATTGAGAAGTAGTTGCGTTTTGGGATTGTCGTCAAGAACCAGAAAAATTAGCGAAACTTATTATAATGCAAGATAATTACCAATATATATCAGACCGCGAAAAAACTGTGCTCGAATACCTTGACGCGCACGGCATCGCATTTACAAATTACACGCATCCCGAAGGCAAGACCATCGAGGAGGCCAAACGTTGGTGGAAGGACGATGGCTCTGTCCACTGCAAAAATCTTTTTTTCCGCAATCACAAGGGCAACAAGCATTATCTTGTTTGTTTTCATTGCGACCACGATATGGACATCCACGACCTCGAACAACGTCTCAAAGCGTCGCTCGTGGCGCAGGGCTTGCCCTCGTGTGGCAAACTTTCATTTGCCTCGCCGGAGAGGATGGTGCGGTATTTGGGATTGGAGCCGGGCAGCGTGTCGCCATTTGGACTTATCAACGACACCGAACACCACGTCCATCTTTTCCTTGATGAAAATCTCCGCGACGTGCCTTCGCTCTCATTCCATCCAAACGACTGCCGTGGCACTGTGGTAATCTCCAACGACGAGTTCAAGAAATATTTGGCGTGCGTTGGCAATACGTATGAATACATAAAATTGTATTGATAATTTATTTTTGTTTTTGCTCTGAAATCACTATTTTTGCAACGCTGTTTAATCAATTAAACAAAAAATGACTGTTTCTGTTTAATCGATTAAACAAAAATGGGTTGTTTCTGTTTAATTGATTAAACAACTATGGCAAACGTTTACGAACAATATTTTAAGAAAGGCGGACGGAGGATTGCGGTGTTGCTCGACCCCGACAAACTCACCGCCGAGAGTACGCCGATTATCGCCGAAAAAATTGAAAAGTCGCCCGCCGATTTCATTATGGTTGGGGGCAGTTTGGTCTCGTCGTCGGTGGAAAAGACCGTCGCCGCCATCAAGACTGCGACGCAAAAACCTGTAGTGCTTTTCCCGGGCAGCGGCACTCAACTTTGCGACAACGCCGACGCGCTCCTATTGTTGAGCCTTGTGTCGGGCAGAAATCCAGAATATCTCATTGGCGAACACGTAAAATCCTCTTACAATATCCGCAGGTCGGGCATCGAGATAATTTCCACGGCGTATGTCCTCATTGATGGCGGTTCGGTAACTTCCGTGCAATATGTGAGCAACACGATGCCGATACCCGCGAGCAAGGTGGACCTTGCGGTTGCAACAGCCCTCGCCGGCGAACAGATTGGTATGAAAAATATTTACCTCGAAGCGGGCAGCGGTGCCAAACGTCCCGTGCCGCACGACACAATACGCGCCGTGGCGTCGGTGTGCGAATCTCCGATAATGGTGGGCGGCGGACTCAAATCGATGTCAGACATCACAAAGGCGTTCTATGCGGGCGCGGACATCGCCGTTGTTGGCACTGCCTTTGAGAAAAATCCAGATTTTTTTGTTCAATAATCTTTTGTCGCATAACGACTTACACATAAAAGTAGTTATTTGTGAAAAAAAATTGAAAAAAAATTGAACTTAATTGAAAAATAATCCGTACATTAGCCGTATGAAATATTAACATTAAATCTAATTAGAAAATGGCAGAAATTAAATCGATTTTCGACTTGGACGTGGAGACAATCAAGAAACTCCAGGACAAGATAGGCGTAAAGGCCGATGGTATGATTGGCCCCAAGACTGTTACCGCATTGCAGGCATTCCTCAATCAGAATGGCGCAGAACCCAAACTCGGCGTTGACGGCAAACTCGGTCCCAAGACCATCAAGGCTCTTCAGGAATACATCGGCGCAGAGGCTGACGGCAGCTTCGGCGAGGAGAGCGCATCCAAGCTCACCTTCAAATTGATGGAGAACGAGGAAGGCGAAAAGATTGTAAGCACCGAGAGCGACCTGGAGAACATCTTTGCTCAGCAGTTTAAGGATGCTGGCCTCGCTTAATGTTTGAATTACGAAGCATAAGCCAGTTGCTTATTCAACAAAAAATAAACTCCGCTATCCAATTGGATGGCGGAGTTTATTGTTATTGTTGGTATCTAAGATACTGATATTACTCGCGGTTGCTGTCCTTGCGGGTCATAGGAATCTTAGAATCGCCGTTCTTGAGAACGAGGTTGTTGTCGTCGAGAGTTTCAACTTCCCAGGGAGACTTGATTTCGCCTTTGTCGTTGGCAATTGTGAACTCGATGGTCTTGTCGTCAAGCACTTTCCATGCACGGAAGTCGGTGCCTTTCATTGTAGATTTCATCTTGCCGCTCTTGCGGAGTTCGAAGGTGATTTTGTCGCCTTCGGTAGCCCACTTGCCGAGGAGCTTCTTGTAGTTCTGAGAGAGAGAGAGGGACTTGTTATCGCCGGTGGCGGTCTTCTTTGTGCCGTTGTCGTCGATGTACTTAACCTCGATGGGTGCGCCTTCGATGAGTTCGTCGTAAGCGTTAACGACCTTTACCTGGGTCTCGTTGCCGTTTGCGTCAACGATTGTTACTACGTCACCTGCGATAGCCTTGATCCAACCTTTGAGGGTGGTAGCCTTTTCGAGGGCGATTTCATCAGCCGACTTAGCGGGGGTTGCGGTAGCAGCCTCTGTGGTGGTTGCAGCGCCTTCGTTAGCAGCAGCGTCGGTCTTGTTGCCAGACTTGCAGGATGCAAGCATAGCGAGAGTTGCAATAGCAACTACGGGAATAATGCGTGTAAGTTTCATAATTGATATAAATTTTTTGTTTTTTAATGACGGTGCAAATTTATTGATTTGTTTTGGAGTTAACAACTTTTTGCAATTTTTTTTATGTTAAATTTTATTATTCTGCTTTTATAAAAAAATAATTGTACAAAATAAGAATATTGTTTATATTTGCAACGGAAAATAGACATCCATAATTTTTTTGAAATGTTTACACTGATTTCGCCGGCTAAGACCGCCGCGCCCGACAATATACCTAAGTGCAAAATCAAGACTAAGACATCGCCGCAAATGCTCGACGATGCACGTATTATTGTGGATATTCTCAAAAACAAAACTCCCGACCAGTTGGTGAAAATACTCGACTGCACTTACGGCACGGCGGAAGGGGCAAAGACTTTTTATACCAAATTTGAACAAAATATTCTGTCTGGCAAGGGCGTGCCTGCCATTTCGTGCATGGAAGATTTTGTGCGCGGTGTAGAATTGTTGGCTTGGAGCGCAAAGGATTTTGATTTTATACAGGAACATCTGGGCATTATATCGAGTCTATATGGTTTTTTGCAGCCGTGCGACATCGTGGGTGCGTATGTATTGCCGCCCGACACTATATTGCACACTGAGCGGGGCAAGCGAATCACCGAATTTTGGAAGGAGAGCCTTACTTCATACGTGAAAAAATTCCTCGAATCCCGTGGCGAAACGCAGGTGGTAAACCTGATGGCTGCCGTGCCGCGCCGTGAGATTGATTTCAGCCAAATCAAGGCGGATGTTTATGAGGTTTCGTTTATGGAAATTGCCACCACCGGCAATCTCCATTGCACGTCGAGCTGGCGGCTCAATAGATTGAGGGCCAATCTCGTAGAATTTATCGCGCAAAACCGCATTAACGACATTGAGGATTTAAAAAAATTTACATTCGAGGGCTTCTGCTACGCGCCGGAGCGGTCGGAGGACAAATTGATTGTATATTACAAGGTGTAAAAAAAATTTGTTGGTTTAAAAAATTCTCTTTACCTTGTTGCGGTTTTTGATACGTAAAACAATCATTAAAAAATAGCAATATATGTTTACACAAAATAACGGGCTTTACATCGCCCACGGTCAGGATGGACCTATCAGCATCGTTGGCAAAATGGCTAACCGTCACGGTCTTATAGCCGGTGCAACTGGTACTGGCAAGACTGTAACCTTGCAGGTATTGGCGGAAACATTTTGTCAGGCGGGCGTGCCGTGTTTTATGGCGGATATGAAGGGCGACTTGTCGGGCATCTCGCAAGTAGGCAAGTTGACGGGATTCATAGAGAAACGCATTGCGGAGTTTGGAATGGAAATGCCGCAGTTTCAGAGCTGCCCGGTGAGGTTTTTTGACGTTTTTGGCGAACAGGGACACCCGATGCGCAGCACGGTTTCGCAGATGGGACCTGATATGTTGGCTCGTTTGCTCAACCTCAATGAGACTCAGGCTGGCATCCTGCATATTGTGTTCCGCATTGCCGACGACCGCGAACTTCTCCTAATCGATATGAAGGATCTCCGCTCGATGTTGGATTATGTTGCCAAAAATGCCGCCGAGTTTACCACGCAGTACGGCAATATTTCTGCGCAGAGCGTTGGCGCGATTCAGAGGGCGTTGTTGGCGTTGGAAAATCAGGGCGCGGACAAGTTTTTTGGCGAACCGTCGTTTGACATACAAGATCTTCTCGCAACTGAGGGCGGCAAGGGTGTTATGAATGTTTTGGCTGCCGACAAATTGATGTTGCAACCAAAATTGTATTCCACTTTCCTCCTTTGGCTGATGAGCGAACTCTACGCCACATTGCCCGAAGTTGGCGATATGCCGCTGCCTAAGTTGGTGTTTTTCTTCGACGAGGCACACATGCTTTTCGACGACACGTCTAAGGCAATGGTGGAAAAAATCGAACAAGTGGTGCGCCTTATCCGAAGCAAGGGCGTGGGCATCTATTTCATTTCGCAAAGTCCGTCAGACATTCCCGATTCTATTCTCGGTCAGCTTGGCAACCGTGTGCAGCACGCCCTCCGTGCTTACACGCCCAAAGACAAGAAGGCCGTGAAAGCCGCCGCCGAATCGTTCCGCGAGAATCCTGCATTTAAGACCGAAGAGGCTATCCAAAGCCTTGAAACTGGCGAGGCTCTCGTTTCGTTCCTTGACGAAAAAGGTGCGCCGTCAATTGTTCAACGCGCCAAAATTCTCTTCCCGCTTAGTCAGATAGGAGCCATCAATGACACTCAGCGTCAGATGATTATCCATCAGTCGCGCATTTATGGCAAGTATGACAAGGCTTACGACCGTGAGAGCGCGTTTGAGACTCTTTTGGTATTGGCAGAAAAGGCAAAAGCCGAGGCAGAAAAAGCCAAGGCGGAGGCAGAGAAGGCAAAAGCCGAGGCGGAGGCTGCAAAGCAGAGAGCCAAAGAGGAAAAAGAGAAGGAAAAAGAACGTGCCAAGGCCGCCAAGAAAACATCAAGCACTGCTGGCAAGGTATTGAGCACTGCCGCAACTACAGCCGCTCGCACAGCCGCCCGTGAAATCACAAAGAGTATCGTCGGCGGTTCGAGCAAAAAGAAATCGTCAGGCGGCGGCATCTTGGGTTCGTTTGTGAGAGGCATCCTCGGCAATCTGCTTAAATAACCTTGAATAAACAGAAAAACGCCTTGCGGCGTTTTTGGGGGTGTAAACGAAAATTAAAACGAATTAAAACGAATTACTTATTAAAGAAATTCGCTAAAATTCGTTTTAATTCGTTTTAATTTGTGTTCAAAGAGATACAACGCCGTAGGCGTTGCCGTTGTTAGCAGGCGAGCCGCCTGCGTTCCAATCTGATTAGTAAACCTTGGCTTTGAGTTCGTCGAGTTTCTGCTTCTGGGCGGCGAGGTCGGCGTTTGCCTTGTTGATGTCGTCTTTGGCGGTTTCGAGTTGCTTTTCGAGTTTTGCCTTGTTGTCTTCGGCTTTTTTGAGAGTCGATTCTGCTTTCTCAACAACCTTGGTCTGGTCTTCGATTTGGTGGGTGAGTTCGGTCTTGTAAATGTCCTTCACGATGTTGGTGAGGAATTGCTTGGCGAGTTCGGCGTTGGCAGCGTCAGACGAAGACGTTACATAGTTGCCAAGTCCACGATCTACGACGAGGTAGAGTGTCGATACGCCGCCCTTTTCGTCCACTTTGGTAGTGATGTTGCACTTGTTGCCGTTTACGGTATTGGCGAAGATGTCGAGATAGACCACGCCGGCGTATTCTGTGGTGCCGCCCTTTCCGCTTTTGCCGGAGAGCTTCTGTGCCTTGAATTTGGCGTCGATGGTCTCCTGCACGTTCTTTTTGGAGACGTTGATTTGCAATGTGAAGGCGGGTGCCGATGTCTTTTTGTCGATTTGCAATGTGCCTTCACCTACTGTCTGGGCGTTGGCAAATGCGCCTAAGCCCAATGCGCATACGAGCGCGAGGATCAGTTTTTTCATTTTTTTATTATGTTATTTTTATGGTTGAGACTATTCATCTCATATTGTCGTTGCAAAATTACAAGATTGAATCTTTATCTACAAATAAAAGTGAATTTATCAACCAAAATGTGTTTTTAATCCTTGAACTCCGGGGTCGGGAGGATGATTTCGAGTTCCTCATTGTCGTCGTTGAGCATACGCTGCGGCTGACCGGTGGATTCGAGCACGCTCCACCAAAGTTCGCCTTTGAGCCTTACGCGCTTGCGTTCCTTGATGGCTGCCATGATGGGCAGTATGGTAAACATACCGTTCCAATGTCCTACCACAAACGCCGTTTTGCCAGCCATTGCCGCGTGTACAGCGTTCTGTGCCAATTGGTTGCAGAATTTGGAGTCGTTGCTGTTGGCAGGTGCGCTGCGGATGATGTAGCTCGGGTCGATGTACTTGATTGTGTGGGTGAATTTGTCCTCGTCGAGCTGCTTTTTGATGGCGTCTTTCAAGAGGAGGCCGATGTCAGAATATTTGACATTGCCGCTTGCGTCGAAATCCTTTTCCCCGTTGAAGAAATACTGACCCGCACCTTCCGCCACGAGCACAAGGGCGTGCTGGCGTTTTTCGAGGCGTTTTTTGATTTGGTTGATGAGGCCTTTTTCGCCGTAGAGGTCAAATTTGAGTTCGGGAATCAGCGCAAAGTTGACGTCGCCGGTGGCGAGTGTCGTATTGGCAACTATAAAACCTGCGTCCCTGCCCATCAGCCTTACGAGCGCGATGCCGTTGTATGCGCCCTTGGCCTCGTTGTGGGCGTTGGTGCAGATGTCGCTTGCTTGCGAAAACGCGGTCTCAAATCCAAACGATTTGTCGATGAAGTTGATGTCGTTGTCGATGGTCTTGGGGATGCAGCCCACGGCGATTTTGAGTCCGCGACGCTCTATCTCGTTGCTGATGCTCTGTGCAGCGCGGAGAGTGCCGTCGCCGCCGATGCAGAAGAGGATGTTGATGTTTTCGCGTTGGAGGGTGTCCACGATTACTTCCTTGCCCGGGTCGCCACGCGAGGAGCTCAGGAAACTGCCGCCTTGCAGGTGGATGCGGTCCACGATGTCGGGGTTCAACGGCTCAAATCCGAGTCCGTACTTGGGGTCAAAGCCCATCAGTCCGTACTTGACGCCAACAACGTTGGTGACGTTGTAGCGGCGGTAGAGCTGCATCACCAGGCCGCGGATTACGTTGTTGAGACCCGGGCAGAGGCCGCCTGCCGTTACGATGGCAACTTTGGTCTTGCTGTGGTCGAAATAGAGCATCTGCTTCGGACCCGCTTTCTCAAACGAAATCGGCTCTTGCTGCATCTCCATGTAGTCGAGCAGCACGTTGTTGGAGCCGTCGAGCAACACGCGGTCGGTGTCGCTCACGAAGTTGAATGATTCGCTGTCTTCCTTCTTGTCGGAGAGCTTGAGCATCGAAGGTATCTTACATTCGCCCAATGTCTTTACGTTGAAGTCGAGAGCGTAGAGTTCTTCTTTTGTCATACTATATTATATTAGGTGTTGTGATTTGCATTATTTGAAGAAGATGATTTTTTGCTTGCCGCAGGTCGCCGAGCCAAAACGCGCAAAATGGTAGTTGATGTCCACCATTATTTGCGCACTCAGAGGCTTCATCTCCATTGCCAAATATTTTTGGAAACCTGTGTTTTGTAACCCGTCCACCTGCTTCACGATGTTTTTGGAGCAATATGCCACCCTCGCGCCAAGTGATACTTGCACCCTGTCGGCATTGACCACTGCATAGCCAAATCCAAACACGATGCTATTGAATTTGCCGCTGAAACAATTGGTGAGGTCGGCGGTGCCAAGAGGTTTGTCGAGGGCTAAGCCAAGGTCTTTGTACGTAACTCCGTTGGGATTGTCCTCGATGGAATACTGCACTTCCTTTACAGAGGTCAATTTTGGACCAATCTCAGCGTAGAATCCGTATTCGCCGGTGTATCGGGCGAGGATGAGCAGGTCGCCGGTCTTGAATTTGAGGTTGCTGTCAAAGTTTTTGTTTACTAATGGCAATTTGACTTCGTACTTGTTGTTGTAGGTGGATGCGAGGTATTCCACCGATACGCCTATCTTGTCCACAAACACCACGCCGAGCCTTCCGCCTACGCTCACAGACGGCGAGAGGTAGTTTTGGGTGATGTTGCCGTCGTCCTTTATCTGTTCGCTCAGTAGTATCGAATTGCCAACGCCCACTTTTCCAGCGATTGAAATCCAGTTGGGCTCGCCGCCGCGCTGTGCCATTGTCTGCAACGACATTATAATAAGTGTTGCAATGGTAAGTATTCTTTTCATTTTGTATAGTTCGTTGTTTGTTTGTTAAATTAATTGCAATATTAATCAAAATTGAGATTTTCTGTTGCATATTTAACAAAAAAAAATAAACTTTGCAAAATTTTTTTTCAAAATGAAGAAGTATTTTCTCGAAATGGGTTTTTGGGGCAGGCTGTTTGTCTTTTTGACCTTGACGGTTTTCCTGATGCTTGGAGCCGTAGTCGTGGGCGACATCTTGGCTGTCCTGATATATGGCAAGGATGCTATGGTGGCAATGGAAGTGCCTGTGGTGCAGTTTTTGCAGACATTCTTGTCTATCGGATTGTTTCTGTTGCCGCCGGTATTTATGGTGCGATTGTGCTGCGAAGGCTCTCTTGGCGACAATCTGATGGTCTCCAAGCCGCCGCGATTGTTGCCGTTGCTGGTGTGCATTGCGGCTATGGTGGTATCCGAACCGATGGTATCGTGGCTCGAAGAGGTCAATATGCGTATGACTCTGCCCGACAGTATGTCGGCATTAGAAAATTGGATGCGCGAGCGCGAGCAGTCGGCAGCCGACATCATCAGAAAACTCACTGAATCGCCCGATACGCTCAATTATGTAACCAATCTCGGTGTACTTGCGCTATTGCCGGGATTGTGTGAGGAGATGTTTTTTAGGGTGGGGGTGCAGACGAGGCTTTTCGGCGACAAGACCCGCATCCGTGGCGTATGGGCGGTCGTATTGACGGCGGTGCTATTTAGCGCGTTGCACCTGCAGTTTTTTGGATTTTTGCCGAGGATGGTGCTTGGCGCGGTGCTTGGTATGTTTTTGTTGATTACAGGCAACGTCTGGTATTCAATCGCGGCACATTTTGTCAACAATATGATTGCGGTAACCTTAGGATGCGGCTCCGACGTGCAACAGCCACAATGGATGGAGACGTGGTGGGCGGTCTTGATAAGTGCCGTGGCGACTGTGGCGATGCTTTGGCTATTGTGGCGGATAGAAAAAAAATCAAAAAATGCTTTGAAATTCCGTGAGATGGTTTAATTTTGCAGTCGGTAACAACGCTCAATTCCATTGGCGCAATATTTGCAGATTTGGTAGCGTTTGTTGAAGTAAATAGACTAAGTACAATCATCTATAAGACAAAGATATGGCGGTAACAAAAGCACCACGAGGCAAAAAGTCGGAGCAGGACAAGGAGCATCTGCTGCGCGCACATCGTCTTACATTCAGGCTCAACGACTTGGAGATGAAGGCGCTTATGAAGTATTATAAGAAATACAAGGTGAAAAACAAGGCGAGGTTTCTGCGCGAGACTGTGATGTATGCCGTCCTCAAAAAATTTGATGAGGATTATCCGACATTGTTTGAAGTGCCTGCCGCTCCTGTCAAGGACGATAGTCCGACGCTTTTTTGATTTTGGATTTTACTAATTATAAAAAAAATAGATCATAAAATGAAAACGAATCTGATAACAAGAATTGCGATTGTTGCGGTGCTGATGTTTGCATTTGGTGCCCAGTCTTTCGCTCAGGATGACAATCGCGAGTGGTGGAACTCGCTATCCCCGGCGTGGAAAAAGATTTTCCGTGATCAAGAACTCAAAGGCAAGGACGTGGATCCCACCGACGAGCAGCTTGCTATGATTGTATTGTGCGAGAATATGGAATGTGGCGGCAACAAAGAAATCACCGACCTCAAACCGCTCCGTCGTCTCACCAACCTTACAATGCTCGACTGCTCCAATACCAGCATCAAGTCGCTCGACGGCATCCAGTACCTCACGGGTCTCAGGGTGCTTGATTGTTCCAACAACGACAACCTCAACAGCCTTGAGTATATTGCAGGTCTCGTAAATTTGGAGAGTGTCAATTGCGGCAATACGATGGTGAAATCGCTTGCACCGCTCGTTTACCTCAAAAAGCTCCGCAGGCTCGACGCTCATTTCTGCACCATCAATAAGCTCGGTACCATTGGCGAACTCAAAAGCCTTACTTACCTCGACTTGTCGGAAAACCAGAGCCTCTTCTCGCTCGAAGGCATACAGAAGCTCTCTCAGCTTGCCGAGTTCAATTGCTCCCAGACCAACATCAGCGACCTCAAGCCCCTCGAAAATATGAAGGCTCTTGAAAGCCTCAATATCTCCGATACGAGGGTAACAACGCTCCGTCCGTTGCAGGGGCTTCGCACTATCGTAGAGCTCGACTGCTCCAACACCAAAATTTCGGCTGCAAGTTTCGATTACCTTACCTCGCACAATCGTATGAAATTCCTTCGCGGACGCAATCTCGATGTGGAGCAAAAAGAAATCGACGCTTTCTCTACGTCGTTTGTAAAACGTTTCCCCGAGTGTGACGTAATCCTCACCAAGAAATAATAGTTAGTATAATTACCTATAAAAAAAACGCCGCCGGACAATCATTTGCACGGTGGCGTTTTTTTTGAGAGGTTTCTTGCTGAGTCGCGCTCATTTGGCTACGGAGACATTGGTGGCCTGTGGACCGCGTTTGCCTTCTGTGATTTGGTACGTTACGCGCTGGTCTGCAAGAAGTGTTACTTTCTTGTTGTTGACGTTGGGTACGCCTGTGTAGTGTACAAAGATGTCGTGGCCGTCTTCGCCTTCGATGAAGCCGAAGCCCTTGGTGGTGTCGTACCATTTTACTTTGCCATTTAGTAGTGTGTTATTTGCCATTTTTTTATGTTTTTATAAGGTTAATGTCAGTGTAATTGTGATACAAAGGTTATAATTTTTTTGCAAATTATCAAATAAAAAACGAAATAAGTAGAAAAATAATGTTAAAAAAAAGGATATTCCGCTTTTTTATGGTGGTTTTGATGGCGTTTGGTGGCTCGTCGTATGGTCAGACGATAGTGATGAGGCATTACGACACCTCCGCCATACGTGCTAAGTGTCGCTCGCTCGTGATGCGGCAAGCCGACCGTGGGTATCCATTTGCGAGTGTTGTGGCAGATTCGGCGGTGATGTCGGGTAGGGGAGTGCGTGTCTATTGCCACACTTTGCTCTCGCAGCAATATCACATCGAAAATGTCTATATCATCGGCGGTGCGGGTGTGTCGCCTTATTATGTGTATTCTGTTACAGGACTTGCACCCGGTGCGGTGTTTAGCGAAAGCAGGGTGTCGATGGCTGCGCGGCGGATAGCGTCGGGGGGCGCGGCAGTGTCGGCGCGTGATGCCGAGGTCGAGTTTCATCCCGACGGCATGGCGGATGTGTATCTGTATCTTGAAAAACGTAGCTCCAATTCCGTAGGAGCTGGCATCGCTCTCAATCGCGACGGTTATGACGGCAAATATTTCGTTACGGGCAATGCCTTGGCTGATTTGCACAACAATTTTGGACACGGCGAGAGGTTTTATTTTGCTTGGAATGGTTATGACCGAAGGTCGCAAATGCTTGATTTGCAGATGCGTTGGCCATACGCCTTCAATACTCCGTTGACGCCAGATTTAGGAATCAACATCGTGAGATCTGATACCTCTCGCCTTACCGTGCAAATGACGGCGCGACTTGGCATTGCGTTGTCGCCGGATTGGGAGGCAAGGGCTGTGGTGGATGTGCGCAGGCTCGTTGCCATTAATAATAATGACGATAATAATGCCAACGACGCCCGCACTTCGCTCTATGGCATTGCCGTCAATTGCCGAAAAAATTATTCTGCCGGCACACATATTAATATAGATGTATTGGCTACTGGCGGCACTCGGCATTGTGGCGGCGGCGCGGGTGCAGTAGCCGAAGTGTCGTCGGTTGTGGAAGGCTGGCTGCCGATTGGCTCGTGGGCGCGATACGAAGGTGTATTGACGGCAAGGCAGATGTATTTTGCATCCAAGCCCTACATCTATGAGTGCTGCCCGATAGGTGGTGCGGGCAGTCTGAGAGGTTTTAGGGACAATGAGCTTCGTGCCACGGGATTGTTGGCGGCTTGCAACACATTCAGATTGTTGCCTGCGGAAGGATTTTCGGTGCAGGTGTTTTACGATTGTGCTTTTTATGATTGTAAAGCCTTGCAAGGAAATTTTCACGATTTTCCGTGCGGATTTGGGGCGGGCGTTGGATTGAAAAAAGGCGCGATGAGCCTCGATATTGGCTGGGCGATAGGTTGTGAACACGGTAAAATGCGCCCATTGAAAGATGCTAAAACATTAATTATCACTAAGTTGGAATTTTAATTAAAAAAAAAGTGAAAAATTATATCGAAATGTCCAACAAAAATGAATATATTTGCGTTAAATATGTAGCAATTATGCTAAACAACATAAAAAAGTATTAAAATGAAAAAAGTCCTAATCTTAGTCGCAGCCATTGCGTTAATATCTTTGGTGTCTTCGTGTCGTTCATCGCGTCCCGCATGTCCGGCTTATACATCAATTGCCGCGAGTGTTTTAAATTTCTAACCCAATAAGATGGTAAAACATATCGTGATATTGCTCCTTGTGGTGTTGTCCTGTGACATTGTAATGGCTCAGGGCGACATCGACACGGAGAAGAAAATACTATATCGCAACGAATGGTCGATAGGCGCGATTGTCAAGACCAATGGTTTTGAGATGGACTTCCGCAGCGGCAAGTTCGTCAATATGTTTAAGAAAAACCTTCTTGACTTTGGAATCGGCTTCATCAAGCATCCGCAGCAATATCGTGCCGTCAACCCTTACTATACGGGCTACAGCGGATATTGTTTCGGGAAAAAAAATTTTTGTTTCGAGCTGTTCTACACGATGGGACGGCAGCGTATGCTATTCCAGAAAGCCGACCTCAATAGCGTGGAAATCAGAGTTTTCTATATGGGTGGCGTAACGCTTGCATTCTTGAAGCCCATTTATTATGAAATCCTAAAATACAAAAACTTAACTTCTTATACCGAGTCGGAAAAATTTGATGTCGTCAACCATAATCCCGTGGAGACCCTCGGTCCTTCTGAATTTTCAAAAGGATTTAGCGAAATCAAAGTAGTGCCTGGCGTGGAAGGCAAGGCAGGGCTCAGTGTGGAGATTGGTAAAAAAGATACTCACCTCATTGCATTGGAGGCTGGAGTCAAATTGTCGGCATACGCAAAAAAACTTGATATTATGGCGCAAAAGCGCAATCCTCAGTTTATCTGTGCGTTGTTTCTGTCTTTCCGTTTTGGCAGGGTAAAACATGGCGCACATTACGAGTACCTCAACGAATATACCGAATAATGTTTGGTACGGTTTTTGTTTTTCTGGTAATTGCCACTATTGTTAATTTTCCGTTAATAAAGTATGACCGCAGTTTTAAGCGTGAATAGTTGGTAGCAAGAAAAAAAATGTATTTTTTTTATGTTTTTTTTTAGATGTTGTAACGTATTGTAATACAGATTGTTGTTAAACTAAAAAGGATTTTCCAGGGCTTAATTTCAATCAATGTTGCGTTATTTGTTTGCAAATTTCAATTCTAATGTTTAATTTTGCGGTCGTGAATATTTCGGAAAGGTTAAACCATAGAAGCGGGGCGGATCTCCCCGTAGGCACTTAAAGAAAAGATGACCAGTTTAACCTTGTACAGAAAAACTTTATAGTTATGTTTAATAAAATTAAGTACAAATTCAATCCTGAGACATTAAGGTTTGAAGCAAGTAGAGAAGCAATATCACAGTTTCTGCTAAAGAAGGTGATGCCGAGATTCGCAACCTCGGTGGTCTTAGGTATAGCCTTGGGAATTGCAGGTACGTCATACATAGAGTCGCCCGCAGAACGTGAGGCGGCGGAGGCGAATGCAATCCAACGAGAACGACTATCCACCCTGAATACCCAGATCGGCACATTGGCTCATTCGCTCGAAGAAATAGCCAAGCATGACGACGAGCTTTATAGACCAGTATTCCAAGAGAAAGCAATATCCAAAGAAGAAAGAGCCGGTGGTTTCGGTGGTACTGATAGATACGAAGCGTACAGAGGCTTCGAACATTCGACGGATATGATTGATGTAGCTAATAGACTCGACATCCTTTCAAGCAAGACAATTGTACAGGCAAAATCATTCAAACACATCACCAATCTCGTAATCAACAAGGAAATGATGCTCGCTTGCATCCCTTCCATTCAGCCTGTAGCAGTAAAAGACCTTTATAGAATAGCCTCTCCTTTCGGCTATCGTTTTCATCCAATCCTGAATATATACAGAATGCATGCGGGTGTAGATTTGTCTGCACGCGAAGGCACACCAATATATGCCGCCGGCGCTGGTACAGTAAGTACAGCTGGCGTAGAAAGCGGCTACGGCAATGTCGTAAAAATCAACCACGGATACGGTTATATGACAGTATATGGACATTGCAGCAAGCTGCTCGTAAAGGCGGGCGACAAAGTGAAGCGAGGCGACATCATCGCGCTCGTAGGTAGCACCGGCCTTTCCACAAGTCCTCACTGCCACTACGAAGTGAGGGTAAACGGAGTACCGCAAGACCCAATCAACTTCTACAAAGACGGCATTTCGGAAGAAGAATATCAGAGCCTCTTGGAATCAAACTTCGAGTTTGACGAAGATGTAGTCAATGTGCAGTAGAAGATTGTAAAAAATTCGTACTAAAAAGAAGAACCCGGTAACAACTTTGCCGGGTTTTTTAGCGTTTAATGGTAAAAAACATACGGATACTTCACTTTTTGGCATAGAATTTATTAATTATTATTATAACTAACATAAATAAAACACCTAACTTATGGAAAGCAATTTAAGCAACCAGCTCATCCGTATCTTTGTCTTCGGCACGTTGCTCAAGGGACAGAGATTTGAGTTTTACATGGACGGCAGCAAGTACTGCGGCAAGGCTTACAGCCGTGGACAGCTGATGATGGCGGAAAACGGAAGCGTCTATATCGACGTCAACGACCACGAGGCATACACGCTCGGCGAGGTCTATCTCGTGGATTATTCCTGCCTCAAAAGGATCAACCACCTCGAATCGCGCTCGGGCGAATTTCCTAAGGGATACGACCTCACGATGATTCCTACATGGAAGCTCGACGAGAACCCAGACCACAAGTTTGACCTTTCCAACTGCGACTACTGCTTCTACTATCGCAGGCGCAATGTGCCTGTGAAGATTTCGGGCGGCGACTACACCAAGCACCACGACCCCGTGGACATCATCGGCGACTACCTCGTAAGTGCCGACCACGAAATTGTGGACGCCGACGAAATTGTCAATTTTATGAAGGAACAGAACATCCGTATTGATTTCTGATTTTTTTTATTAACTTTGCACTGCAAAATGTAACAATTAGATGAAGTTCAAAGCCCTAAATAAGGTATGGAGCAGGATTCTCAACATCCTGTTTTGGTCGATAATCTCCGCCGCCTTTATCGGTCCGGGGACGGTAACGACCGCTACGAAGGCTGGATCTGACTTTCAGTTCCAACTTTTGTGGGCTTTGTCTTTCTCTACATTGGCGTGCCTCGTATTGCAGGAGGCAAGTGCAAGATCTACAATCTATTCGGGCATGAACCTTGGGCAGGCTATCAAATACCATTATATGGGGAAGCGTGCCCAAGTTCCTGTGCTTGTGCTCATTGTGGGCGCCATCATACTCGGATGCGCCGCCTACGAAACCGGCAACATCCTTGGCTCCGTGGAGGGCATTGCGCTCGTATTCCCCAAACTTGACAAACGGCTCATCGTAGGGCTTATTGCGCTCATTGCGGGCCTTGCACTGAGCCTCAAATCTCTGCGCTCGATAGCCAATTTTATGGGCAGTTTTGTGTTCATAATGGGCTTTACGTTCATAACTACCGCCGTGGTGTCGCATCCGCCGGTAGAGGAGATTATGAAGGGTCTCGTGATGCCGAGCCTGCCCGAAACGCCCGGCGCGGGTCTCTTGGTATTGGGACTTGTGGGCACTACCGTAGTGCCATACGACCTTTTCCTTGGCTCCAATGTGGTGCAGAAGGATACTACAGTTACCGATATGAGGATAGGCATTTCTGTTGCGGTGATTTTGGGTGGCATTATCTCTATGGCGATACTTTGCGTGGGTACAGAGATGACGCGCGGATTTACCCCAGAGGCCGCCAAAAACCTCGAATTTTCGTACAAACTGCTCTCCAACACCCTTGTCCTCAATATTGGACAGTGGGCGGTGTATGTGTTTGGATTTGGCATGTTTGCTGCTGGATTCACGAGTGCTATTACATCGCCGCTCGCCTCGGCGCTCACGGCGCGGAGCATCTTCGAGAAGAAGGACGCGGAAGGCAATTCCAAAAACGGCCATGTGTTCAAGTGGGTTTCTTATGCGGTGCTTGCCATCGGCGTTACGCTCGGATTCCTGCAAATAAAGCCCGTACCCGCCATCGTTGCGGCTCAGGCGTTCAACGGTCTGATACTTCCCTTCGTCGCCATATTCCTATTTATGGTGGTCAATAATCCCGAAATTATGGGCGTAAAGCACGTCAACGGTTGGTTTTCCAACATATTTATGATTGTTGTAACGTGGGTAACGCTCGTGCTTGGCATCGTCAACGTCACCAAATCGGTGGTTTCGCTGATGGAGGACGTACAGGTGTCGCCTGACGTGCTGTTTGGCTCGGCGTCGGCGTTGGCGTTGGTGATTACGGTGATTATTACGATACACATACTTCTCAAACGTAAGCGGGAGATACAGAAAATGCTTCAACAAAGCCAACAGGAAAAATGAATTCTTTTTTGGACGACTGCGCCGCCGACATTCTGCGCAAGTACGACAACAACGATGCCGTATGCGTGGTGTTTCCCAATAAGCGCACTATGCTGCACTTCCGCAAGAGTTATGCGCGCTTAAAAAACGAGGTGTCTTTTTCGGGGCATCTTTTCCCAATTGACAAGGTTTTCAATCAGTTTTTGCCGTCGGTGAAGGCTGACGACTTGACGTTGCTGTTTAAGTTGTACGACGCCTTCCGGCAGGTGTTTGCGCACGAGGGGATGAAAAACGCGGGCATTGCAGCCGATTTTGATGCGTTTTACGATTCGGGACGCAAGATTTTGAGCGATTTCAATGAGATAGACAATTATCTCGTGGACATCAACCAACTCTGCCGCAATTTCGCCGATTTGAGCGAAATTGATGCTTTTTATGCGCCGTCGATGGCTCAGGAGGTCATCGAAATCATCAGGCAGTTTTGGGCTAATTTTTCGCAGCATCGGTTGTCAAAGGAAAAAGAACGTTACCTCGAACTTTGGACGGGTCTCCCAAAAGTCTATCAGATATTCAGGCAGAGTCTTACGGAGGCGCACGTGTGCTATACCGGTATGAAAAACCGCGCCATCTGCGACCTCATCGACCAAAAAGGGCTCGATACCAAGTACGATACATATATTTTTGTAGGTTTCAACGTCCTTAACAAGTGCGAACGCAAGATATTCAGGTACTTGTACAATGCCAAGAAGGCGCGTTTTTATTGGGATGCCGACGATTATTACATCTCCGACAAGGTACAGGAGGCGGGGCTTTTTATGCGGAGGTTGATAGACGAATTTCCCGACGAACTGCACGGCAAGCGTCCGCCAAATCTGATTGTTGGCTCTCCAAAACAAGTGGAATATATCGGAGTGCCGCTCGAAGTGGGTCAGGCGAAGTGCGTTCACGATATTATAACGCAGCTCTCCAAACTCCCCGATTACAACGAAACCCGCACAGCCGTTGTCCTCGGCGACGAGCATCTGCTGTTCCCGGTCTTGAACAGTTTGCCGGCGTGTGTGGAGCGTGTCAATGTTACAATGGGCTATCCCTTTGTGGAGACGCCGGTATATTCGTTTCTGCTCAACTGTCTGCAACTAAGGCGGAATTACCGCGCCAATAGGACGGGCGGCGATTATTATTACAACGATGTGCTCGCCGTCATCAACCATCCGTTGGTGGTGAATATTCCTGAATTTTGCTCCAAACAGATAGAGGCGCGAATCCGCGAGGAGCGTCTCATCCGCGTAAATGCCGATTTGATAGGGTCTTACGGCAATCTGTTGAGCATTATATTTTGTAGTCAAGAAAACGAAAAACAACCCGCCGACATCATCCAAACTTTCCTCTCGATTTTGTCGGAATTGTATTTTGTAAAAAATCCCGAACCCACCGACGCTCCCAAACTTGAAAACGAATTTATCTTCAACGCATACACCTCGCTCAAAAATCTGTATAACAATGTCTTGTCATTGCCGGAGGACATAAGTCCCGACCTCGTGGCAAGCATTGTGAAGGAGCATTTGGTAGGCATCAAAGTGCCTTTTGAGAGCGACGACGACAATGGCATACAGCTCACCGGTATGATGGAGACTCGTAATCTCGATTTTGACAATGTGATAATGATTGGCATGAACGAGGGCGTATTCCCCAAGCGCAGCGAAAATAATTCCTTCGTTACCGAGGGGATGAGGCTTGCGTTTGATATGCCCGTGGTCAAGTACAAGGACGCCGTGTTTGGATATTTCTTTTACCGACTATTCCAACGCGCTAAGAATGTCAAGGTCTTGTACAACAATGTATTTTCGTCGTCATTGTCGGGCGAGCCGAGTAGGTTTGCAACGCAGATTTTGAAGGAGGCTTCCACGGCAGTGCGTTCCGATTCGCGGCTCGATATACAGATGCGGCAGTTTGTCCGCGAAATCAAGCCAATAGACGGGCGCGAAATCATCGTTGAAAACAATGCCGACACTCTGCAACGGCTCTCGGCGTATTTCTCGCAGGGGGACGACAAGAGGTCGCTCTCACCGTCCGCGCTCAATACGTTCATTGACTGTCCGTTGGCGTTTTATCTGAAATACGTGATACGTCTGCGGCAGACCGAAGAATTGGACGAGGAGGCTTCTGCGGCGGATTTTGGTTCGATACTCCACGCCGCCATCGAGAATATTTACAACGACATCAAGGACGACCACAATATCATCCCCGCCGATATGATTGCCGCCGTGCGCCCCGTTGCGGAAGGTTTTGTGCTTGCCGCTTACAACGAGCATTTCAAGGTCAATATCAGCGACAAGGCGGATATTTCGGGTTTTGACAGCATATTCTTCGATGTCCTGATGCAGTATCTTGGTCGCATTTTGGATTACGACACCACAATAGCCCCGTTTGAACTGATTGGCGCGGAGAAGGGCATTTATACCACGGTGGATGTGGATGTCAATGGCAAAACCTTGAAAGTAAACATTGGCGGCACTATCGACCGCATCGACCGTATTGTCAATGCCGGCAAAATCCGCATTGTGGATTACAAGACCGGCAATGTCGCCGACAAGATGAAATTTGCAAGTGTTGACGAGGTGTTCAATTACGAAAAGGCAGACCGCCGACCGTCGCAGGCGTTCCAAGTGTTGCTGTATTCATACGTGTATATGCAACGGCACAATGGCGCGTTGCCAGTGCCGGTCATCTACGCAGTGAGAAACAAAATCGCCACCCGCGACACTCTATTCCGCGTAGGCAGCGGCAAGGAAGTGGTCAACGTAAGCGACACAAATATCGCCACGTTGACGGAAGATTTTTCGGTGCGGTTGAAGGAGTTGCTCGCCACGCTGTTTGATACATCACAGACCTTCGATGCACGACCGACGAGCAGGTGCGAGCATTGCGATTTCAGAGGAATATGCGGGGGATAATATCTCACGGAGGCACGGAGAGCACGGAGTGTTTTCTTCTTCTCCGTGTTCTCCGTGCCTCCGTGAGCGACTACCAATTAATTCCCAATTATCGAAAATTCCACCCTTCTGTTTTCGGCGTCGTTGCTGGAAATGGGCTTGGTGCTGCCGTAGCCTTGCGCTTTGATTTTGTGTGGCGTTACACCAAGTTTTACGAGTGCGTCGCGGACGGCGTTTGCACGGTTTTCTGAGAGTTGCTGGTTGTGCTGCTCGGAGCCAACATTGTCGGTGTGTCCTGCTATCTGCACAGACAGGTCGGGGTTGGCGATGAGAAATTTGGCGAGATGACGTATTTCGCCCATAGATTCGGGCTTCAATTCATATTTGTCGAAATCGAAGAAAATATTTTTGATGACGACGCTTAGGCTGCTGTCTATCATTTCGTTGATTGTATAGAGCGCAATGCTGTCTTTCATCACCTGCGTATCGGTGGCGTCCCTCGTGTCAAAAATGCCCGACTGCGGCACGTAGCCTTCTGCCTCTATGAAATATTCGTATTGACGGCCGAGCGGCAGAGTAATCGAAAATTTGCCCGTAACAGGGTCGTTTTTAAGATTGCCGAGGTGTGTGCCGGTATTAAAATCCTCCCAAACAATGGTGGAATGTATCGGTTTGCCGTTGGAGCCGGTTACAGTGCCTGTGAGCAACGATGTGGTCTCTGCCCTGAATTTCTCCGGCAGTTTGGCTGTGTAAATATCATGATTGCTGTTCACATTGCTGTTGCCCTTGGTATAGAAAATGGTCTTGCCGTCGTAGGCATTGAAGAAAAATACCTCGTTGAAAGCCGAATTGATGATTCTGCCGAGGTTGACAGGCTCCGACCACTCAGTCCACGACGTGTCTGACAGCCTTCTCGACATAAAAATATCGTATCCGCCCAATCCATAATGGCCGTTGGAGGTGAAAAACAACGTCTTTAAATCGGGCGAAAGCCTCGGCGACCTGTCAACAAACCGCGTATTGATGGTCTTGCCGATGTTGAATGGTACGCCCCACATTCCGTCTTCCTCTTTGAGCGATACGTAAATATCAATATTAAAATTTTCTTCCGTAAATGCGCCAATGCCCACAGTGTCAATTGTCTCCCTAAGCGATGCAAAGAGCATAGCCTGACCATCGGCACTGAAATATGCGTCAGCCTGCCAAAATCCACCATTGACACCGCCCGCGCCGTACTTGTCGGTCTTGCTTTCAAATTTATACGGTGCGCCCCAAGTGCCATTTTCCTGTTTTTCGGACACCCAAAATTCGCCGTTCAAAAACAATATCATCATATTCTCATCGGGGTAGATATGCTCTGTTGCCTCGTTGTAGTTCAGCGTTGCAAAACGGTCTATCGGCTTGGCTTCCGTCCATTTGCCGTCTTTGAATTCCGAAACAAACATATCTTCCTGATGTTGCGTCCGCATATCCATATCACGGACAAAATAGAGTTTTTTCATATCGGGGGTAATGACTGGCGCATAGTCGTTGAGATATATCGGCGAATTTATCTGTTCAGGAAGTCGCTGTTCGTCAATGAATCGCGGCGGGTTGGTTTCGCTGAGGAGACCTATTATCTTATCGATGTCATCGCGCCGTTGTGGATATAAGTCGCGGTATTTCAGGTAGATGTTGATGGCTGCTTCCCAATTTTTCCTTTCCAGATATGGGCGGGTGTGCATTTTGAGAAGACGGAAGCCATATTCGGTTGGCGCAAACTTTTCGATATATTTTTTGAGGTTGGGCTCGTCGAATTTTGTCGAGGAAGTGTCATTGTCAAAAGTCTGTATTTCCCACATCAACGCCGTGTCTTTCGGGGCAGCCTCAAAGGGGTAAGTGTTGGAATAATAAAACCAATTGTAAAGATACCTGAGTTCCTTTTCATACGTTGGGTCGTACAGCCACCTAAACGATGTCATTCTCTTGTAATTGCCGTCCTGCACGATTTCGTCATAAATTTCCTGTTGGATTTTGTGTACGGTATTCAGCACCGAATCGTGGAACGGATGCGGACGCTGGTCGTCAAATATCTCGTCGAAACACTTGATGCACTGATATTTGCCAGAAAGATGCTCGCGTCCCAAAATCCATTTTTTCGCCAAATAACTGGCGATTAAGTAGTCGAGTGAATCAATCGAATAAGTGAGTCTGTCCCTGAGGTCGGGATATTTTTTGCCGTATTTTGCGAGGAATTTTTGCGAAATTGTGTCCTGCGACGAGCAAATGTAATTGTTGAAATTTTTATAGACCGCATAATAATCCTGCAATGCGCACAACCTCATCATCGAATCGCAGACCGCAGCCCTGATGTCCATGCCGTATGTCGCCTTGTAAGCGTCGAGAGTCTTTTGGTCGAGCCTTGCAAGTTTGTCTTTCGCCTTTTGGTAAAGGTCAAACGCCTTCTGATTGTCCTTGCGTCCCGACGCGGTGTCAAAACGGATGGATGCGAGCGCAAAATAGGCTGCACCAGGCTCCAATTTTTTCTTGGTTGCCTTGTTGAACATGCTCTCCGCGTCCTCGTACTCGCCGGCACGGAGTTTTTCGTAGGCTTTTTTGAGTTTTTGGGCGTCGGCATTGCCAATTATTCCCAAAATGAAGACCAACAATAATAGAATCGCTTTTTTCATAATGATGTGTTTTTTTTTATTATGATTTATATTAATAACGGCATAAAAATACAAAAAATATAATTATCTAACTTTTTTTTTCAAAACAATGGAAATTATTTCTAATTTTGCTTCGCAATCAATAGTGCAAAATTATAATGACATACTTGGACACACAAAGCAAAAAAACAAAAAGTTTAGAGTTGTAAGTTGGTAATTAATTACGAGAAACTTCAAACTCTAAACTTTAATCTCTAATCGCTAAACTCAAATCTATTTCACAATCATCTTAAACTCGAATTTGATGCCGCCTTCGGGAACGGGGAGGCGATATTCTTCGAGCGGCCATGCGCCCCAAGAATTGATGCAGCCTACACCCATATTCTTGTAGTCAACATTTACCGAATAATAATCGTGTTCGGGGAGGTCGATTGTGTGTTTGGTGCCGCGCTTGACCTGAGTGAGGTCTTCGATGGTATAAGGCAACGCCGAGAAGTCAAACAGATGTCCCATATTGACAAATTCCAATCCGTGTCCGCTGGCATTTACGATGCTCATCGTGCGGGTGTCGGTGCGGTTGCCGTTGTCTTGCGGCGAAGGATATGCAAAATAAAGCTGCTCCGGGGTAGATTTGTATCGACCGATGAACGATGAAGTTTTCCTGTCGCAATAATTTTCCTCGGGACCACGTCCGTACCAATCCACATTTTTGTAATCCTTGATGACGCGGAAGTTGAGACCAAAACGCGGAAGAATCGGCAATTGTTTGCCTTGATTTTCGATGTATTCTGTAACGACAATGCTACCATCTCCATACATTCTGTAATTTGTGGCGAGCCTTGTGCCTGAATTGGGAAGCTCATATACCGACATCACTCTTATCGACGAGCCATCAGCAATCGAATCGAGCGCGGTGAGGGTCATCAGCTCGCCCCTTTCGCCTTCGTCGATGTAGGTGAATACGCGGAGACCACCTTCGATGAGGCGCATGTCGGTATTGTCGTCTTTCCAAACCTTGCAAACTTCTTCCATCCTGAATCCGAAATCGTTGTCGGTGGGTGCGCGCCATATCATCGGGCGCACGTTGGCGTGGAGTATGTTGGCATTGCTGCCCGACTTATAAATGCCGCTGAGGAATCCAGTCGGCTTGTCAAATACGAGTTTTACGCCGTTGGCTTCGATGGTGATTTCGCGGTCAGAAACGGTCTTGTAAACTGTGCCAGGGATTGTGGCGTCCTTTATGCGCTTGGGGTCGGGGGGTTGCACGAGAAGCTGCTCAGAGGCGAGTTCCGTGCCTACGGGTACGCCAGCAATCGAATTTTTGGAGAGAATGTACCTGAGCACAAGCAGATATTCCTTGTTGTTGTCGAAATTGACACCATCCTTCCACGAAGGGTTGAGCATTGCTACGTTGCCAGGGGCTGCCTTGGGACATGCCATGTCAAACTCCTTGACGATGTGTCCGTCTGCGGTAAGTACGCCGTGCACCTTGAAATTTGAGAGGTCGATGTAATCATAACGGTTGGTCATCTGCACATTGCCGTACATCATTTTGGTGTCGATGTTCTGATAATTGTACTTGACGTGCGTAAGTGCGGGATGCGGAGTGCGGTCGGGGTTTACGATGCCATTCATACAGAAATTGTCGTCGGACGGAGTGCCTTCCGGACCGAAGTCGCCGCCCCAGCACCAATATTTTTTGCCGTTCTTCTCTGCGGCAAGACCTTGGTCAACCCAGTCCCAAATAAAACCGCCCTGCACCTGGTAGCTCTCCTTGAAGAGTTTCCAATATTCGTCGAAACCGCCCACGCTGTTGCCCATTGCGTGTGCGTATTCGCAGAGAATCATCGGGCGCGGCTTTTTCTCCTTGTTGTAGGCAAAACAATAATCCCATGCATACATCGGGCAAACGATGTCGGTGTAGCGTTCTTCGCCAGCCGGCTCGTACTGAATGGGGCGCGAGGAGTCGAAGGCCTTGAGTTCGTCGTAGCATTTTTCAAAATTGACGCCGCCGCCCGCCTCGTTGCCAAGGCTCCAGATAATTACCGACGGGTGGTGTATGTCGCGGATTGCCATACGCATCACGCGCTGCACGTGCGGGATTTCCCATTCGGGCTTTTTGGAAAGGCTGTTGGGACCATATATCATGCCGTGGCTCTCGTTGTTGGCCTCGTCCACGAGGTAGATGCCGAGGCTGTCGCACAGGTCGTACCACATCGGGTCGTTGGGGTAGTGGCAGGTGCGCACGGCGTTGATGTTGTTTGCCTTCATTAGCATGATGTCCTTAATCATCGATTCGCGGGTGATTACGTGTCCCGTGTATTCGTCGTGCTCGTGGCGGTTGACACCTTTTACCAAAATCTTGCGACCGTTCACCATCAATACGCCGTCCTTGATTTCCACTTTGCGGAATCCTACATTGAAGGTGAAATGCTGTGCGCTATTGCCGTCGTTGTCGAGTTTTACGACTAATTTGTAGAGATTGGGCTGTTCTGTGGACCAGAGTTTGATGTTTTTGATGGCAAGCTGGAGATTGCCTGTGATGGTCTCGCCCATCGCAACCTTGCTGCTCTTTACCGATGCCGTGGCATACCTGACGCCGCCATCCATCGACATAAGCGACGCCGTGATGTTGGCTCCATATTTTTTCTTGCCGGAATTGGCAACATCAAATGTAATATTCACATTGCCATCTTTGAGATTGTCGGTGGATGCCTCTATCTTGACGTTTGCCAAATGGTTTTGCGGACGCGAATAGATATAGACGTCGCGCTCTATGCCATTGAATCGGAAGAAGTCCTGGTCTTCCATATACGAAGCGTCCGACCAGCGCAAAATCTTGAAACTCAATACGTTGTCTCCTTCTGCTGCAAGATACGGCGTGAGGTTGAACTCGGCGGCGAGCTTGGAATCTTCCGAATAGCCCACGTAATTGCCGTTGAGATACACGAAGAGCGCACTCCTTGCGCCGCCCACGTGCAAAACCACGTCGCTGCCTTGTTTGGCAAAATTCTCCGGCACTTGGAATGTGGTGCGGTAAACGCCAGTCCAGTTGTTTTCAAAAGGCACTTTGGGCGGCTCTGGTTTGTAAGAAAAGTCGTATGCAACATTGGTGTAAACCGGGTATCCGTAGCCATTCATCTGCCAGTCGCCCGGTACGGGGATTGTATTCCACGAGGCGTCGTTGAAGTCTGGCGACTCGAATCCTTCTGGCACTTTGCCAGGATTTTCGGCAAAATAAAATTTCCATTTGCCGTTGAGCGATTTGTACCAATCTGACTTGTGGTTGTTGGCGATGGCGTCCTGCTCGTTGCTGTACGGAAACCACGCGGCATGCATCGGCTCGCGGTTTTCTTCTACGATGGAGATGTCGGAGCATTGCGTTGGCAGCTCTTGCGCCGCTGAGGGCATCGCGGTTGAAGCCGTCAATAGCGTAGCCATCAATACTTTTTTAGTAATTTTCATTTTTGTTTTCATAATATATTTTTATCTTCATTTTTTCAATAATTGTTTTGAATGTATTTTAAGTGTTGGTAATACGGGACAAATGTAAGGATTTTTTGGAGAATTGCAAAAAAGTTTTTGTTATATTGCAAATTATGATTTTGCATTGTAATAAAAAAATGAATCTGCGTTTTTCTTCGCTTTGTATTACGTCTGACGGCGTAATATTTGTGTGCCCAGCGGGCAGAAATCGTACAAATTTAAACAAATCTTTCAAAAAATTGTATGATTTGAAAAGATTTGTAAAATTTCTCGCGAAGCGACTAAAAAATTGCGGCAAGTCAGTGAAAAATTTTTTGCAAAAAGTATTTGCGAAACAGAAAAAAACTGTTTATATTTGCGATATAAATAAAACCGACCAATTGTATGGCAAGAATAAAACAAGACAGCCACCTGTATCAGCCGTTGAAGTACGTTGACATACTCACGGACTATGGATTCAAGTTGCTGTTTGGGGACAAGGAACTGTTGATGGCGTTCCTCAACGCACTTTTTGAGGGCAGCGGCAAGGTGGTGACGTCGGTACGTTACCTCAACAAGGAAGTTGTGGCATTGCATCACAATGGCAGGACGATATATTACGACCTGCATTGCAAGATTAATGGTTCGGAAGATGTCATAATAGAAATGCAGTTTCAGAGTCAGGATACATTTGTCGAGCGGGCATTCTATTATATGTCTCGTTCGATAGTGCTTCAAGGCGACAACACGGAGAGGTGGAAGTACAAAATGTATCCTGTCTATGGTATTTTCTTGATGAACTTCCATCTGCCGGTAAAGGATGCGCCCAAGAGGGTCGTTTATGAGATTGTCCCTGTGTTTAATGGTACTGACAAGCCAGTTACCGACAAGTTCAAAATGTTTTTCATCGACTTGTTGAATTTCGACAAGGCGACTGAGGACGATTTACAGACAAAATTTGATTATTGGATATATAGCATAAAGAATATGGGAAAGATAACAACAGCACCGAAAATGATGACGAAAACGCCGTTCAACAGGCTTTATACCCGTGCGGAGATAGCCAATATGAACCCTCGTCAGTACAGAGAGTATGAGGAGAGCCTCAAACTCTACCGTGATACGTATTCCATTAATTCGACCATCCGCAACGCCAAAAAACGCGAACGTGCCGAAGGTCGCGCCGAAGGTCGTGCCGAAGGTCGAGCTGAAGGCATGGCGCAACAACTCCTCGAAAACGTCCGCAACCTCATTTCCGCCGGTTTTGACTTCAACAAAGTGGTAGAAATGCTAAAAATCCCTGCTGAAAAAATCGACGAACTGCGCGAGATGCTGTCCAAATGAGCAATCATTTTTTTTTGTGCCCTGCGGGCAGAAATCATACAAATCTAAACAAATCTTTCAAAAATTTGTTTAATTTGAAAAGATTTGTAAAATTTCTCGCGAAGCGACTAAAAAAAGCCTGACAAATAATATTTAGGAAAATAATCGACTTTTTTCCCCGTTGCAATTCTATACATGACCTTGATGGCAATGGAGGCGGCTGCCCAACTGCCAACGGAAAGTTGTGGCGGCGGGGTGGCTCCTTGTTCTCTTTCTACGCTTGCTATTGCGTCTTCAAACCATTTGCAGGGATTTTTTTTGACGGCATATTTTGCAACTTCCAATTCAAAGCCGTTAGGAGTTGCGGAAAGCATTGAAAGTTTCTGTCCGCCGGGCGCAACCGCAGCGAGAAATCCCGCCCAACCAAAATTGTAGGGGTGAAGCACTGGGATGTTTTTCTTCGCGCAAATATCGTCAAAGACAAATGGCGTCCTGTCCTTGAAATCCAACGCGTTGACGGCAATGTCGCAATCCGCCAACAACACCTCCACATTGTCACAGGTGATAAAAACATTGTGAAACTTAATATCCGCATCGGGATTGATGGCAAGCAACCTTTTGACGAATCAATTTTAGTTCAAGAATGATAGCCGAAATGGACAGCAAATTTTTGCGTACTCTCAACGTTTTGGGCATTGAGACCGTCCGTCTTGGCAAGTCGGTGGAATATCTCCATTCTGAGACTATCCCGGTGTATTCGGAACGTAAAGGATTGTTGTATTTTTACAACAGGAACTCAGATATTTTGAAAAAATGACTTCGGACATACCCTTTGTGGTATGGCAGCAGCACCACCTACACATATCTGTAATGCAGCCGACCCAATTACAATACGTTGTATTTGGGTTGGCAAAAGTTGAAAAACATACCACAAGTGGTACGTTTTTTATGATGTTTATTTGATTTTTGCGCTATATCTTTGCAACGTCGAAACGAGATAAAAAGTCTGATGCCCTTTTGGTGCAAAGGATGGAAGATTTCGGGATGGCAAGCGAGTCTCGAAAAATTTCGGGACGTAAAACACAATTAACAATAATATTAACGTAAAATTCACGCTAAAATGAAGAAAGTAATTTTCGGATTGGCTGTCGTTGCAGCCGCAGCGTTTGGCGCATACAACGCCAACAAGGCAGACGCAAAGGCACAGATGAGTGACTTGCAGTCAGAGAATGTGTAGGCTCTTGGTGAGGTAGAATCATTTAAGAATCCTTGCAAAGACAACAAGCCCGCCATATGCATCCACTGGGACGGAAGTGCAACTGTATTTGCAAGAAACATAAGATAACAGGAAGAAATGTGTTGTACGCCCTTCAAAAGGGTGTTGTATATTCTGTATTGCAAATAATACAGAATATATTTACCTTTTTGGACGGTTCAGCTAATAATCTACAAAATGAAAAGAAATATTTGGCATATAGTCCTTGCAATTTTTTTTCTGCAAGCGTGTACAAGCAGAGAAGTCAGCGAATCTAAAAAAATCAGTCTATCTGATTTCGACGAGCCGAAGAATTTGAAAGGAAAAGTTTTAGATTTAGATTCATTGATGAAGCCCGTATCGGTGTATTGTGAAGGCACAGTATTGTTTGTCGTGGAAATGATGACCGACAAATTTGTAACGACGTATGACATCCCAACAAAGAAACGTCTGTCGTGCAATATCAGCCATGGCGAAGGTCCGAATGAAAGTTTATAGTGCTTTGCATTGCAAGTTGACAGGCAGGATGTCGTTGTACTTGATGCAATGAAAAAAGAAGCAAAAGTGTTTTCTTTCAAAGATTTTGTAAGTTCCAACGATGTGCAGCCTGTTTCAAAAATTGAATTTGAAAACATTCCGTTTTGGGTTGCAAGGACTCCCCAAAAAGAGATTGTTTCGACGATTATGGCTGACGAACAGTCTCTTTTGACAAAATACGATTCCACAGGCAAAAAAATGAATTTGATACTCGATTATCCCGACAAATCCAACAGCCAGAGTGACTGGGCAAAGAAGTTTTCATATAAAAACAGAGTCTATTATAACGCGGAACAAAAAAAATTCGTTGTCTCATATATGTACACAGATATATTTGACATTTACGACGAAGATTTGAATCTTCTGCACAGAGTACAAGGTCCTGATTGTTTTCTGCCTCAGATGGTGGACGATGGCGATGCCTATGTGCCGACGGACAACGCCAAACTATCGTTTCAAAATTGCAGCCTTACCTCAGATAAAATATGGTTGCTATACATAGGTCTTACTTTTGAAGAAGACGATAATGGCGACGGTCTCTACGACAAGATTTTTGTGTTTGACTACAATGGACATCCCGTGAAGTATTTCAAACCCGACATCCCTGTATCGTGGATATGCGTTAATGAGGAATCAAAGACAATCTTTGGTATTTCTGATTGTCCCGAAAGGTTGGTTGTGGAATTTAAATACGAATAAAAACAATCAACTCAATTATACATTAATAAAACGACAAGAAAATAAAGAAGGTAATTTTCGGATTGGCTGTCGTTGCTGCCGCAGCGTTTGGCGTTTACACCGCCAACAAGGACATTGCAGGAGCTCAGATGAGCGACTTGCAGGTGGAGAATGAGGAAGCCCTTGTACAAGATGAAACTTCGCAATCGTTCTACGAGCGAACTGGTTGCGAAGCAACCACAGAGAACATCGTCTGCAAGGGAAAAGATGGGAAAAGGTATTCGTTTGCGTATCGCCCTTAATATGAAGAAAATGAATAGGATGGTCTATTTCTCATTACTAATGTATTTATTAGTATGCATTAGTTGTCAGAACAATAATACTCAATCTATTGTTGTTGAAAAAAAAGGTTTTGAGACACTTTCCGACAGTCTGTTGTCTCAAATGCCTGGGGTCTTGTTATGCACTGATAAGCACCTGTTTTGGAGTGATCCATTTAATTCGCCTTTCGCTCATTTCATCGACAAGAAGTCGGGCAAGGAAGTGTCGGCGACTGGACAATACGGTCAGGGACCCGATGACTTTTCTATGCCGGTGTTTGAAGAATACAATGGGGACACTATTTTTGTTTGGGACTTGAATGAGGACAAACAAATACTCCTTTCGTTGGATTCCGACGGCGTTTGTTCGTTACGCCACCTTGCTGATCGTGGACTTGATTGTTCCTACAACAGAATTATCCAATTGTCGGGAGACCGCTCCATAAGGCACAATCCTGAGTCAATAGACCATCCATTCAGTTTTATTTGTGGAAATGACACCATAAAGTTTGGCAAAGACCCAATTAAGGGAGATTTTTCGGCGGATAGCAAATATAATTGTTTTCAGGGAGAGGTATGCTATAACCGAAGTAAGGATTTGCTTGTATATTGCCCTATAAAATTTGAGTATATGGCAATCTACAAATTTGATGGTAAAAAAATTGATTTGAAATATGAGTATGCGCCGACATCAAAATACACTGTTTCGGATGGAGACCTGAAAATCCTCGATGGTACAAGAACTGGTGCAAAAGGACTTTGTTTTACCGCCAATTATATTGCAACACTCGAATATGATTATGACAATGAAGAAGTTAAGTTGCCGAGAGGACGTGATTTTTCCAAACTGCCCCATTGCATTTTTCTAAGAGATTATTCGGGAACATTGCAGAGAAAAATAGATTTGAATGTACCAATATTGCGAATTGCTGGTGATGAAAGTAGCGACACGCTTTATGCAATTGTTGTCGTGGATGAATTTAATCTTGTCAAGGTAGAATTGTAAGTTTATTTTTATTAGAATGAAAAAAATTGCATTTTATATATCATTTATAATATTGTGTGTGGCAGCCTGTAATACACGGCGCACAACACGTTGAAGACCTTCGTGCTGATGACCTTCAAAGTGCCTACGCCGTCGATGGAGCCGCCCAACTCGCTCGACTCGCGGTTTTGGGGGCTTGTGCTGGATGAGTTTATTGTCGGGAAGGGGATATTGATGTATTGAAAATCTCACGGAGACACGGAGGACACGGAGAATGAACATATAAAACTCCGTGAGCTCCGTGCCTCCGTGAGACAAAAATTGCAGTCGTTTTTTATAATTATTTTTTGTGATTTTACGTTTGTAAAATATAACAAATCTTTTTGGATGAAAAAATAATTATATCGGATTGAAAATGAGAACATTAATCTTAGTATTGACACTTATACTCGCCATTCCGCAATTCTCCTTGGCTCAGAAGGTGCAGAATGTGAAGAAGGTGCAGAAGGCGTTTGCGATGGTGTATGGGGGCGGCGACACGTTGGCGGCTCGTAAAATATTCAAAAAATCTATCAAAAAACACCGCGACATCCACGCCGCGTATTACGGACTTGGACTTTGCGCGATGCAGAGCGACCCTAAGGAGGCGTTCATCAATTTCAAAAAGGTGGACGGCAAATTCCGCAATTCCGCCAAGGATTTTCGTAAGTATATGCTTGATAATTATGGCATTACTCAGGATTCGGCAAAATTTAAGATGGATGAAATCGCCGCCGTGCAACTCCGCCGCACCATTATGAACGATTCAACGGAAAGGGGTTTTGCAATTTTCATCAGGGCGTACAAGGGTTGCAACCCAAAATTCATAGAACGCGCCACGGTATTGAAGGAAGATGCAGCCTACCGTGCGGCGCGTGCGGACAAGAGCCTCGCAAAAGCCAAACAGTTTACCGCCGACTATCCTTATAGTCGCAGGCTCAATTTCATAATGGAGTTTATCGACAGCGTGGAATATTTCAGCCGGCTCGAAAACGGCTCTCGTGCGACGCTTTTCAAATATATGACGGCATACGAAAAGGGAAGGTTGTTTTCGTTGAAATCGGAGCGCATCCAAGCCCGCAATTCGCGCAAACAAGAGTATTACAGTCAGGCTTCCAAATTGTATTCCTACCTCTTCCCTCGTGAACGGCTCTCTGGCGAGTTCATCAACAATTGGCGCAGGGATGTATATTACAGTGGACATTGGCAGCGGTTGAAATTTTTTTATGACAGGTTGCCGCACGAGATGGTGGATACTATGAAACAGATGTTTTATGCCGGTGTGTATGCAGAGAGGAATTTCGCGATGCAGGAGATGCTATCGTATTACGGACGTGTAACAGAAGAATTTTTTGCCCGTAGAGATTCCATTTGCGATTTTTATATTCGGCGTGGCGCACCGTCGCGGCTTGCGCTGAGGCGTATGCAGGAATTGTACAAGGATTATTTTGTGCAAGGACGGATGGACAGCGTTGTGGCTATCATCAATAGGTATGCGCCGCTGTTCCCTAATTATGATTATGAGATAGAAATGCTCAAACGCCTCCTTACCGAAAACAAGGATTCGTGTCGCCGCGTCCGTCTGCCCGACATCATCAACGAGCCGTCGGTGGATAAGCCCGATATCAAATATCTCAACGTAAAGGGTCGCAAAATTCCGTATATCGACAACTATATATCATACGGACATTTGAGTAATTTTGAAGCCATCAACAAATACCCCGTCATATCTCCCGACGGCACGCGCCTGTACCTGACGCACGTGGATTACAAGCCAATCAAACTCCAAAAAAAGATGGAATACGTTCATCTAAAATCGGGACGACGCGTTGTGGATGAATATGAGACTACACGCAAAGTAGAGTCGGGCATTGGCGTATGTTATTCGGATTTCAAAAACGGACGGTGGCAGCCGTTGGTGCGTATAGAAAACCTGTTTAAACCCGATTCGATACGGATAGACACTGTTGAAACTAAGGAAATAGATCCTTGTATGTTGAAAGACCGCATAATGGTGCCGTCGAGGATTGCATTACAATTTTTGCGAGACAAGTCGATTGATGCCAAGCCCACCGACCAGATAGGAATTTATTATGTCGGCGAGGAAGCAATAAACATTGATTCGGCATCCACTTATACGAGCGGCATTTCCGCCGACAACAACACAATGTACGTCATCCGCCCAAAAACATTGCAGTGGGGTTCGCCAAGCAAAGAGGCAAACCCCAAGATATATATTTATTATCGTGGCAATGTGATTTCATCGTCCACTAATAGAGGTATCGACCAATGGAGCCAGCCCCTGATATGCGGCAAGGCAAACCATTATGTGGAGTTGGTGCCAGAAAGGAATCCTCATCCATATTTTGGCAGTATGAATGCGCATCCGTCGGCTGACAACAATGCGTTGTTTTTGGCGGCGGGCAGGGAAGGCGTGCCGGGTTATCGTGAGGAGTTTACTGTGCAGATGCTTAAAAATTGGGGTTTGTCAATCGCTACTGCCGAGTCGTATATGTGCCCTTTCCCCTTAGGCACATATAATCCTCTAACCTTTGATTTTTTGAGCCATCGTCCTGGAGTTTCACATTCTACTATGTTGGAGGAAAACCAGCCGCTTTTTTATCCCGATATTTGGGTTTCGGTAAAGGACGAAGACGGCGGTTTTGGCTATCCTATCAATCTTGGCAATTCTATCAACACCGAATATGCAGAATATTCGCCCGTCCTCGCCGCCGATAATAAGACGTTGTATTTTGTCTCCAACGGTCGCTCCGGCATTGGCGGCACCGATATTTATATGAGCAAGCGTATGAAGGCTGATTCGTGGACCGATTGGTCGGCGCCTATCAATCTCGGCAAGTATATCAACACGCCCTACGACGAGCACGATTTTTCTATCACCGCCGATGGCAAGACCGCGTATTACACATCGGAAGAGCCGCTCACGCACCGTCGGGTGATTTACAAGGTGGATTTGCCGATGATATTCCGCCCCGATACGATTGCAATTTACAAGGGCAAGATTACCAATCTCAGCGAGGAGCCGGTCAATGCCCAAATCCGCGTCATCGACGACCTCAACAAAAAAACTTACGCGCAATATCGCACGCAGCCCAACGGCGAGTTTTATTTTGGACTGCCGCAAGACCGTCCGTACCGTTTTGTGATTACAACCAAAAATGGAGCCTCCGCCACCGACACTCTCGGTTGCGATTCACAGAAGGCAATCGTCAAAAAACACGATTTTGTACTGCCAGATTCTGCCGATGTTTTTGAGAAACATTTGCCGATACCCATTGTTGAAGACAGCGGCGTTGATGTGATTAGTTTCCTGAAAAAATACGACATTCCCGCCCTCGAAATCACCGTCTCCGCACCATACAAAACCACAGCGGAGTCCACGGCGGAAGATATGAAAAAACGTTTTCTCAGCGTTGTCGGTGGGGTAGAGGAGCGGATTACGACGGTGGTCAAGACCGGCAAGATGAAAGTGGAAGTGAGGGTGTTGGAGGAAGCGGTAGTATATTAAACTTTCATCAAAACTGCGCATCAAATTTAATAAAAAGCAAATTATGAAAGTAATCATTCTTAACGGAAGCGCTTTGTTATGGCAACAACGCCATTCGTAATGGCGCGGAATTTTGATTAAAGTCCCCAATTTTCGCGGTCGAGGCTGCGGTAAGTGATGGCTTCTGCCACGTGCGCCGCTTTTATCTCTTCTTCGCCGGCGAGGTCGGCGATGGTGCGCGACACTTTCAGGATGCGGTCGTAGGCACGGGCTGAGAGTCCGAGTTTTTCCATCGCCTTTTTAATGAGTGCCATCGATGCTTCGTCGAGAGTGCAGTATGCGCGGATTTTGCTGCTCGTCATCTGTGCGTTGCAGTGGATTTCGGGCGATTGTTCAAACCTTTTTTGCTGTATTTCACGAGCCTTTACCACGCGCTCGCGGATTTGTGCGCTGGTTTCGCCGCTTGTCTGCATCGAGAGGTCTTTGAATGGCACTGGTGTTACTTCTACGTGAAGATCTATCCTGTCGAGCAATGGACCTGAAATGCGGCTCAGATATTTTTTTACTGCGCCGGGAGCACAGGTACATTCTTTTTCGGGATGATTGTAATAGCCGCAGGGACACGGATTCATCGACGCCACGAGCATAAATCCGGCGGGATAATTGACGGTGGAACGCGCCCTCGATATTGTTATGGTGCGTTCTTCGAGCGGTTGCCTCAATACTTCCAACACTTGACGCTTAAATTCAGGAAGTTCGTCGAGGAACAATACTCCATTGTGTGCAAGTGAAATTTCGCCCGGCTGAGGGTACGTGCCGCCGCCGACCAAGGCAACGTCAGAAATGGTATGATGAGGCGAACGAAATGGACGTTTGGTCATCAATGCCGAGCCAGCCGGCAATGTGCCAGCCACAGAATGTATCTTGGTGGTTTCGAGAGATTCGCGGAGTGTGAACGGCGGCAAAATGGACGGTATGCGTTTGGAAAGCATCGTTTTGCCGCTGCCGGGAGGACCTATCAGGATTACATTGTGTCCGCCAGCCGCCGCTATTTCCATGGCGCGTTTTATGTTTTGCTGACCTTTGACGTCCGCAAAGTCGAGGTCGATGGATTCGTAATCGCTAAAAAACTCTTTCCTTGTGTCTATTTCTGTTGGGGCGACGGTGGGTGTTCCGTTGAAAATATCAATTACCTCCTTAATATTTGACACGCCATAGACCACGATATTATTAACAACGGCTGCCTCGCGTGCGTTTTGAGCCGGAAGAATTATGCCTTTGTATTTTTCTTTGAGGGCTTGTATTGCAATTGGCAATGCGCCTTTCACGGGGTTGATGGAGCCGTCAAGCGACAATTCGCCCAAAATGATGTACTCGCCGACAGCTTCGCTGCTTATCTGTCCTGATGCGCCGAGTATGCCTATCGCAATTGCAAGGTCGTATGCCGAACCTTCTTTTTTGAGGTCGGCGGGCGCCAAATTGATAACAATCCTTTTGCCGGGCAGCCGGTAGCCCGATGACCTCAATGCCGCCTCAATACGCTGCTGACTCTCTTTGACCGCGCTGTCGGGAAGTCCAACCATATAAAAATTGAGTCCGTCCGATACGTCGGTTTCTACCGTTACTGTAATGGCGTCGATGCCGTGTACTGCGCTTGCGTATGTCTTGACGAGCATTTTTTTGTGAGTGATTTTTTATTGTTAAACAAAGGATTTTTATAACAAAGCAATAAATAAGCAACAATATGGAATAGTGTTTTGGCAATTATGCATAACACAAACTTGCCAAAACACTATATTTTATATGAAATTCATATTTGTTACTTCAACATTGCCTTTGCCTTATCGACGGCAGCCTGAAGTCCTGCGGCGTTTTTGCCGCCTGCTGTGGCGTAGAACGGTTGACCGCCGCCGCCGCCGTTGATTTCCTTGCCGGCTTCCTTGACGATGGCTCCGGCGTTGAGGCCGCGCTCCTTTACGAGATTGTCGGCGATGATTACCGAGATGAGCGGCTTGCCGTCAAACTCTGCACCGAGTACGATGTAGGAGTTGCCGAGTTGTTGGCGGAGTTGGAACGAAAGGTCTTTCAGGAGGTCTTTGTTGCCAACTTTTACGATTTCGGCTACTACTTTTACACCGTTGATGTCCTGAGCCTTGGCAGCGATGGCATCGCGAACGGAGGTGAGTTTTTCGTGTTCGAGGGCGTCAATCTGTTTGCGGAGGGCAGCATTGTCGTCGATGAGAGCCTGAACGTTTTTGAGGGCGTCGGCCTCGGTCTTCGCCTTAAACATAAGTTTCAGTTGCTGAGCCACTTCGTATTGGTTACGGAGATAATCTTCCGCAGCCTTGCCTGTGAGAGCTTCGATACGGCGGATGCCCGATGCGATGGCTGTTTCAGAAATAATCTTAAAGAGACCAATCCTGCCGGTATTGCTGATGTGTGTGCCGCCGCAGAGTTCCACGCTCTTGTCAAACTTCACAACGCGCACCTTGTCGCCGTATTTTTCGCCAAAGAGGGCGATTGCGCCAAGGGCTTTGGCTTCGTTGATGTCCATATCGCGATGCTCCTCCAATGGAATGGCGGCGCGGATGTGTTCGTTAACAAGTTGCTCTGTACGAGTGATTTCGTCCTCGGTCATCTTGGAGAAGTGCGAGAAGTCGAACCTCAGATAGCCGTCGGTAACGAGCGAGCCTTTTTGCTCTACATGTGTGCCGAGCACCGTGCGCAGAGCCTCGTCGAGAAGGTGTGTAGCCGAGTGGTTGCACTCGATGGCGTGACGTTTTTCGTTGTTGACAACAGCCTTGAATATTGCGCCGAGGTCTTTGGGGAGTTCCTTGACGATATGGATTGAAAGTCCGTTTTCCTTCTGAGTATCAGTGATGTAGGTCTTGATGCCGTTGGCCTCGATGTAGCCTTGGTCGCCTACCTGACCGCCCATTTCGCCGTAGAACGGGGTCTTGTTGAATACAATCTGATAGAATGTCTTGCCCTTGGCTTCCACCTTGCGGTAACGCCAAATCTTGACATCCTCGGTCAAATTGTCGTACCCCGTAAAGTCCTCAGTATCAAAGGTATTGACCTCTACCCAATCGCCCGAATCAATCTTGGCATCGTTGCGGGAACGGTCTTTTTGCTGTTGGAGGCAAGCCTCAAATTCTGCCTGATTATGCGTCAATCCTTTCTCCTTGAGAATCAGCTCGGTAAGGTCGAGCGGGAAGCCGTATGTGTCGTAAAGTTCAAATACTGTCTTGCCGTCGATTTCGGTCTTGCCCGCCTTCTTGGCGTTGTCAACCACCTTGTCGAGGAGTTTGATGCCGGTTTCAAGGGTGCGGAGGAATGATGTCTCTTCCTCAATCATCACTTTCTCAATGATTTCGCGCTGAGCCACGAGTTCGGGGTAAGCCTCGCCCATTACATTAATAAGTGTGGGCAGGAGTTTGTACATAAAGGGTTCGCTCTGTTTCAAGAACGTGTATGCGTAGCGGACTGCGCGGCGGAGGATGCGGCGGATTACGTAACCCGCCTTTGCGTTTGCGGGGAGTTGTCCGTCGGCAATTGCAAACGAAATTGCCCTGATATGGTCGGCGATGACGCGAGATGCAACGTCGGTATCGTGCGACGAGCCGTAAGGTATGCCGGTCAATCGTCCAATCTCCTGAATGACAGGTTGGAAGATGTCGGTGTCGTAGTTGGATTGCTTGCCTTGGATAGCCATACAGAGGCGTTCAAAGCCCATACCGGTGTCCACGTGTTTGGCGGGCAGGGGTTCGAGCGAGCCGTCTGCCTTGCGGTTGAACTGCATAAACACCAAGTTCCAAATCTCTATGACTTGCGGATGGCTTTGGTTGACGAGTTGTACGCCGGGCACTTTGGCGCGGTCTTCGTCGTTGCGGAGGTCGATGTGGATTTCGGAGCAAGGGCCGCAAGGACCTGTTGCGCCCATCTCCCAAAAATTGTCGTGCTTATTGCCGAGGAGTACTCTGTCGGCGGGCAAGTGTTTGAGCCAATACGACTTAGCCTCGTCGTCGGCTTCGAGGTTTTCGTCCTTGTCGCCCTCAAAAACTGTTGCGTACAAGCGGTTTTTGTCGAGTTTGATGACTTCGGTGAGAAACTCCCACGCCCAATCGATGATTTCTTTCTTGAAGTAGTCACCAAACGACCAATTGCCCAACATCTCAAACATGGTGTGGTGGTAGGTGTCGTGTCCTACTTCTTCGAGGTCGTTGTGCTTGCCCGACACGCGGAGGCACTTCTGCGAATCCGCGACGCGCTTGTATTTGGCGGGTTCGTTGCCAAGGAAAATGTCCTTGAACTGATTCATTCCGGCATTGGTGAACATCAGCGTTGGGTCGTTCTTGACCACCATCGGCGCCGACGGCACTACTTTATGCTGTTTTGACGCAAAAAAATCCAAGAAGGATTTGCGTATTTCTTTTGATGTCATCATTTTGATTGAATTAAATTTGGGTGCAAAGTTACGACAAAAAACGCGGCGGACAAACAAATTGGCGAAAAAAAATACAAAAAAATGCCGACGAAATAAAAAATGGCTTAATTTATGCAGGAAAAATTGAGAAAAAAAATTTGTTGTATGCAGAAGTTTTACTACTTTTGTCAAACCAAACAACCAACTGCATTATTATGATAGAACCCGAAGAAATAAAGGAAAGGCGCAGGAAGATCATACAGAGCGTGAGGGAGTATTACACCTCGCGGCTCGGCAAATATACCCATCAGCGCATCAGCGAGGAGTGGTTTTTCTACGGCTTGGGATTCGTGAAGGACGATATGACATACGTATTCGGCTTCAATGCCGGATTCTTCAAGAAGGAGCCTATGGAAAATATGGCGTACAGCCACGTGGGCTGCAATGTCCTCGTCCGCACCAACGGTATGAACCCGCAACTCAGGACGCAGTACCTCAAATTTTTCAGGCACGAACTCGCCGATTGGATTACGGAGCCGGAGCAAGGCTATTCGTCGTTCAGGGGCGGCGTGGGCAGCGTTTTTGCGCATTACAGGGCGATGAGTTCGTTCTATTCGGACGACGATGTCATCAGGTACGTCAAGGAAGGCTTGGACGGCATTTTCAGGATATATCCCGCAATCGCCTCCAATCCCGACGGCATATTTGACAACGTGGTATGTATGAATACCCGCAACGAGTCCATCATTGACCTTGTAAACTCAGCCTTGAACAAATAAATGCAGTTTCTCGACGCGGCCTTCCTTTGGGCGGGGTTTGCAGTGCTGATTCCCCCTATTATCCACCTGTTCAATTTCAGGCGGTATAAGACGGTGTATTTCAGCGATATACGGTTTTTGCAAAATCTCAAAAACGTTACACGGCAGCGCAGCACTATCAAACAGATACTCTTGATGGTGCTGCGTATGCTCGTAATTGCTTGTCTTGTAATTGCTTTTGCCAATCCAGTGTCGTATCGCGGAGGCAATTCCACTACTGAAACCCGCAAATCGGCACCACCTATTATATATATAGACAATTCGTTTTCGATGCAGGCGGGCGCGATGTCGGGATTGAATCTCGAGACCGCCAAGGCAAAGGCGTTGGAGATTGTGGACGCTTTCCCAAGGGAGACAGACTTTCTTTTCATTACCAACGACTTTGAACAGCGGCACAATCGTCTTGTGAAGGCAGACGCGGTGAGGTTGTTTTTGCAGGAATTGCAATTGACACCCGTAACACCCACAATCTCGCAGGTGATAGACCGTGCAGTTGGCAGCCTTGGATTCTTGGACGTGGAGCCGGGATGCGACAAGAGCATCTTCCTAATATCTGATTTTCAGAAGAATATCTGTGATTTTGATGCCATCAAGCCCGATACGTTGCTGTCGGTGAACTTGGTCGGCATTTCGTCGCAAAACATTGGCAATGTGTCTGTTGACACCGTGGAATTTCTCACGCCATACAGGATGGTATCGGGGCAGGAGGAGGCTTTGGTAACGATTAGCAACTACGGCGACAAACCCGTGCGCGGTCTGCCGGTGAAGTTGTACGTCAACAATTCGGCGAAAGTGTCCGTAACCACCGACCTCAATCCGCATGAACGCCGTCAGGTATCGCTCAAATACGTCAATACCGACCGCAAGGCTGTGCGCGGGCGTATAAGCATCAGCGATTTTCCGATAGATTACGACAACGACATCTTCTTTTCCTATCATATTGATTCTGTGCGCAATGTGCTGATACTTGGCGAACCCGCCGCCAACAAATATCTCCGCGCTTTGCTTGGTCGCGACGGCAATTTTCAGATAGACGAAATGTCAACGGCTGCCAAGGATATTGATTTGCAGCGTTATAAGTCCGTTATAATCAACCAAATGCAAAATATCCCGTCAGACTTGTGCAGCAAGATACAGACGTTTGTGGCGGGCGGCGGCAGTTTTGTGTTTGTGCCGTCGTTTGATGGCGACATTGCGGGCTACAATCATCTATTGTCGCTCCTCGAATGTAATTCAATAATCTCACGCGACACCATCCGTTGCAAGGTTCAGACTGTAAACACGCAGTCGGCATTGCTACGCGGTGCGGTGAAGTCGTTGCCCGAAAATCCAGATTTGCCGTATTTGACGCGGTATTTTAGTTCGATGTCCAATTCGTATCAGGGCGAGGAAGTGGTTTTGGAATCCGATTCTTACAAGAAGGTAATGACCGCCAACGAGTACCGTGCTGGCAATGTCTATGTATTTTACACGCCGTTGGACAGCAAGTCGGGCAATCTTTACAGTCATCGTTTGATTGTGCCGTTGATTTACAACGCCGTGGCGACCTCGCGCAATATGGGTCAGCCGTATTACTCGGTCATCGGCAGAGACAATGGTTTTGCGGTTAAGATAGATGGCAATGTTGACGTGTCGAAGGTAATTTTGCGCTCCGAAGACGGCAACGAGTTCATCCCAAAAGTTTCAGGTCCCGACGCCTTTATGAATTACAAGTTTTTCTCCGAAAATTGTGTGCGCACTTCCGGATTTTGCGACCTCATTATCAGCGGCAAACAGGAAGGCATTTTGGCGTATAATTACGACAGGCGCGAGTCAGACCTCGATTTTTGGACGGCAGACGAAGTTTCAGAGCGTTTTGAAGGCATTGGATTGGGCGGCGTCCGCGTGATGGATTCCAATAGTCAAGCCTTTGCAAATGAAGCTGTTGCGAGCGCGACAACAAAGCCACTGTGGAAAATTTTTGTAGTAATTGCACTTATTTTGGCAGTTGGCGAAATTTTTGTATCAAGATTTTTTTGAAAATTAAAAAAATATTGTTAATTTTGACGCGATAAACAAACAATTATTAATAACAAAAAAACTTCAATAATTATGGCAGAAGAAGTAGTACCTCAGGGCACAGGCAAAGAGCCTCAGCAAAAGCTCATCATGATTCTGGTTTGCTGGTTTGTCGGTTCGCTCGGCATCCACCGTTACATGATGGGTTATGACAACTGGTGGAAGATGCTCGTAACTCTCGGCGGTTGTGGTGTCTGGTGGGTTATGGACTTGATCAAGTTGTTCACCGACCAGCTCCCGATGGCTGACGGCACACCCCTCAAGAAGGACTAATACGGTTACGAGACCGTTGAAGTCAGCTCAGATTGGTAACCGAATACCATTTTCAAAGACAAAGGCCCCGGTTTTTTCATAAAATCCGAGGCTCTTTTTTTGTATAATTATGTGGAAAAAAATCAAAGAGTTCATACGTGCGCTCATTTCTGTTACGGAAAGCACCTCGCCAATAAAGTATCGGTACGGGGCGCGGATTTTTGTGATTGTGGTGCTTATGGCGTACTTCGCGCTTAGCAATCCACCAAACAACAATCCCGCCGGGCACAGCACAGTATGCATATTTCATAATTTGACAGGCTACCCCTGCCCTGCCTGCGGCACGGTAAGGGGACTAAAATATTTTTTCCATTTTGATTTTTATAACTCGCTGATGATGAACCCATTGGCGGTGATTGTTGCGCTGTATATGATTGTAGGTTTGGTATGGATGACGATAGACCTAATGCGCAATAGCGACAGCTTCGACCGCCTGACAACGTTCAAGCCGCATTGGAGTTTCATCATCGTCATCATCATCCTCACCGCCGCGAATTGGTGGTGGAATATTGAAAAAGGGCTGTAAAAGATTATTGTTTTTGGATTTTAATGGACTGACCGCCGAGGCGAATTATATAAACTCCTGGACGCAAGGCGGCAAGCGACAATTCTATATTTTCGCCTTTGGGTATATTGTTGATTTTCCGAACCATCACTTTGCGACCTGTCAAGTCGGCAACAATTATTTCTGAGTGGTCGATGTCGCGAGAGGCTGTTATGAATACATTGCCAGTAGTCGGGTTTGGGTAGGCAACGAGCGGAGTCTGTGGGCGCAGTTGTTCGCTTGTGGCGGTGGGTGTGTCGTCAAGGTCTATTACAACGCTGTTGCCGATGTTGGATGTGGCGTCGTCGTATCTATTAAGTACATAATAACTATAAGTGTTGCCACGCTCGATGTTGTGCATATATGACCGTGTGGCGGTGTCGGATATTGATTGCAGGAGTTCGTTGTTGCAATATACTTCGTAGCCGGAGATGGCATGTCCGTTTTGGGGGTTGCCGCTGTCTATGGAGATGTCGTCGATGAATACCGCCGTCGAACCGCCTTCCTCTGTGATGTGGCTTATGTTGATGTATATCGACTTGCCGGCATAGTTGTCAAGAGGGATTTCGTATTTTGTCCAGTCGCTGTCTATCGGTAGCGATGCTATTTCAATGTAACGCGTTGCCTTGGTGTTTTGGCTGATTTTTAAGGTTGATGCGCCGCCTTCCGACTTTGCCCAAAATCGCAGGGTGTCGCCGGTCTTGATTGCAAGTTTTGGCAGTGTAAGGTAGTCGTTGGTGTAGTCATTATTAGTAAAAAAAGTGCTCCCTGTCGTGGTGATGCTTGTGATGCAAGCATTGCCGCTGTGTGCGTCGGTATCCGTGGTGATTTGCCATGCGTTGAGGTCGCCGTCCATATCTACGTTGGCGATGAATGTATTCTCTATATCGTCTTCGGTGCGTATGTTTTCAAAGTCTTCGTTGAATTTGGATGTCGATAATTGCATTGTGTTCCAGGTAATTACGGCGATGGTGCTGTCGCTGTTGGGGGTTGCGCTCACGATGGCGGGCAGGTATTTTTCGCCGATGTTGAGCGGGTTGTACGGCAAAATCTCCGTTACGTGCGTATTGATGGCGAGCGACGATTGGAGTTGGTTGGCGGGGTTGGATGATGGCCGCCACGCTTTTGAAATCATCTGGAAGTAGTCGTCCACGGGGGCGTTGCAGTCGGCATATCCGCCGCTTAGGATTCCAATTACCTGTTTTTTGCCGTTGAGCAGGGCGGCACCCGACGAGCCGCCTTCGGTGGTGCCGGCATCCCATTGTGCGATGTGCCAATGTACGAAGCTCCTGTAATGCACCTCCTTGTCCTCCTCTGGATAACTGTCTTGATATGGCTTTTGGTAGGCAATAGAGATTTTTTTGACGTCGCCCTGTGGATGGTGTACCGTTGCCACGCTCGATATGGCGTCGGTCTCAGAAATGGAGAGTCCGGCGTAGTATGGCATGTAATCGTCGGGGATTTGCTTTTTGAGTTTCAGGAGCGTGAAGTCCATGGTAGGGTATTGGGAGGACGACGTTTTGCCCCGCTGGTCGGTGTATGGCTCTTGAATGGCGGTGGCGGCTATCGTGGCTCCTGTCATTGGCGAATATCTGGAAGTAGTTGATGCGACGCCGCAAGTTTGGTTTTCGTAATTGAAATATATCACTGTGTTGTCGGCGGCGTCTTGGTTGCAGAGGCAGTGAGCGGCGGTGAGTACGTATGGTGTTTGGTCGCAATTGACATTATTTACAATTGTGCCTGTACAGACGTATGTCTCATAGTCTTGGTCGATGGTGAGCAGTACCACGGCGTGCTTGATGTCTTGGAATGCCTGCCCCTCGTCGCAGTTGATGTCGATTTGGCTTTTGCATGACGATTGCGAGCCGAAACTCTTGCTCTGTTTGCCAAACATATTGGCGTAGTCGTAGCAGATGGCTGTGATGGTGAAGTCGTCCTGATTGACGCCCTGCGGCACAAAAAGTTCGATGTGGATGGTATCGCCCTGTATCTGCCTGGTTAGCATCGACATATCGGATTCGCGGCTTGTGAGCGCACCGAGTATGTCGTCCTTGTCATTATTATAAATATAAAGCTCGCTGCCCTCGGCGATTGTGAGGCCTTCTGTCCTGATGCCGATGGAGTGTGCGCCTCGGGATGTGAGCGAGAGTGTGTATATAGTGCCTCCGTCGATGTTGGTGACGGTGGATTGGTTCATAAAGTCGATGTCGCACGGCAGCAACTTGCCAAAATATGCGCGCCCTTTGGTGCGGATGGCGGTGGTTTTGGAAGTTGGCGGGGCGATGCTGATGGCTCTCGTGCCTGTCTGGATGTTGGCGTGGATGCTTCTGGGCTGCTTTGCGAGCTCTATTTGTGCGGTGGCTGTGAGTGCCGTCACGGCGAGTATTATCGTTATTATAATGTTTTTCATATTGGATTGCAATGTATAACATGGCAAAATTATATAAAAAAACTGAGATTATATACACTTGCAAATGATAAAGTCAAGAATGATGTCAATTTTCAATAACAATTTTGGGCGCAGACATTTGTGGGCATGGAGAAGAATCGCATGGATTGTCGGATAGCCAAGTTGCAACGAAATCCAAGGGTGGTGAAACTTTGCAGTCGCACGTTATGAGTTCGTCTTCAAATACAATTTCATTATTGGTGTCTGTCTTGATGACACCAAAATTGCCATAAGTATAAGTGTATATGTTGCCATCGGGACCATAATAGAATAATGATGCCTGATATGGAACATGTCTTGGATACACCTTTATTTCTGTCCGCGTTTCATAATCAGGCGTTCCCTTTATAATGGGAATTTCAAATATTACCTTTCTCATACCCGTGTAGCAACCGCAAACATATAATTTCGTCATGTTTGGCGAAATAATCGATTGGCTCAAACCAATATATTCCCTGGATAAATCCGCAGATACATTTGTTACTTGGAATTCTGCAGTATTTCTATCAAAAGTTCCAAAATATATATGGTGTTTTATACCAGTGGAAATACCAGAAAATAAGTTGCCGTCTTTTGACAGATTAACTGACATTTCTGACGGAAGCTGGCAGGTGCCCTTGTAGGCGATTCCTTCTGGTGTAAGTAGATACTTGCTGATGGTTGAATTGTGGTTGAACAATATCCAAATGTCCCTGCAATTTGCATGATGGACAGTCAAGTGGGTGTCAGGGAACGAGTATTGAAGTTCGTCTGATTTTTCGATTGCGCTGTGGGTTTTGAGGTCCACAATGTAATAATAAGACGATATTGTAAAACAGTAAATCAAGTTTTCGTCGCCAGGTTTGGGTATGAAAAAATCAACTGGTTCTGGGCTTATCATGTTGCCGTCCGCGTCGAACAGCCCATTTTTGCTGTATAATTGCAATACACCATTTGAATCCACATACCACGAAGCATTGTATAGTTCTTCGGGCATATCGGATATTTTTAGTTCGTTCCATGTAAAATCCAGACACTTGTCAAATATGTTCCACAATTTTGCGTGTCCGCTTTGCGCTTTGATTTCGTTAAACGAAAATACCGCACACATAATAGTTATGCATGCGGTAATGAATAATTGTCGAAAGAACCTCTTTACCATTGTTCTATTGTTAAGGGTCTCATATTTGATTGAATTGCGCCGCAAAATTATAAAAAAAATCTGAATTACAACACAGTTTATGTTAAATATTGGTAATGCCTAATTATTGTTAATTTTTCGCGAAGTAACTTTTTTGCAAAAAAAGTTTCAGTTTTTGACATTGGTTTGTTAACTTTGTAGCGGATTATTTACACAAAAAAATCAGATGAAAAAGACTTTAATTGCGATTATAATGGCGTTGACGTGTGGCATAGGCACGCTCTGCGCCCAGAATGTGGTGAAAAACGAAACCTTCATCACAGTAAATGGCACCAAGATGTACCTTCACAAGATTCGTCCCGGCGAGACCATCGAGGCTATTGCCAAGGCGTACAACACCACGGTGCAGATTATCAGCATGCACAATCAGGAGAGGCAGGGCAAGTTTCCAGAGGGGGTCATGATAAAAATCCCTGCCACAGCCGACATCGCCACGGGCGGTAGCGCACAAGAATTTGCCTACCATCAGGTGGAGAAAAAACAGTCGCTCTATGGAATCGCCCGCAGGTATGGCGTTACAGAAGACGACATCATCCGTTACAATCCGCAGGCTCGCAATGGAATCAAGGCGGGCGAGGTGCTCAAAATTCCTGTTGGCAATGTGCAAAACCCCGACCGTCACGACCTCAATTTTGTGTTCCATACGGTGAAGCAGAATGAGAGCATCAATTCTATATGCTCGCTTTACCACGTGGATCTCAACGACTTCTATAAATACAACCCGAAGTCGAAGACGAGTTTCAAGGAAGGCGACGTGGTGGTGCTGCCCAAGAGCGAATCGTTCTTTGATCCTATTCCGGAAGATGGCACCGAGACGGCTGACAATCTCGACAATACCGACATGGTACGCATTGAGGCCGCCAAAAGCCCCGACTACACTTCTTGCGAGACTTACCATTACTCCAAGTCGAAGACCATCCGTGTGGCATTGATGTTGCCGCTCAACCTCGTGAAAAACGAATCGATGATAAGTGCCTACATCAACGACCCCAACAAAAACAATCTCGCCGCCAAAAACACCGAGCAGATTTTTGAGTTTTATGAAGGTGCGCTCATGTCGATAAGGGAATTTCAATTGAGGGGCTATAATGTGCAACTCGACGTCTATGACACCGAGCGCAGCGGCAACGTAGCCAAGATGGAAACCATCTGCTCCGACCCCGAACTCAAAAAAGCCGACCTCATCATCGGCCCGCTCTACACTGAGAATGTTACAAGGGTAGCCAAATTTGCCAACGACAATCACATCGCGATGGTGTCGCCGTTTGCAATCAAAAACGAACTGCTCAAAGACAATCCGTATTTGTTTCAATTCACGCCAAGCGCAAACACTTCCATCGAGGAGACCGCCGAATTTTTTGCCGGTATGACGGATTGCAACCTGATACTCTTGCACGGCAGCGAGAGCAAGCTCAAGCCCGCCGAAATGACGCTCCTGCGCAATTACCGCAATATTATCAAATCTATCAACAATCTCGCGCTCAAGGAGATTGACTTTGATGATGGCGGCAACAACGTATTGAAATCGTCCCTCAACATCAACGAAACCAATGTCATTGTGGTAACAAGCAGCGACGACGAGGTATTTATCTCCAAGATTATCAACTATTTGACCAATCTCCAAAAGACCGAAAACTACAAGATTGTGCTGCTCGGTTCGCAGAGTTGGGAGAAGGTCAACAACATCGACGTCGAATTTTTGCAGGGCATGAATTTCAGTTACCGCTCCGCAAACTTCATCAATTATGACAATCCTAAGGTGCGCAACTTCGTATCTGACTTCCGCGACAGATTCAATGGTGAGCCGGCAATATATGGATTTGCAGGCTACGACATTTGCAATTATTTTGTGGATCAGATAGCCAAGAAGGGCAAGTATTTCCATTTTTGTCCCGATGGCAGTACAACCAACGGACTCGCCTACAAATTTGATTTCCAGAAAGTTTCGCCACTTGGAGGTTACGAAAACCATACCAATTTTGTGCTGCAATACAGCGAAAGGTTCACTTTGGATGAGGTGGAGTAGGGGAGCAAGAAGTTGAAGTAATTGAAGTAATTGAAGTAATTGAAGTATTTGAAGTAAAATAATAACCGAAAATAAAAGCGGCGCATCTTCTTACGAAGTGCGCCGCTTAATTTTTGTCGGATAATTGTCAACTATCAATTGTCCATTGTCAAATTGATAATTGTCAATTACTTAACCTCCGAGAAGTACTTGATTGTACGAACCATCTGCGAGGTGTAGGAGTTCTCGTTGTCGTACCAAGAAACAACCTGTACCTGGTAGGTGTCGTCGTCAATCTTGCTTACCATGGTCTGGGTAGCGTCGAAGAGCGAGCCAAACTTCATGCCGATAATGTCAGAAGAAACGATCTGATCCTCGGTGTAGCCGAAAGACTCAGTCTGAGCAGCCTTCATAGCAGCGTTGATGCCTTCTACGGTAACGTCCTTAGCCTTAACAACAGCCACGAGGATTGTGGTAGAGCCGGTGGGGGTGGGAACGCGCTGAGCAGAACCGATGAGCTTGCCGTTGAGTTCGGGGATAACGAGACCGATAGCCTTAGCAGCACCAGTAGAGTTAGGAACGATGTTGCAAGCACCTGCACGTGAACGACGGAGGTCGCCCTTGCGCTGAGGACCGTCGAGAATCATCTGGTCGCCAGTGTAAGCGTGGATGGTTGACATGATACCCGAAGCGATGGGAGCGTATTTGTTGAGGGCTGCAGCCATAGGAGCCAAGCAGTTGGTGGTGCAGGAAGCTGCGGAGATGATTTTGTCAGCAGCGGTAAGGGTCTTGTGGTTAACGTTGTAAACGATGGTCGGGAGGTCGTTGCCAGCGGGAGCCGAGATAACAACCTTCTTTGCGCCGGCCTTGATGTGAGCCTCAGCCTTAGCCTTGCTGGTGTAGAAACCAGTACATTCGAGTACTACGTCAACGTTGAGTTCGCCCCAGGGGAGTTCAGCTGCGTTGGGTTTTGCATAGATAGTGATTTCCTTGCCGTCAACAGTGATCGAACCGGGAACTTTCACAGTTTTGCCGTCTTCTTCAAGAACTGCGTCCTTGTAAGCAACAGTGTGCTTGCCCTCGCCGAACTTGCCAGCGAAACCACCCTGTGCGGTGTCATACTTGAGAAGGTGAGCGAGCATCTTGGGGGAAGTGAGGTCGTTGATAGCGACTACTTCATAGCCCTCTGCCTCAAACATCTGACGGAATGCCAGACGACCGATACGGCCAAAACCGTTAATAGCAACTTTTGTCATTTTATTGTTAATTTTAAATAATTTAGAAAAATATTCTATTTGTTTTTTTTCAACCGCAAATTTAGGAATTTTTTTCATACGGTGTAATCTTTTTGCAAGTTTTTTTTATTAAGTTTTGTTAACGTGAAAATTATATTGTTTTTGTTGCTGTAATCCGAAAAAAGTTTTTACCTTTGTGTTTGTTAACAATTAATGCTTCGATTATGAATACAGCGGTATTAGAACCCAAGGCGATTCCTTATTGGAATTATGTGAAAGACGCAAGCCTTGATATAAAGTGTACGTTAGTTTCATTGCTTAGCGATGCAATTAGTAAAGCGGTGAAACAGAAGTCTAAGGCGACAAGGCCATCCAGAGTGCTTACGCCTGCCGAGGCCAGGGCACAGAAGGAGAAGGAGTTTTGGGAAACTTTCAATAGAGAACAGGATGACCAATCTGTAGATGTGTCGTGGATACACAGTATTGTGAAGGATGTGCCAAAGGTGGACAGTAACATCGATTATGACAAAGCAAAATATGAATATTTAATGGAGAATTCCGGTATATACTCCGATTGAGTTTTTGGAAAAAGTTTCAATAGATAATAAAACAAAATTGCAATAACAAAATGGATCTTTTTGAAAAAGTAATGGAACGTGCCAAGACCGCCGACCTTGGCAAATATCAGGCCGGCGCAGACGGCTACTTCATGTTCCCAAAATTGGAAGGCGAAATCGGCCCGGAGATGAATTTCAGGACTCCTTTCGGCGTAAAGCCAATCCTCAACTGGTCGCTCAACAACTACCTCGGTCTCGCAAACGACCCCGAGGTGCGCAAGGCTGACGCCGAGGGCGCGGCTAAGTACGGTCTCGCCGCTCCTATGGGTGCGAGGATGATGTCGGGTCAGACTGTGATGCACGAGGAGCTCGAAGCAATGCTCGCAAAGTACGCCAAGAAACCGGCTGCTTTCGTCGTAAACTTTGGCTATCAAGCTATGATTTCCATCATCGACTGCATCGTTGACCGCAAGGACGTCATCGTTTATGACTACGAGGCTCATGCCTGCATCATGGACGGCATTTTCTTGCACAAATCCAAGTGCGGCGGCGAGAAGATGAGCTACGTCTATCCGCACAACGACATGGAAAAACTTGAAAAGCAACTCAAACTCGCTACCAAGAAGGTTGCCGAAACTGGCGGCTCTATCCTCGTAATCACCGAAGGCGTGTTTGGTATGGCGGGCGACCTTGGCAATTTGAAGGGCATCACCGACTTGAAGGAGAAGTACAACTTCCGCCTCCTCATCGACGACGCTCACGGCTTTGGCACGATGGGTCCCAACGGCGGCGGCACAGGCGAACATTTTGGCGTTCAGGACAAGGTTGACCTCTATTTTGCAACGTTTGCGAAGGCAGGCGCGGGCATTGGCGGCTTCATCGCCTCCGAAAAGCCCATCATCGACTACCTGCGCATGAACATGAGGTCGCAGATTTACGCAAAGTCACTCCCGATGCCTATGGTCGTTGGTCTCAAAAAACGTCTCGAACTCATGACCACCAATCCAAAGTACCGCGAAAACCTCTGGAAAATCGTTCACGCAATTCAGGACGGCTTCCGCAAGGACGGTTTCGACATTGGCAAGACTCAATCGCCGGTAACTCCCGTGTATATGCACGGCGACCCCAACGCTTCAGACGTGGAATGTACAGCCGAGGCAACAAACCTCTTGCTCGACCTCCGCGAGAATTACGGCATCTTCTGTTCGATTGTTGTATATCCGGTAGTACCCAAAGGCACAGTGATGTTCCGCGTAATTCCTACCGCCGCACACACTCTCGAACACGTTGAGCGCACAATCAACGCCTTCAAGGAGTGCAAGAAGAAACTCGACGAAGGCCGCTACAAGGCTAAGCAGGTAAATCCCTGGGATATGCTCAAAGCTGGCAAGGTGGAGTTTTAATCGACATCCAATCACACCTTAAATAATATTGCGCAATTGTAATATTACGTTATCAAAAATGAAAATCCCGCGCATCATCCGAGTGTTGATGCGCGGGATTTGTTTTCGTTACGCAAAAAAAATCCCGCCGCTTGGAGCGAAAATTTGCGGCGGAATTACATGGTAATTAATAATCAGACAAAAATTTTAAATCTTATCCAATGCCTGGCTGAGGTCGTCGATGATGTCGTCGGCATGCTCTGTGCCGATGGAGAGACGGATTGTGCTCTGGAAGATGCCCTGGTCGGCGAGTTCTGCTTCCGAGAGCTGCGAGTGAGTGGTCGTAGCAGGATGGATTACGAGCGACTTTACGTCGGCTACGTTGGCAAGTAGCGAGAATATTTTGAGGTTGTCGATAAACTTGAACGCCTCTGCCTGTCCGCCCTTGATGTCAAATGTGAAGATGGAGCCACCACCGTTGGGGAAGTACTTCTTGTAGAGTTCATGGTCGGGATGGTCTGCAAGAGCGGGGTGGTTGATTTTGGCAACCTTCGGATGGTTTTTGAGGAAGTCGAGCACCTTTTCGGTGTTCTCTGCGTGACGCTCAATCCTAAGCGAAAGTGTCTCAACGCCTTGAAGGAGCAAGAATGCATTGAAGGGCGAGATGGCTGCGCCGGTGTCGCGGAGCAAGATTGCGCGGATGTAGGTAACGTATGCCGCCGCGCCAACAGCCTTTACAAACGAAATGCCGTGGTAACTCGGGTTGGGTTCTGCAATCTGCGGATATTTGCCGGACTTCGCCCAGTCAAACTTGCCGGAATCAACGATTACGCCGCCGAGCGTGGTACCATGACCGCCGAGGAATTTAGTTGCGGAGTGTATTACAACGTCTGCGCCATGCTCGATAGGACGGAAGAGGAACGGCGTTGCAAAAGTATTGTCGATGAGGACGGGAATGCCGTACTTGTGGGCGATGGTGGAGATTGCGTCCACGTTAGGAATGTCGGAGCTGGGGTTGCCAAGCGTCTCGAGGAATACGAGGGTGGTATTGTCCTTTATAGCGTCCTCTACTTCCTGGAGGTTGTGCGCGTCCACAAATGTGGTCTCGATGCCGAGGAGCGGGAGCGTGTGAGCGAGGAGGTTGTAAGTGCCGCCGTAGATGGTCTTTTGGGCAACGATGTGGTCGCCCTTCTTGGCGATGGCCTCGATAGCGTATGTGATAGCTGCTGCGCCAGATGCCGTTGCAAGTGCACCTACGCCGCCTTCAAGTGCTGCAACCCTCTGTTCCAATACACCCTCAGTGGAGTTGGTCAAGCGACCGTAGATGTTGCCAGCGTCGCGGAGACCAAAACGGTCGGCTGCGTGCTGCGAATTGTGGAACACATACGATGTGGTCTGGTAAATAGGCACTGCGCGTGCGTCAGATGCGGGATCGGGCTGCTCTTGGCCTACGTGAATCTGCAATGTCTCGAAGTGAAGTTTCTTTGTGCTCATTTTCTTTATGTTTTTAGTGGTTATTAATTACGTTTTTTATTTGTTTTGATGATGCAAAGTTACGAGCGTTGAAACTTCTATCCAAGAACTTTTTATTTTTTAGTTTAATTTTCTATTAACGGCTGTTTTTATAGAATATTTGTGTTGAAAATGGACAATATTCCGCGATGTTGCAGAATTTACAATCATCCCGAAAAAGAACATAACTGTGCTTCCGGCGCGGTAAAAAAAATCTGAGCCACATTTCAGGCTCATTGCCTGACAATCAAAAAATCTTTCTCGTATTTCCCACTGAAAAATTGACCTATTTTATATCCTCAATATTATAAGGTGTCTCCTGATATACAAAATAGTTCAACCAGTTGGAAAACATCAGGTTGGCAGTAGATCTCCAACGTACCAATGGGTCGAGGTCGGGGTCGTCGTAGGGATAATAATTCTTGGGAATGTCGATGTGGAGGCCTTTTTGAAGGTCGCGGCGGTATTCGGTGTCGAGTGTTCGAGCGTTGTATTCTGCGTGGCCTGTCAAGAAAAGTTCCCTGCCGCCGTCTGCCATCAACATATAAAGACCTGCGTCGTTGCTGGATGCAAGTACCTTGATTTCAGGTACTTTATCGACATCTTCGGGCAAAATCTCCGTGTGCCGCGAATGTGGAACGTAGAATACGTCGTCAAATCCACGAAAAATCGGATTCAACGGTTCAAGTACGTTATGCTTGAATACTCCAAACACTTTCTCGTCGGTGTCATGCTTTGGAATACCGTAATAGTGGTACAGAGCCGCACATGCGCCCCAGCAGATAAACATCTTGGCTGTAACGTTGGTGCGCGCCCAGTCAAACACATCCGTGAGTTCGTTCCAATATGTAACATCTTCATATTCATATTGTTCCACGGGTGCGCCGGTTACAATAAGTCCGTCGTACTTGCGTTGCTTGATTACATCAAAATACATGTAAAACTGCTGCATGTGCTCTATCGGAGTATTTTTGGAGATGTGGCTGCGGAGTTTTATGAAGTCGATGTTGATTTGCAGTGGCGAATTGCTGAGCAGGCGCAGGAGATCTGTTTCCGTGGTTTCCTTGATTGGCATAAGATTCAAGATGGCAATCTTCAACGGTCTGATGTCCTGTGCATTGGCTCGTGAATTGTCAATAACGAAAATGTTTTCCTTCTTCAACAGTTCTATCGCTGGAAGTTTGTCGGGTATTGTTAACGGCATTTTTGTAATCAGCTTTATATATTTGGCGCAAAATTAACAAAAATAATCGGATGGCTGCAATTTTTTTCGTATAATTTTTTTTATGTCGATGCTTAATGTTGCATTGGTAATCAAAAATACGTAATCTGTTATGTGATTATGATGAAAAAAAGGGAAAACAGCCGAAAATTTTTTGCAAAAATTTTCGGCTGTTTTTATGTTTGGCGGGCGAGCCGCCCGCACTCCATTGGGTTATTTCAATGCCTTCAATGCCTTTACGTCGTTGTCTGAGGCGGGGACAATAGAAATTGCGTAGCCGCCGCCGATTACGGTTTTGAGGGTGAGGGCTGATTTGTTGGTTACGATGCCTTTTTTGATGGTGTAGGCTTGCGGTTTGGTCTTGTAGTTGGCATCGGGAGCGTCGCAATATACTGTGGCTACGTACTTGCGGTTGGCATCGAGAAAATCAAATTTCAGGGTGCTGACGTGTGCCTCCTTGCCGGTCTTGGAGCCTACAAACCAACGGTCGGAATTTTTGTCTTTTCTCGCGATGGTGATGTAGCGCATCGGGTTGGCTTCTAAGTAGATAGATTTTTGCCAATCTATTGCCACGTCCTTGATGAATTGGAATGCGTCCATAAAACGCTCGTAATTTTCGGGCAGGTCGGCAGCCATTTGGAGAGGCGAATACATTGTTACGTACAATGCCAACTGACCCGCTAACGTGCTGTTGCAGTGGCTGTTGTTGTCGGGATTGAGTTTTGAAATGTCCATCTCAAAAATGCCTGGCGTGTAGTCCATCGGACCGCCTTGGAGCCTCGTAAATGGCAGTATGCAAGTGTGTTCGGGATTGTTGCCGCCAAAAGCCTCGTACTCTGTGCCGGCAGCGGATTCGTTGCCGATGAGGTTGGGGTAGGTGCGGCAGAGACCAGTGGGGCGCACTGCCTCGTGTCCGTTGACGCAAATGTGGTACTCGGCGGCTTTTTTGATGTTGTAATTATAATGATTGACAAGCCATTGACCGTAATGATGCTCGCCACGCGGTACAATGTTGCCTACGTAGCCGGTCTTTACGGCGTCGTAACCATAATGGCGCATCAACTTGAACGCCGTGTCCATATTGCGTTCGTAATTGCGTATGGATGAGGATGTTTCGTGATGCATTATCAACTTGATGCCCTTGCTGTGGGCGTATTCGTTGAGAGCCTTGATGTCGAAGTCGGGGTAGGGCGTCACAAAGTCAAAAACCATATCTTTGCTGAATCCAAACCAATCTTCCCAACCGATGTTCCAACCTTCCACAAGTACGGCGTCGAATCCGTGGCGGGCGGCAAAGTCGATGTACTTCCTTACATTTTGGTTGGTGGCGCCGTGCTTGCCGTGGGGCTTCGCCTTTGAGTAGTCGTCGTAGCCCAATTTGACGCTCGAAAAGTCGTTGGTGTAGCTCCATTGGCTCTTGCCTGTAATCATTTCCCACCATACGCCCATATATTTGACGGGCTTTATCCACGATACGTCGGCTATTTTGCATGGTTCGTTGAGATTGAGGGTGAGGCGCGATGCGAGGATTTCGCGGGCGTCGGAAGTTACTGTGATGGTGCGCCAGGGCGTGTTGCAGGGGGTCTGCATATAAGCCATATTGCCGGTGGCGTCGGGCGTGAGGTGCGAGAGAAAGAGGTTGTTTTTCTCGTCATAATTGAGGCTCATGCACGAATAATCCACGAGTGCCGCCTCGTGAAGGCTCATATAAACGCCGTCGTCGGTGCGGATGAGCATCGGGGTCTGCACGCCGGTAGGGGAGAAGAATGTCTGCGATGCGTTGTCGCGGGTGGCGGCGTCGAATAGGCTGCGAATCTGCGAAAAACGACTTTCGGTGTATTGGTATTCCTGCGAATCGTAGTCGCCCGGAATCCACCATGCGGTATGGTCGCCGGTCATCTTAAACTCGGTGCGCTCTTCCTTGATTACGAAATAGTTGACGCCATTTTTGCGCTCAAATTCGTAGCGGAATCCCAGTCCGTCGTCAAATAGGCGGAATCTCACTGTAAATTCCTTGTTGGTCTGAGACTGCTGGAATGTTACCGCCATTTCGTTGTAACTGCTCTTAATCTCAGACTCTTCGCCCCATACAGGTCGCCAAGTTTCGGAGAAGTTGGAGGATTTTTCGGCGGTGATTTTAAATCCGGTGGTCAGATCTACATTTTGGTCGTTGACATCCTCCTTGTAGGTGAAGTCGCGGTGTGTGTTGGGCGTGAGGACAAATCCGAGGTGCGACTTGTCGATGACGGTCTTGCCATTGAAACTGAGCGTGTAATACGGCTGTCCATTGTCAACGCCGTAGTCGCATTGGAGGTTGCCGGACGGACTTTTGAGTTGAGCCGAGGCGTCCAATGCCGCTGCAACCAAGAGTGTTGCGATTAATGTTTTTGTGTTCATTGTTTGTACGAGTTTAGGATTATAAATTTACGCCGCTAAGGTAGGCAATTAATCTCCTTGGCGGCGTATAATACGTCTGTTTTCTTGCACAAAAACTACGCAAACGGTTGCAATTGTGCGTTGCTCCTTACCAAGTCTTTATAAGATTATATAAAAACGCATTTTTGTAAAGTTTTGTTTTGCCGATTTTTTCCTCGATGAGGATGCCTGCCTGCGCAAGGTCGCGGAGATATTTGCCCGCTGTGTTGCGCGAGATGTCCATTTTGTGGCAAAGATACTCATTTTTAGTATAAAAATCATAAAACAAATGCTCTAAAAGCGTTGGCGAATATGTTTTGCCGCAACGCTCTTTGATGACCTCGGCTGCCGTGTGCATTGTGTCAACAAACGAGTTGATGAAATTGAGCGTAAAGTCCGACATCTCGCTAACTCCCTCAATCATAAACAATAGGAAGTTTTTGATTTTGCTCAAATCCTGTTGCGTTTCGTTGAGGAGTTGGTAATATTTGGTTCGGTTGCGGTTGATATATTTGCTGAGATAGAGAATCGGAATGTCGAGTTTTTTTGACAGCGTCAAGTAAAGTATGTTGATAATGCGCCCTGTGCGACCGTTGCCATCGTAAAACGGGTGTATCGATTCAAATTGAAAATGTATCGCCGCCATTTTCAAGATTGCGTCGGTATCTTCCAAATCGTCGGCGTTGATGTATTGTTCGAGGTTTGAGAGGTAGCGTATTATTTCGTCGTAATCTTGTGGTGGAGTGTGCATTACCTCGCCCGTCTTGGTGTTTTTGATTACGGTGCCGGGCAGACGTCGGATGTCGCCTGCGCCAGGTTCCACAATGCGGTGAATTTCTATGATGTGGTTTGCACTCAGAAAACCGTTTTTTTTGATTAATTCAAAACCGTGAAGCATTGCCCTGCGGTAGTTGAGCACCTCTTTTGAGGCGGGGTTGGTTTTGGAATACGACATCTCCTTAAACAACTCGTCGAAAGTGGTAACGATGTTTTCGATTTCCGACGATTCCTTAGCCTCGCCCAAGGTTATAGCGTTGAAAATAACATACGGATTGGGCAAAAGGTTGATTGCGCCGTTAAGTTGCCCCAATTTGTGATTGGCTTTGTTGAGGGCTTTTAATATCTTAACGTCGTCAAAATCAATGCTGTACGGTAATGAGTTCATATCGCTTTCGGTTTTTATGATTAATACCGCAAATATACTATTTTTTGTGCATATTTCAACAACGTGCACAAATTTTTCGATTTTTTTGTGCATATTTTGGCGACGTGCACAAATTTTTCGATTTTTTGTGCATATCAAAAGAATGTGCACAATTATTCCACCGACTAATCCTATTACCATCCGCCCGAGCCGCCGCTGTGCGACGTGCCGGAGCTGCTGCCGCCTCCGCCTGAACTGCTTGGCGGGATATACTGCTTGGTGGTGTGGGTGGAGATGAAGGTGTCGCGTTTGATGGTAAGTTTGAACGAATTGGGCACTTCGTAGTTGGTGGCGAGTACTGCTTTTTGGATTTTGCATTTGCGGCGGGAGCGTATCATTACTATTATGAAGCTCAATAGCAATGCTATGCCAAATGCAATCCAATATTCGGGACGCTGCCACCATGGGGTGTCGCGCTCGTAGAGGAAGTCTCTTTCAAACTCGCTGATACATTCTACAACGCCGCCGGCATAGTCGCCGTTGCGGAAGTATGGCTGGAGGATTTCGGTTTCGTATTTGTAGAGGTTGCTGCCGACCACGCTGTATTGTGTTGGTGTGCCGGTATCGAATATTGCAAATCGGCGTGTTGCAATGTTGATTACAAAACAGATGCCGTCGTGCAGAGGTCCGCAGCCGAAATCGTTATAATCGTAAAAATCTTTGCAAAACTCCTCGTTGTCGAAGTCAAACCAGTTGGATTCGCTGATGAAAACCACCGCTGCATCCAATTGGTTTTCCTTGATCATGGCGTTGATGCGCGTCCTGATGTTTTCTATGTCGGTGTCGCTCAGTACGCCGGCAAAGTCATACACCTTGTATTCGGGCTTTACGTATGGGGTGTTGAGAGCGGCTCGCGTGGCTATCTCGCGACGGTTAGGGTCATTTGCCATGCGGTCGAGGATGTCCTGTTTGTGGATTTGAGGGTCTTGGGCGGTGCGCTCCACGTCTTGCAACCACTCTTGTGCCATTGATGATAGCGGCAGGAGTATTGCAATTATTAATATGTAGATGATTCGTGTCATGGCTATTACATTATGAACATTGTAACAATCAGGTATGCTATCGCGCTGCATATAGCCGCAGTAATCAGGAACGACCTGAATCGTTTGCCGTGGTCAACCGGGACGTCGCCGACGAGTTTGCCGGTCTGTCCGTTCATGGCAAAGATGTAGGGCTTGCCTTTCCAGAATGTATTGAGCATATATACGGGGAGCATCACGTATTCCACGTTGGATATTTGCTCTTGAACGTGCTGTTGTTCGCCGATGAGTGCGCCGCCCACAGTGGATTTTAGGTGAGAGTAGATGGTGTTTTTCATACGTCCGGCGGCGCGTTCCTGGTCTTCCTCGGCGGTAACGTCGTATTTTTCAGCGAGATAGTTGGAGAGGTAGGCGTAGTTAAACTGTTTGAGTCCAGAGAGGTCAAATGGTTCTATGGAATCCATCGTGTCGTCGTCAAACTTTTTGGAACCGTCGGCGGGTATGCCCGTGAATGCCACGCTGCCAGCCCTCTCCACATCGTAGATGTCGGTCTTTGTGTAACGATAATCACCAGAACGCCAAGATGTTACATTGTGAAGTTTGCCTCTCAGGTGGCCTTGCGCCGTGCCCGAATACAGCCAGAATGGGATGTAAACGCCGGTGATTTTCTCGATGTTGGATTCCTTGGTGAAGTCGTTTGGGACAAAATTTTCGGTGTGCATGAGGTTCTTGAAGGCATTGATGGCGTCCTCCTTGGTTTTGGAGAACGGCACCACCCTCGACGGGCGAAATTCGCCTTCGAGCCGGCTTTTCAATATTGACGTGCTGCCACAATATACGCAGAAAGTGGCTGCCGTGGTTTCGTCCGCCACCATCTCTGCGCCGCAGTTTTTGCAGCGGTAAACATCGAGGTCAGGTTGTGGCTCGTAGTCGCTCACTGGCGGTGCGCCCGGCACATCGTTGGTGATGTAGGGTGGGGGCGTGGGCGGAGTCTGTGGTTTTTGCTTATTGATGTCGATGTCCTTGTCGGAGTCCTGTGTCATCTGCATTACCTGTATGGCGTCATATACGCTGCCGCACGCCTCGCATTTCCATTTTCCGATGGAGGCGTTGTATGGCAGTGGCGAGCCGCAGCCAGGACATTTCAAGACGGTTGTATCCATTGTATTGTCGTTTTTGTAGTTTTTTGTCTTTTCCGACAGCAAATATAGTGCAATTTTTGGGAGTGGCAAATTTTTTTACATCTTTTTCGCGATGATGAAGCTTATCTCCTTGTCGCTGGTGTTTTCTACGGTGAACTCGATTGTGCCGTTGCGGTACATACTCCAAGCCAATTGAGCCGACTGTGCGCCCGAATTGTCGGCAAGGGTGGTTTCCTTGATGTTGCCGTTGCGGTCTGGCTTTTCTATGGAGTGGATGGATAGGTTGATGTTGCCGCCTTTTTCTGCTACAACAAACATTTCGATGTCGCCGGTGCCGTCGGTGGTGTATGTCGCCTTGCCCTTGGGTTGCAATGCGCGTACTGCAAATTCCAATTCTACGGCGTCTTCGCCAGCCCTGAGCGCGTGAGCGTCGGCAACGAGCGTCGGTTCGCAGTGGTTGGTTATCCAACTATCAACGGCTTGTGGCATAAAACCGAAGTGCATACCCACAATGCTCTCTTGGGTGCAGTTGATGCAGTCCAATTGTCCAAAATTGATGTAGGTGATTTCCTCGTCGTTGTAATTGAGAATTTCTGCCTTGATGGTGTTGCCTTCCGAATCGTATTCGCCGGGTTCCCAATTTTCGATGCAGGCGGCGAGGTCGTCCACGTCGCAATTGGCGGCGGCGTTGGCTGCACGTAGGCAATAGTCCTTGAACGCAGACATTATAGACGACAATTCGCCACTCGGCTCGTCCTGAGCCATCATTTTGAACGGCATCACGCTCAAAATCAATATTAAAAATGCAAGTTTTTTCATTTTCGATTTGTTGATTTGTTGATTTTCGTTTTGTTGATTCCTCATTCCTCATTTCTCATTCCTCATTTCTCATTCCTCATTCCTCATTCCTCTTTCCTCTTACTGTCCATCTACCATTATGAATGCTGCCCATTTTCTGGGGTCTTTGTATTTGGTGCGGAGCAATTCTTGTGCTTCCATAAAGGATTCTCGTTTGGACATTCCGTTAGTGAGGTTTCTGTAAAAATCGGTCATAAGGTCTTTGGTGGCGGCATCGTCCACTTTCCAAAGGCTCATAATGATGGTCTTTGCGCCAGCCTTCTTGAATCCGCGTTGCAATCCAAATACGCCTTCGCCCGTGATTGCGCCAAGTCCGGTCTGACACGCCGAGAGTACCACGAGGTCGAGCCCTTGGAAGTCGAGGCGCGAAATTTCCTTGGCGGTGAGTATGCCGTCGTCAACACCTTCGGGGATGTCTTTGCGCTTTTTGGGGTCGATAGCCGACGCCGCACCCGCCAAAAACAGTCCGCTGCGGCTCAGAGACAAGTCCTCTTTGCTATTTTGGTTGCCCTTGGTAAGGTAATCTGCAAAACTTTTTTTCTTGCCTTCTGGCTCATAAAAGCCGTGCGTGGCTATGTGCATAATCTTGACTCCCGAGCCGGAAAGTTTCTTGAAACTCTCTTCTGTGGCGTTTACGTCGCTGCCTTCAGATACAAGGTATTCGCCCTCTCGGAGTATGTCGGTAACTTCCTCTGCCTCTATTTGTGCACCCTTGAGGAAGCCAATGCCGGCGCGTTGTGTGCTGTCTTCGTCGTCAAAATCGGGAATGTCGCGAAATTCCGCCACAATCTCGTCCTTGCTGTCCTTGAGATCCTGCCAGTCGCCCTTGGAGAATTGATATACGATGCCACCATAGACGGCAGCTTTCTTTTCGGGGTTGGATGGCCTTTGCAGCGCGAGTTCGCGTGTGGAGGTGAGGCGGTAGGCGTTGTATTTTTGGGCGAAGATTTCGCCGCTGTCGTCGGGCAGGTATTCGATGGCGATGCTGTGAAGTTTGCCGCTCGGCGCAAAATAGACGTTCTTAACGCCTGTAATGTATTTTTGCAACGGTTGCCAGATTCCGTTGTAAAGGTCGGAGTTTGTGTAATATGCAGTGGAATCGGTGGTCCGCGTAGAAATTTTTACGAGTTCGGGAGCCTCCATACCTTTCTTGAGCACAATGGCAACGTACACCAACTTGTCTTCGTCCACAAAATTGGCAAATTCTATGGCTACGTCTGTGTCTGTGAGTTTCGATTGTATGTCTTGCCAATTGATGGAGAGGTCGCGGGTGTAGTCGCCGAGCTCCTTGGACGATTCCACAAGCTCTTTTTCCTCGCGCTCGATTACTGCTGCGAGCGAATCGGCGTTGATGAGCCTTTTCCCCGTTGGCTGTTGGTAGAGGTTGTCGAGCGTGGCGCGGTCGCTGCGAATCTTGTTCCACTTGTCGGCAAAATTTTTGTCGCCACTTTTCTCTATGAGTTTTTGGATTTCGAGTTCGGCGTTCAGGAGCAGACCTTTTGAAAACAATTGTCCGTTGTACGCGAGCATATTGGATGTCGGGTTTGGATGCTTGTAGGCTGCCAATGGCAACGTATTACTGAAAAATACCGAATGGATGTTCCAGAAGTTGGTGCGCTCCTGTGCAGTCATCGTCGAAAAATTCTTCAGTACGTAAGTGTTGGTGAGATTGTACCTGATGTTCAATTGCTGAGATGCAGCTTCGTAATTGCCGATATAGAGATTGTAGGCGGCGAGGTTGTTGATGGAGCGAGCGTAATGCGGGTGGTCTTCGCCGAGGGTTTTGCGGCGGATTTCTGCGGCGGCGGTCTCGAGCCTTATCGCCTCTTTGTAATTGCCGTCGCTGGAATAATATACGGCGAGGTTGCTCATAGAGGCTGCAAAGTCGGGGTGGTTGGAGCCAACATTGTATTCGTCTATCTGCATAGCGATGGACGCGAGCCTTATTGCCTCCTTGTAGTTGCCCATTTCCGAATAATAGACGGCGAGATTGCTGAGCGATGCGGCGTATGCGGGGTGATTGTCGCCAAGGCTGTTTCTGTCGATTTCCATTGCGAGGGTTACGAGCCTTACAGCCTCATCCTTGTTGCCGGATTTAGAATTGAAGTCGGCAAGGCTGAGGAGCGATTTGGCGTAGTCGGGATGCTGCTCGCCGAGTGTGTTTTTGCGGATGTCCAATGCGGTCTTGCCCAGTCGTATCGCCTCGTTGTAATTGCCGATAGCCGAATAATATGACGCGAGGTTGGCGATTGATGTCGCATAATCTGGGTGCTTGGTGCCGAGAGCCTTGCTTCGGATGGCGATTGCTGAGTTTTGCAGCTTGATGGCGTCGTTGAAGTTGGCGTTGGCGGCGTGGTACGATGCGAGATTGTTGAGCGATGTGGCGTAGTCGGGATGGTTGGCACCGAGAGCCTGTTTCTTTATGTTCATTGCCAACGTGCTCAGTTCGATGGCCTTGGTGGTGTTGCCCGCCTGAAAATTGTAATTGGCAAGGTTGTCGATGGCTAATGCGTATTCAGGATGCTTGTCGCCAAAGGCATTTCGGATGATTTCGGTGGCTTGTTCGCCAATCTTGATAGCTTCGGAGTAGTCGCCCATTTTGGAGTAATGCCCGGCAAGGTTAATCAACGCTTTGGCATAGTCTGAGTGTCCATCGCCAAGTGCGCGGCGGAGAACGTCGGTGGCTTTTTTGCTTGACGAAATGGCTTGCGCATAATTGCCCATCTCGGCATTGTACCCCGCAAAATTGCTGAGCATCTGTGCATAATCGGGATGCTGTTCGCCATAAGCCGCCCTGATGATTTCGGTGGCCTGATTGCCGAGGCTGATGGCTTCGTTGTACTTGCCGATTTTTGAATTGTATTCGGCAAGGCTATTGAGAGTTTGAGCATATTCGGGATGGTTTTCGCCAAGCACTTGTTTCTGTATTTGCATTGCGGTAGTGCCAAACTGTATCGCTTGGGAATATTTGCCCACATAATAATAGTATGACGCAAGGTTGTTGAGCGACTTTGCGTATGTGGGATGCCCTTCGCCTAACGCCTGCTTGAAAATCTGCGTGGTCTTGGTGGCGAGTTTGATTGCCTCGTTGTAATTGCCAATCTTGGAATTGTAGTCGGCGAGGTTGCCAAGCGACTGCGCGTAATACGGATGAGCCTCGCCAAGCACTTGCCGCCAAATATCAAGCGCAAGGTTGCCGAGCCTTATCGCCTCGTCGTAATTGCCTATGTAATAATTGTATGTGGCAAGGTTGTTGAGCGACTGCGCATAGTCGGGATGCTGCTCGCCGAGTGTGTTTTTGCGGATATCGAGAGCCTTGTTGCCATAACTGAACGCCTCGTTAAAATTGCCTTTGCCGGAATAAAAGTCGGCAAGGTTGCTGAGCGACGATGCGTAGTCGGCATGTTGTTCGCCGAGGGCTTGTTTCCTGATTTCCAACGCCTTTTTTTCGAGCAGGATGGCGTCGTCGAGTTTGCCGCTGGCAGCGTTGAACAGCGCGAGGTTGTCCAATGTCATTGCGTAGTCGGGGTGCTGTTCGCCAAGAGCTTTTTTCTGGGTGTCAGCCACGATGGTGCCGAGACGGAGTGCCTCGTTGTAATTGCCGTTGTTGTAATGATCCACGGCGATATTGCCGTATGCAGAGGCAAGAGCGAGTTCGGAGCGGTAATACAATTGCGACGAAGGGTCGAGCTGTGCTTTTTCGAGGGAGTCGCTCTGTACAAAATACTTCACCGCCTGCTCGTATTGTTCGGCGTTGTAGAGTTCCACTCCTTTGTTGTATAGATTGTCCGCCTCGGGACTTTGGGCAATGGCGATTATTGGCATCGTCAACGCCAGCGTCAGCAATAGTTGTTTCATATCAGTCTATTTGTTTGGGGTCTTGGGTGTAGATTTGAGCGTGGTCTGCGTGCCGCCCAGAGCCTGTGTAATTTGCTGTTTGGTGTATGCAACAGGTGCTTCCGTGATGGAGCAAACCCACGTGGACGAATTTTTGGTGAGGGTCTCCTTGATGCCTGTTGCGATAGAGTGGGTGAGTGTAGAGGGCTTCGGACGCTTTTTCCAATCTGCCTTCCAATGCTTTTGAAAATCGTCGGATATGCCGCAGGTCTCCTTGATTACCATTGTAACCTTGTACTGTCCAGTACCCCAGGCGTCGTGATAGTTGCCGTTTTCGTCGCGGACACCGATGTAGGAGCGCGGCACGATGAAGCAGTCGCCTATTACGGAACAATCCACCTTGTTGTCTTCCCTGCCCAACGCATACCTGAAAATGCCGTCGGCATCAAGACTATTTTCGGTGATTGGTACGCGGATGGCAAAACTGCCTAACTTGACATCGTTATGAACCTGCACAGCCTGATTGATCCACGAAGACGTGATGTCCATATCAATGGTGAAAAACAGCGTGCCGCGCTCCTTAAACGAAAATTTGTTGCGCTCCGAAAAAGCGCGTGTATTGTCGTTAGGAAGGTTGCAGAGCAACGGATTGAACACCAGAGTATCGAGTTGCAATTGGAATTTGGAGTGCTTGAGGATTCTGCCGATTGCATAATCGGAAGTGTCGAGGTGACAGGCGATGTAGAATACGGTGTCGCCGCCTCGCTGTTGGAAGCAAGCAAAACCATTGAAACTCATGCCCGACGGATCCAATGCTCCGGCATCCGACACCGTGGAATAGAAGTCGTCGATGTTTTCGAGCATGACGATTTTTTTCTCGTATGTGTTTTCCTTGTCAACCGCTTTTTTCCATTCCTCCTTTCTGCCTTTGATGGCATTGACGATGGTGGTGAACGTTACCGACGCGAGAGCCGACGCGCCTTGTCCGCCCGTTGCCATTGCAGCGGTCTTGGTGGCGGCAAAAAGCCCGTCGAAGAATCCACCTCGAGTGCCTTCTGACAGAGCCTCAGCCTGTAGCTCCCACTGAGAGGTGATTTTTTTGGCTACGCCATTGTCGGACAATACGCTCACGTCGTATTTGACAACGTTGACGGGCTTGAAGCTGATATCCTCGTCGTCCTGCGCAAATGCTTGCAGGCTAAAAAACAAAACAATCAATGTTAGAACCTGTTTCATAATTAAGTAGTTATTAATAGTTTATAATCCATCAATCAAAACAAATGGTGCCCAATAGTATGGGTTGCTGAAATCGGGCTTAAATTCCTTCTCCACAGGGACGTTTGCCATGCGGGTCTGCGAATATTCCTGCACCGTAATTGTAACCTTGCCGTCAAAATTGCGGAGTTTTTCGCGGGCGGCGCAGAATGCCTCGTGCTTCGACATCCCTTGGTTGAGAAAGTCAAAAAAGTATGTCATCAGGAGCCTTGTGGCGGCGTCGTTGACTTCCCACAATGATACTATCGCCGAGTGTGCGCCCGCTTTTTTGAGTCCCCTTACGATGCCTGATGTGCCGGTGAGCGACACTTCGCCGAGTCCTGTGCTGCATGCCGAGAGCACGATGAGGTCGTTGTTGGAGAGGTCGAGGGTGCTTATTTCAAATCCGGTGAGGCAGCCGTCGTCGATGTATCGGTTTTCGGGGCTGTCGAGCGCGGTCTTGTTGACACCTGAAAATACAAGTCCGCAGGCTGTCATAGAAGAATCGGCGGAGAAGCTGTCTGCCATGCCGTAATCGTTATTGACGGCGGGCGAACTGAAAAAATATCCGTGCGTGGAGAGCAGGATGATTTCGGCGTCGCTGATGTGCTTTTTCAATTGGTCTTCCGAGCCTTGGTTGTCGGTGATTTTGATTACCTCTATGCCTGACGACTGCAACACCTTTGCCACCGAATCCACTTCGGCTGTTGAGCTGAGGAGGTTTTTCCAATTGCTGTGAATGCCTTTGGAATTGAAGAAACGGCTTCCTGTCCTGTCGGGCATCGAATCTGGCACGATGGCTACGGAGGAGGCGTCGTTATAATCAAAACCACCCGCCACGAGTGCGGTCTTGGGCTTGCGGGTTTCGCTCTTGGTGATTACCGCCGACGATGTGAGCCTGAAGATGCGCAGGTCGGGACGCCAAAAACACATGTATTCGATGCCGAGGTTGTAGAAAATGCCGTCCGGCACAAAATACAGGTTGCTATTGACAGGCACATTGTCCACTATGCGTTTCCAAATCTTTTCGGCGAGCAGGGTGTCGGCAAATAGTCCGTTTTTGAATGAGGCTCGTGACGAATTGATGCGCATATTGACGCTTAGGCCATTGATTTTGTAATCCTCGATGCCTGACTGATTGAACAACGGGATGAAGAGTACCGGCTTGTCTTTCCTGAGCACGAGGGCGGCGTAGCGCATTTCATCCACTTTCTTGTAATAGATGAACTCCACAACCACGTCATTGGGGCTTTTAAGCGATTGAGCTACCCTGTTGCGGTCTATCTTGAGGTCGGCGATGAATTTTTTGTACTTGGGATTCTGTGCGGCAAACTTTTTTTCCAAGGCGTCGATTTGTGACTGGATTTTGTTGCGTTCTGCGGGTTTTGCCACTATCAGGTCAGATTTGAGGGCGATGATGTCGGAGTAAATTTTCTTGAGATTCTTGTCCGAAAATGCCGCCGCCGCAAAGTTTTCGTTAGAGAGGGTCAGCACCGATTTTGAGAATACCGCCACGTCAAATAGGAAGTCGGGGTCGTTGATTTCCAATGCAAAACATTCGTCCACGAGTGGCTTTTGCGAGTACCAGAAATTGAGCCTTTCGTTTTCCGACATAAAAGCAAAATTGTTGGCTATGTAATCGCGCTCCTTGTAAAAATATTCCTTGAACTGCCGTGTGGCATCGCCGGTTTTGCCCGAAGCGAGCAGGATTTCCGCCTTTTTGCGGAGCGAAATCACGTAGTCGAGATGTTTTTCGCCGAGGTTGCGTTTTTGCCATTCGAGGGCGGCGTCGATGTTGCGGATGGCGTCGTCAAATTTCTTGAGCTCCGCCTGCACTTTTGCCAAGTTGCCAAGACAGATGTAGCGTGTGGCGTCGGAATCGGGGAAGTTGGCAACGACTTTATTAAGCACAGAATCAGCCATTTGCAAACGGCTCTGCGCCCAGAGGATGTAGCCCTTGTTTTGGAGGGCAATGTTATAGGAACGCGAATGAGGGTTGGCAAGCACATCATTGAGTAGCCGGAGCGCGTCGTCATATTTTTCAAGTTTTGTGTAAGCCGCAGATAGGTTGGTGAGGCGCACGGATTCGTCGGGGGCGTCCTGCATGTCTTTGAGGTTGTCAATCACCTTGCGGTATTGTCCCGTGAGCAGCCAAAGGTCGCTGAGGTTGAGGAGCACTCGCTTGCGGTTGTCGTCGTTATATACCGTGAGGAGCTTGGTGTAGTAGTCGATGGCGTGAGTGTAGTCAGACTGTCGTTTGTAATTGTCTGCGAGAGCCTTCCATACACGGTTTTTCTCAAATGATTTTTTTGCGTAGCGTTCTGCCTTCAGGTAATTTTCAGCAGCCTTCGCGCTAAAACCATTGCGCTCCGCCTTCTGAGCCTCGTTGAAGTATTTGGTGAACGGCGATTGCGCCAGCAGGCAATACGGCAACATCAAAAATACTATCAAGTATGTGATTCTCAATGTTTTCATAGTGGTAATTTTAGTTTGTGTAACAGCGCATAAAATTATGAATTATTCTCCAAACCGCAAAATTAATTTTTTAGGTTTTTTAACTAATCTTGATGTCAATTCTATAAAAAAAAATCCCCGGTAGCAAACTAATTTTTTGCTGCCGGGGATGGATTTTTTGATTTGCGTTAATGTACGTCAGAGATTATTTAGCGTACATTGCAACGATGGCTTCGTAGAGTTCCTGCTTGCCGGAGGTCTGCTTGGGTTCGCCTACCTTCTTGCCGTACTCGTAAACCTGCTCGAATGTGAGCTTGCCGTCTTCGAAGTCCTTGCCCATGCCCTTGTCGAATGAAGCGTAACGCTCTGCCTTCATCTTCTTGTAAGGCGACTTTTCGAGGAGGTTGGCAGCGTTTTCGAGAGCGCGAGCCATTGCGTCCATACCAGCGATGTGTGCGATGAAAATGTCGTCGAGGTCGGTGGAGTTACGACGGGTCTTGGCGTCGAAGTTGGTGCCGCCGGTGCCGAGGCCGCCGCCACGGATGATTTCCATCCAAGCCTGGGTGAGTTCGTACTGGTCGATGGGGAACTGGTCGGTATCCCAGCCGTTCTGGTAGTCGCCACGGTTTGCGTCGATAGAACCGAGCATACCATTATCAACAGCCACTGCGAGTTCGTGCTCGAATGTGTGGCCGGCGAGTGTGGCGTGGTTTACCTCGATGTTTACCTTGAAGTCCTTGTCGAGGCCGTGAGCGCGGAGGAAGCCGATTACAGTCTCGGTATCAACGTCGTACTGATGCTTAGAGGGCTCCATCGGCTTGGGCTCGATGAGGGATGTGCCCTTGAAACCTTTTTTGCGAGCGTAGTCGCGAGCCATGCCGAGCATTGTGGCCATGTGCTCTTTCTCACGCTTCTGGTCGGTATTGAGGAGGCTCATGTAGCCTTCGCGACCGCCCCAGAATACGTAGTTTTCTGCGCCGAGTTCGATGCCGGCGTCGATTGCATTCTTAATCTGGACGATAGCGCGAGCAACAACGTCGAAATCGGGGTTGGTAGATGCGCCGTTCATGTAGCGGCCGTTGCCGAATACGTTGGCGGTGCTCCAGAGCAACTTGATGCCGGTTTCCTTCATCTTCTCCTTGAGGTAGGCAACGATGGCCTTCATGTTGGCTTCGTATTCTTCTACCGATGCGCCTTCCGATACGAGGTCCACGTCATGGAAGCAGAAGTAAGGAATGCCGAGCTTCTGCATGATTTCAAAACCAGCGTCAGCCTTCTGCTTAGCGATTGTTACAGCGTCTGCGCCTTCGTTCCAGGGGAACTTCTTTGTGCCGCCGCCAAACTGGTCGCCGCCTTCTGCGCAGAGGGTGTGCCACCATGCCATTGCGAAACGGAGCCATTCTTTCATGGTCTTGCCCATTACGACCTTGTTCTCGTCATAGTAGTGGAAAGCCATAGGATTGGTAGAATCCTTGCCTTCGAATTTGATTTTGCCAATGTTTTTGAAATATTCTTTTGCCATTTTTGATGTGTAATTTGTTGTAATTTTTATTAGTAGTTAATTGCTATTTCTTTGCGATGATGGTTTCGAGGTACTCCTTCCATGCGCCGTAGGCGTCGTCGTACTGCTGCTGGTTTTTGGTGTCGGGTTCGGTAACCTCCACTTTCTTGAGTGTTGAGAAAGCCTCGGTAGCGTCCTTGTAGATGCCTGCGCCAAGACCTGCACCGCGAGCCGCACCCACAGAGCCGTCGGTATTGAAGAGTTCTATCGCTGCGCCGGTGGTGGTGGCGAGTGTCTCGCGGAATACCGACGAGAAAAACATGTTGGCCTTGCCTGCGCGGATTACCTTGCAATCGATGCCGATGGATTTCATGATGTCCATGCCGTACTTGAATGCGAATGCAATGCCTTCCTGACCTGCGCGGTACATGTGAGCCGCCTTGTGGATATTGAAATTGAGGTTCATTACAGCCGCGCCCGGGTTTTGGTTTTCGAGTACGCGCTCCGCACCGTTGCCAAACGGCATAATGCTGAGGCCTTCGGAACCGATAGGTACTTCGGCAGCAATCCTGTCCATTTCGGAGTATTTAACGAGACCGCCGCCCACCTGCTTATTGAGCCAAGAATTGAGGATGCCTGTACCGTTGATACAGAGGAGGATGCCGAGGCGGTTGAGGTCGTTTGTGTGGTTGACGTGTGCAAAAGTATTTACCCTTGAAAGCGGGTCGTATTTAACTTCTTCGGAGATGCCATATACAACGCCCGACGTGCCGCCTGTGGCAGCGATTTCGCCCGGATTGAGGACGTTGAGAGAGAGAGCATTGTTTGGCTGGTCGCCGGCGCGGTAGCTGATAGGAATGCCGGGCACGAGGCCGAGTTCCTTGGCGGCTTCTGAGCTGAGTTCGCCTTGTACCGAGAATGTGGGAACGATTTCGGGCAGCAGGCTCTCGTCGAATCCGTAGTAATCGAGGAGGAATTTTGCTACTTTCTTTTCCTTGAAGTCCCAAAACATGCCTTCGGAAAGGCCGCTCATTGTGGTATTGATTTTCCCGGTGAGTTTCATGGCGATGTAGTCGCCCGGGAGCATTATCTTGTAGATTTGCTTGTAGATGTCAGGTTCGTTGTCCTTCACCCATTTGAGTTTTGAAGCGGTGAAGTTGCCCGGCGAGTTGAGCAGGTGGCCGAGGCACTTGTCGTTGCCGATTTCTGCGAGGGCTTTGGCACCGATGCCTGTGGCTCGCGAATCGCACCAAATGATGGCGGGGCGGAGCGGCTTGTGGTTTTTATCTACGGCTACAAGGCCGTGCATCTGGTATGAAATGCCGATGCCCTTGATTTCGGATGCGGGAACCATCGACGCGGTCATCACTTCCGCGAGTGCCATCTTGGCGTTTTTCCACCACTCCTCGGGCTCTTGTTCTGCGAGACCCGGTTTCAGGGCGATGATTTTCATCTCCTGTTTGGGGTAGAATACGGATGCTTCACACTTTCCCGAATTGGTGTTGATCAGCGATACTTTCACTGACGAGCTTCCGATGTCGAATCCTAATAGGTACATATTATGTCTTGATTAAAAAGTGATTAGTAGCTTAAGCGTGTTGTTGAAGCCGTGTTGTAACACACCGTTCCACACTGCAAATATAGGTTGTTTTTTTGGGATTGCAAGTTTTTGAAGTGATTTTTTTTTAGTTTTTAGAAAAATTTTTGTAAATATCTGATATTTAGGTGTTTATGGCGACCGCAAACGATTGCGGTTTTTTGCTAAAAAAAGGCTGGTTGTTCTATGGTCAACCAGCCTTTTTCTGAGTGATAACTTGTCTTATTCTGCCCTCTTGCGGAGCTTCCATTTGCGGATTTCGTTGGATTCCTCCACCGCCTTATTGAGTTCGGCGATGTAGTTTTCGAGTTCCTCGTTCTTCTTGGAGACTGCCACACGACCCGAGCGGGCAAACTCCAGGAGTCCGTAGGGACGGAGTTTGTCGCAGAGGAGTTGTGTCTCCTTGTAGTAGCCGGTTTTTTCGATTACTACGTACTCGGATTCGATGTAGAGGATTCGGGCGTTGAACTCGTGGATGATTTCTTCTACCGTGGTCGCGCTCTTGAAGATGTTTTTGGTGGATACCTTGTAGATTGCAATTTCCTGAGCCACAACGTCCTTGTCTTCGTAGGCAAATGCGCGGAGCACTTCGGTGAGTTTTTCTATCTGGTCCACTACTTTCTTCATCAGGATTGCGTCACATTCGGTGGTTATCGTAAACCTGAATATGCCGTCTATCTCCGAAGGCGATGTGGTGAGCGAATCGATATTGAGGTGTCGGCGCGTAAACACGATGGAAATCCTGTTGAGCAAGCCGATTTTGTCTTCCGTGAATACGATTACCGTATATCGGCGTTTATTGTTGTTGTCCATTGTCTGATGAGTTTTTCGTAATAACAACTTAGTTGAGCGTGATGTTGTCCACCGTGGAGCCGGGCTTGATGAACGGCATTACCTTCATATCCTTGTCCACGTCGATGGTGAGGACGTAGGGGCCGTCGTGGCTGAGCATTTCGTCGATGGCGGGCTCGAGTTCTACGCGGCTCACTACGTGGCGAGCCTTGATGGAGTATGCTTCGGCGAGTTTCACGAAGTCGGGATTTACGAGGTCTGTGGCTGAATAACGCTTGTTTTGGAGCATTGTCTGCCACTGACGCACCATGCCGAGTACGCTATTGTCGAGGATTACAATCTTTACAGGTATCTGTTCCTGCATGATTGTTCCGAGTTCCTGTTCGTTCATCTGGAAACCGCCGTCGCCGGTGAATAGGATTACGGGGCGTTCTTTCTGCGCGATAGCCGCGCCCACAGCCGCCGGAAGTCCAAAGCCCATCGTGCCGAGACCGCCCGATGTGAGGAATGTGTTGGGGTACTTGAATTTGTAATAACGTGCCGCAATCATCTGGTTTTGTCCTACGTCTGTTACGACGATGGCGTTGCCGTCGGTCTTCCTGGAAATCATTGCAACGGGTTCGCCCATCTGTATGAGTTCGGCGGAGCCGTCGGTGTCCTTGTTGATTACCTGTGCGAGTTCCTGGTTGTAGTATTTCTTGAACTCGTCGAGCCACGATTTGTACGACTTCTTTTCAATGCGCGGGGTGATGTAGTCCAACGCCGATTTGAGGTCGCCGTGTATGGAGAGAGCGGTCTTTACGTTCTTGTCTATTTCCGACTTGTCGATTTCTATGTGGAGCACTTTGGCGTGCTTGGCGTAGCCGGAGAGCAATCCCGTAACACGGTCAGAGAATCTCATACCGATTGCGATGATGAGGTCTGCCTTGTTGGTGAGTTTGTTGACGGCGTAACTTCCGTGCATGCCCAACATTCCGACGTTGAGAGGATGGTTGGACGGCAGGGCGGAAAGTCCCATCAGCGTTGAGCCGAAGGGGATGCCCGATTTTTCGATGAACTCTGTGAGCATCTTTTCGGCGTGGGCGATGAGTACGCCGTGTCCCAAGAGTAGGAGAGGACGCTCGGCTTCGTTGATCATCTTTACTGCCTTGTCGATGTCGTCGTCTTTGATTTTTGGGTACGGAGCGTAACTGCGGATTACCGGAGCCGCCTTGTATTCAAATTCTTTGGTGGTCTGTGTCGTGAGCGCGTTTTTGGTGATTTCCAAGACGACGACGCCCGGACGACCCGTGACGGCGATGTAGAACGCCTTGGCGATGGTCGAGGCGATGTCGTCGGCACTTGTTATCTGTGCGCTCCACTTGGCGATAGGCATCGAGAGGCCGAGGACGTCGGTCTCCTGAAATGCGTCGGCGCCAAGGAATCCGCTGCCCACCTGACCGGTGATTACTACCATCGGCACTGAGTCCATGTTGGCATTTGCGATGCCGGTGATGGTGTTGGTGGCGCCGGGACCCGATGTTACGATGCAGACTCCCACCTTGTTGGTAATCTGCGAGTAAGCCTGCGCCTCGTGGGCCGCCGCCTGTTCGTGGCGGGCGAGTATGTGGCGAATTTTGCCGTCATTGATGTAATCGTAGAGGCTGTCGTAGAGCGGTATTACCGCGCCTCCTGGGTAGCCGAATATCGTGTCAACGCCTTCTGCAAGGAGCGACTTTACTACGGCTTCCGATCCTAAAATTTTTCCCATAGATTATGTTTATCAAAAATTTTTGCGAAGATACGAATAATAATTTGATTTGGGAATTATTTGGGTGGAAATTTTTTTTGACGCGGATGATATTCTATTTTGTAATCTTACACTGCTCGATTTTGCAAAGTTTTAATAACAGACATCTTATTTCCAATAATAATGTGTCGGCAGAAATTTCTTTTTCTGCAACACCTGTTTTAATGATTTGTCCTTCTTTGACGTTTTTGTTTTGGAATTTTGTGAAAATTCCTGCGTGGGACAGTGTTTTGGCATTTCTTGGCTCCACTTCAACATCGGCAAACATTGATGTGTCTCCTACTGAAACCTTGATGTTGCGAATTTTACCTACATTAAGCAATGCTCTGCGATATGTGTCGGGCATTAATTGGTAATCACAATGATTTTTTATGAAATCCTCTACATCAGATTGATATGAACTTATAGCCGGTCTGTTGACGCTGATATAAGTCTCGCCTTTTCGCAATCTGAATGCAATGTGAAGGAGTTTGCCATTGTCAAACCATTCGTTGCTTAGAATACGTGCAACATCTTCATTATTTTGGATGTCTTGCTGCATTTGCTTAACCGATTTTGCGCATAATGTTCAAAAAAGTCTCAGGATTGAAATCAATATGACTATCGCCCAATCTTTCGCCATTAATGCGGGCATAGTAAGAAAACTCCTTTGCGCCGAGGCTTACGCAAGCATCAGTTTTGTCGGATTGCAAGCCGAGTGTTGCGTTGGAATCAGCCCCTAAAAGCCAATTCTTCCAATCGTCATCGTAGGATATGAGTAATACGGATTTCAAATTGTCGATTACTTTCTTTGAAACGGGTAGCGCGCCTTCGCCGTCCCAATCTTCTTTCAATGTAGAAAGGTAATCAAGCCTCGAATAAATACGGGAAAGGTTTTGCCCCGAAATTTCTTCGGTAAGCCTGTGTGCCACTTTTTGTTTGTCCTCCGGCGTAATGCGTATGTTGTGCAGGTAATACATAACATCAATGTAGGAAGTAAAATTGGTTTTTACTGCCTGCCGATGTGGTTTGCTTATGTAATTTAAACTTTCCATATTTATTCTCTTTTTACGACCCAAAAATAAGGATTATTTTCGGCTTGTGCAATACTAAATCAAAAATTAATTTTTTGAACTAAATTGTATCGCAGATATACAATAACAAAAAAGCGCACATCGGAATTTTCATTCGAGGTGTGCGCTCCAACAACTTTAAATTTTAAGAATTTGAGAAAGTGGGAGTTAGAGGATTCGAACCTATGACCCTCTGCTTGTAAGGCAGACGCTCTGAACCAACTGAGCTAAACTCCCAAGTAATTGAATAATTGAAGTAATCGAAGTAATTGATACTTCGTATTATGCTTCTTTTATTTTGTGGGAGTTAGAGGATTCGAACCTATGACCCTCTGCTTGTAAGGCAGACGCTCTGAACCAACTGAGCTAAACTCCCGTTCTTATTTTGACGTTGCAAAGGTATGTACAATTTTTATATTCTCCAAATCATTTTGCAATTATTTTTGTAAAATTTTTCGGTTGTAATGCCTAACTTTTTGTCAATTAAGATGATAGATATTACAATTTTTTGTCATTCGGTGGGGTGCACTTTGCCCGATTCTCTCAAATATTGACCCGTATATGATTCTTTGCACTTTGCCAATTGCTCCGGCGTGCCGGCAAATACAATGTTGCCGCCCTCCTTGCCGCCCTCTTTGCCGAGGTCGATGACGTAATCGGCGCATTTGATTATCTCTGGGTCGTGCTCTATGATTACGGCTGTGTTGCCACGGTCGATGAGCGCGTTGATGGCAGCAAGAAGTTTCTTGATGTCGTGGAAGTGCAGACCCGTGGTAGGCTCGTCAAAGATAAACATCGTGTGCTGTCCCGATTTTTCGGAGAGCAAGAACGACGCCAACTTAATCCTCTGATTTTCACCGCCTGAGAGTGTTGACGACGGTTGACCAAGTTTGATGTAGCCAAGTCCAACTTGCGAAAGTACGGAAAGTTTTTGGGCAATTTTGACGGCTGTGTTGTTCTTGACATCTTCGCCAAAAAACGCTTGCGCCTCGTCCACCGACATATTGAGGATGTCGTAGATATTCTTGTCGCGGTATTTTACCTCCAAAGTCTCGTCCTTGAATCTGCGTCCCTGACAACTCTCGCACACCAACGTAACGTCCGCCATAAATTGCATTTCTACTTTGATGATGCCTTCGCCCTGACATTCGGGGCAGCGTCCGCCGTCGGTATTGAACGAAAAATATCCCGGCGTGTAGCCCATCTGACGGCTAAGTTGTTGGTCGGCAAAGAGTTTGCGGATGTCGTCGTATGCCTTGATGTAACTTACTGGATTGCTGCGCGTGGATGTGCCAATCGGGTTTTGGTCAACAATCTCCACACCGTCGAGCATTTTGAGGTCGCCGTCGATGAAGTCGTGTTCGCCCGGTTTTTCGCCCTCGTCGAGCAACGTCTGCGCAAGTGCGGGGTAGAGTATGCCTTTTATCAACGACGACTTGCCCGAGCCGCTCACGCCTGTTACAACTGTCAATAGATACAATGGTATCTTTACGGTGATGTTTTTGAGGTTGTTCATCCTCGCGCCGTGTATCGTGATGCCCGCGCCCGACTTGGGATTCCACATCCGTCGTTTGGGCAATGGTATCTCCATTTCGCCTGTCAAATATTTGGCTGTGAGGCTGTTGGTGGCTTTGCAAAGGTCGTCGATTGCACCCTCAAACATTATCTCGCCGCCAAAAACTCCCGCCTCGGGGCCTATGTCGATGATGTGGTCGGCGGCGCGGATAATCTCCTCGTCGTGCTCAACAACCAAGACCGTGTTGCCGAGGTCGCGGAGTTTGCGCAGGACGTTGATGAGGCGGTGCGTGTCGCGGGTATGGAGGCCTACGGATGGCTCGTCCAAGATGTACAGCGAACCCGTAAGGCTCGAGCCAAGGCTCGTAGCCAAATTGATGCGCTGCGATTCGCCGCCCGAAAGCGTAGATGAAAGCCTGTCTAATGTGATGTAATGCAATCCTACGTCGCACAAAAATTCCAACCGCGAGATGATTTCCTTCAAGATTCGGTCGGCGATTTTGCGGTCGGTGTCGTCGAGGGTGATGTTGCGGAAATATTCGAGCAATTCGTCGGCGGGCATCTTTACAATTTGGTCGATGCTGCGTCCCGACACCTTTATATATGTAGCCTCCTTGCGCAGACGCGAGCCGCGACATTCGGGGCAGATGGTCTGTCCACGGTAACGCGCTATCATCACGCGGCATTGTATCTTGTAACTCTCCTTCTGCAACATCTCAAAAAACTCGTTGATGCCGTGCAAGCCGCGCCGTCCCGACCAAAGGATGTCTTTTTCCTCGTCGGTGAGCATATTATAAGGTGTGTGGATTGGAAATCCGTGCTTCGCCGCCTTCATGCAGAAATCGTCCTTCCATTCGCCGAGTTTGGGACCGTTCCAACATTTGACGGCGTTTTCATATACCGAAAGGCTTTTGTTGGGTACTACGAGGTCTTCGTCAACACCCATCACGCGTCCGAGTCCGTTGCACTTGGGACATGCGCCGAGGGGATTGTTGAAGGTAAAAGTATTGACGCTTGGCGCCTCAAACTTGATTCCGTCTGCCTCAAACCTCGTGCAAAAACTCTCCGTGCGCATCTCCTTGCCCGGCTCTTGGATTTCGAGGAGGCTGTCGCCGTCGCCCTCATAAAACGCCGTCTGTATGCTGTCGCCCATTCGGCTCACCGCGTCGGCGGCTTTGTTGGGCTTGAAACGGTCTATCAAAATATGCTTTTGTTTGAATTTTTTGAGGGTGTTTTTTTGAGCGATGAGGTCGGATATTTCGTAAATCTCGCCGTCTGCCTTGATGCGCGAAATGCCCTCCATGACAAGGAGTTGCAGGTGTTGCTCCATCGTGCGGCCTTCCATCGGCACTATCGGCGCGAGGAGTGTGATGCGCGTGTCGGCGGGCAGTGTGAGGATATAATCAACAACGTCGTCAACAGACTGCCGCTTTACTTCCTTACCCGAAATCGGCGAAATCGTGCGGCCTACGCGGGCGTAGAGCAATTTGAGGTAGTCGTAAATTTCCGTCGATGTGCCCACGGTGCTGCGGGTGTTGCGCGTGGTGGTCTTTTGCTCGATGGCGATAGCGGGCGGTATGCCCTTGATGTAATCCACTTCGGGCTTCGTTATCCTGCCGAGAAACTGCCGCGCATACGCCGACAGCGACTCTACATACCGCCGCTGCCCTTCGGCGTACAAGGTGTCGAAGGCAAGCGTACTCTTGCCCGATCCGCTTAATCCAGTGATTACCACAAACTTGCCCCTCGGTATCGTGAGCGAGATGTTTTTGAGGTTGTGGAGGCGTGCGCCTTTTATAATGATGTTGCCTGACGTTTCGTCGGTGGTGTTGATGCCCATATTTTTGATGATTTGAAATATTTTGCAAAATTAATAGAAATCTTGTTTTGTGGAACAGTTTTTTTGTTTTAATTTTGTGTTATCTTTCAAAAAACTAAAATTACATACTGAAAATGATACAGAGACAACAGACCATTTGGTGGTTTTTGATAGGAGTATTTGCGGTGCTGATGCTCTTTTTTGATTGGATGACGCTGTTTGTTACCGACGGCAATTACACTCTATCGTCGTCGGGCATCTTGAAGGACGGCAATACTGTCATCCCCGGCACTATGCTCACGGTGTACCTCATCGTGGAGGCGGTGTTCAATTTTGTGATTATCTTCCTCTACAAGAAGCGCATCTTGCAGTCGAGGCTCACAATCATTTCTATCGTGCTTTCGCTCGGCACATACGGACTTGTGGCGTTGTACCGCTATATGTCTTTCACAGAGGAGGTTACAAGCACCAATTTCAATTGGCCGCTCATTCTTCCGCTCATCAGCGCAATCCTCGGCGTCATGGCATTCAGGCACGTACTGATGGACGAGGCAAAAGTGCGCTCGCTCGACAGGCTTCGTTAATGCAAATTATCAACCAAACTTTACAAAATCACCGTTTATCGTCGAAAAGTGTGATAAAAATCACATTTTTTGGAGATAAACGGTGATTGTTGTTTAAAATATTTTGTATCTTTGCCAAAAATTATCAGGCACTATGGATTACATTGAAAGGGATGTTACCCAAAAACTTTTGGCGTGGAAAAAAGACTTTGACCGCAAACCGCTTATTATCAAGGGTGCGCGTCAGATAGGAAAGTCGTGGGCGGTGGAAAATTTTGGCAGAACGCAATACGACCATTTTGTAACTTTCAATTTTGACCGCCGACGCGAATTGCACGACGTTTTTCAAAAGACTAAAGATCCAAAGCGCATCATCCAAGAACTCACTTTTTTTACAGATGTGCCGTTGCTGCCTGAAACGACGCTCATTTTTTTCGATGAAATTCAGGAATGTAAGGAGGCACTCAACTCATTGAAATATTTTTGTGAGGATGCGCCTGAGTATCACATCATTGCAGCGGGTTCGTTGCTTGGTGTCGCCATCAACGAGGGCAATTATTCTTTCCCGGTTGGCAAGGTAAGTTTTTTGCAGATGTTTCCGGTAAGTTTCAAGGAATTTCTTAGGGCGGCAGATGGTCAATTGTTTGCGCAATTGTCTGATTTCGTTGGAAATACAGGTCCGTTGCCGTCGATTGTTTTCAACCGTGCCGAGGAGTATTACCACGCATATCAGGTAAGTGGCGGATTGCCGCTTGCCGCTTACTATATGATTGTCAACAAGGGAGTAGAGGCGGTCGAAAGGGTTTTGGACGAACATCTTGAAACCTATGAATCCTATTTTTGTAAGCATACATTGCAATCTGATATACCCAAAATACACACAGTTTGGAGATCTATTCCAAAACAACTTTCGCGTGAAAACAATAAGTTTGTCTATCGTGTAGTGCGCGAAGGTGCTCGCGCCCGCGAATACGAAAACGCCCTGCAATGGCTCGTGAGTGCTGGTATGATTTATCAGGTGAAACTGTGTGAAAAACCGCAGTTGCCGCTGTCGTTTTACGAAAATTCGTCGGCGTTCAAGGTGTATATGCTCGACATCGGTCTTCTGCGCAAGTTGGCAAAACTTCCCGCTGAGATTTTTTTACATTCAAGCAACATCCTGACTGAGTTCAAGGGTGCTGTTGCTGAGAATTTTGTGTTGACATCATTGCTTGCCCAAGGGTTTGATGTGCCGTGCTATTGGACATTGCAGGGCAACAAGGCTGAGGTGGATTTTGTTGTGGCGGACCGCCTGTCCGTCGTCCCCATCGAGGTAAAATCCGACCGCCGCATCAGTGGCAAAAGTTTCGCCGAGTACGACAACAAATATCATCCGCCGCTCCGCATCCGTTTTTCGCTCAACAATATCAAGAAGGACGGCAACTTGATTAATCTTCCGATATTTTTGGCGGATTGGGTGAGGGAGTGGATGCCTTGAATCGCTCATTTTTTGGGATTAGAATAGCGAGAAAAATCTTGCTTAAAAAACACTTTACCACGTCCGCACTTTTTCAGAGCCGTTAATATCTTATTTTCAATACTTTCCATAAGTTTTTTGCCCATTTTTTTTCGCAAAAAGACATACTTTTTGCGAATTTTTCGTTTGCAAATTTAATGTATTTTTCGACAAAAAACAAACTATTCAACAAAAACTACAAACCGCGACACCCCCCTCGCGATTTGCTAACGATGCAACTATTTCACCATCAATAGATTGCATAATGTTTTGGATATAATTTTGTCCTGAAATAATCCGTTTTTCGGGACAAATGGAAGAGGCGGGCTCCAAAACATTACAAATATAACATCCATTTTGTTTCCTGCCAAATATACTCGCATATTATTAACGTTTGTTAATATATAGGCTGGATAATCTTTTCTCCTCGCGTATGACAAGAAAATATAGATTCAATCGTTTTAGTGCCAGCCATATTGCTCGGCGAAATAATCATCAAAAAGTTTTGGATATTTTTTCAGAAAAAAATTATTATTATATTTGAGAAAGCCAATACTTAGAGAAATGAACGCATCTGCCTCTTGATAGGTTGAAACTGAATCACATAGCAAATTTCGTTCAAATGGAATCTTTATGCTATTTCCATCCCTATCGATTGGAAATCGAAAAGAGAATGAATTGCAATCCATTTTATGGATGGTGGTACATAGATTTTCTGACATTGGCAGATATTTTTCAATATCTTTTCTAATGACATCAGAATCGGGCAACATATCCTTATCATCCATAACCTTTTTAACATAAAAATCAACTATATTGAACAATGCAACCAACGAATGACTTTTATGACAATTATCCTGTTGTTTCTTTGATAAGATTTCATATAGTTCCGAAGCGTTATCTTTAAACGCTAATTCCAAACTGTGACGAATTAAAAACAATAAAGGCAAATATACATCATCAATACGCAACTCGTCATTTTTTATCGCGGACAACAACTCACTAATAAGGGAATCATATTGAGTTTTTATTTGCCCAAGTGTATAAACCTCCCTTGTATAAAATCTCCATTCTCCTCTCAAAATTTTATCGTTTAAGTCTAAAAAGACTGGAAATATTGCCATCTTTTTCACATTTTCATCAGTGATAAACGAGAATATCGATGGCAAAACATCTAATATCTCGTTGTTTTGATAAAATCTTTGTCCTTTTTTGTTTTCAAGATATTTGAAATTATCTCCTTCTTCTTTCGGCATTAAAATTTCCAATCTGTTAACAAACTCTTGCGAGAAATTTTCACCAAGTTCGTTAATAAGTTCAGAAAGGTTGTGTGTATTTTGTACTCGTATTCCTTTGGCATCCAAACTCATTTTAAAGTATAATTCAACTGTATGCCTGAAAATGAACATTACAGCCCTATGCATACAATTTAACCTGTAATGTTTTTCAACCGAAATTGATATAATGTAATTTAGCACGTTAGCATACTGTTTAAAGTAGTATGCCCACGTGTACTCGTGTTGAGTTTCATCAAAGATCAATTTCTCTTTGTCTATGTCAACTGGTTTTAAAATCATATTCCATTGTTTGTTTATGCTGCAAATATAATGTTTTTTTCTTACTTGGGACATAAAAACTCATTTTTTTCTCCCCAATCCCTTGCATTTTTCCGCAATCCTTTTTAACTTTGCCCTTGAAATTTCTATGTAATAGATTTTTCATAATTAACGACATAATTAACAAAGCATTAGCAATATTCGCGTCCAAGAAAAAAGCCCGGAAAACTGTTTTTCTTTCGGAAACGGATTATTTTCGCGTTGTTCCCGTTGAGGAAACGCTACTCTACTCAATGCTGTGCGCATTACACGGTGCGCGCACATTATTATCTATTGAGTAGGGTGCAGGTTTTCTTTCCGGGCTTCCTGTGGACGCGAAGATAGAAAAAGGTGACGCACCTTTTTTGTGTCCGTTGCGCAATGTTGTTTTTGCAAAGAAATGACAGCGCAAAATGGAACAGACCAACGAGGAATTGCAACTCCGCATCCGCGAACTCGAAAAGGAGGTTGCAAGGCTGCATACACAAATCAAAAAGGAGCGTTACGGACTTGTATGGCTCGACGTGCCAGAAGGGTTTGAACGCGAATCCGAAAACCAAATCCCCGTGTTGGAGGAGGTGAAGGACAAGGCTATCAAAAACGACGACGGCAAACCTACGCACATCATCATTGAGGGCGACAACTACCACGCCCTCACGTGTCTCAATTATACCCACAAGGGCAAGATTGATGTTATCTATATCGACCCGCCCTACAATACCGGGAAAACAGACGAAGATGGCTTTAAATATAAAGATAAACGATTTCTTGAAAAATATCCGGATGGTACACCTGTCCCAAAAGAACATCATTTGAGACATAGTTATTGGCTTTCATTTATGTCAAAACGCCTTGAACTTGCCAAAAATCTCTTAAAAGAAGACGGATTAATATTCATTTCAATTGGAGATGACGAGCAAGCAAATTTGGAACTTTTGTGTAATAAAATTTTCGGAGAAAGCAATAAAATTGAGAATTATATTTGGGAATCAACTTTTAGACCTGATAATAGTTCACTGATTTTGCGTCGAAATACAGAATTTGTTTTGTGTTATGCAAGGAATTATAGCAAAATTGCCTACTTTAAAGGTATAAAATCAAATACGGAAGGTATGCCTTCTTTAACCAAAGCCAAAGAAAAAATAAAAACAATTGTATTTCCAAAAAATACTGTTCGTACATTACTTCCAAATGGCATTTATCATAAGGGAGTAAAAGACAATGGACGAAATCTGAAATGGGAATTATTAGACGATGTTGAAGTAAAAGATGGAGTAATTATTTCAACCTTGAAACTTAAAGGACATTCGTATTGGGCAACAGAAAGTAAAATTATACAAGAATTAGAAGATGGTACAGAAATATGGATAAAATCGGAAACATTTGTTCCATATTATAAAAAGACCAAAGAGGCTGTAAATCGCCCAACAAAACTTCTTGATAGAGAGATTGTTAATGACTATGTTTATTCAAATTCGGAATTAAAAAGGATTTTGGGTGAAACAAAAATTAATAATCCAAAGCCAACGACATTAATTTCTTTTTTATGTGATTTTATTGACAGAAAATCCTCCATCATCCTTGACTTCTTCGCCGGTTCGGGAACGACGCTTCACGCCACGATGAAATTGAACGCGGAGGATGGCGGCAACCGCCAATGTATTTTGGTGCAGCAAAAAGAAGGTGACAAAAATATTTGTGAATCTGTTACTTACGAGCGTAACAAACGTGTAATCAACGGTTACGAAAACGCTAAGGGCGAGCAAATCCCCGGTCTTGGTAATTCGTTGAAATATTACAAAACCGCTTTTGTTGGCAAACATCCTGCAAAATCGGCATCCGACGACGACAAAATCCAACTTTCGTTGCGGGCGGGTTGCCTTTTGGCGTTAGCGGAAAACACATTGGAAGAAATCGAAACAACCAATTGTTTTCAAATTTTCAGCGACGGCAATAGACATTATACAGGCGTATATTTTACGGGCAAAGCCGCTGATATTCCGACTTTTGCGCAAAAACTCGAAACCCTGAGAGACGAAAACAGAAGAAACAAAATATCGGCTTATTTTTTCTGTTGGGGCGACAGCGAACAGTTTGAGGACGAATTTACAAGCCTCGAACGCATCTCGCTCAAACCGATTCCAAAGCCGATTCTTGACATTTACCAATCGATTAACAATTAAGCAATTATGTCGAAATACATACCCAAAAAATTTCAGCAAAAAGCCATCGACGAACTCATTGGCACGTTCAAAAAACTTTGGCAAAATCCCGACGACAGGCTCGAAATCGTCTTCAAGTCGCCCACTGGCAGCGGCAAGACGTTTATGGTGTGCAATTTTGTCAACAATCTCAATTATCAGCCTGACTTTGAGGAAGATATTGCCTTTGTTTGGATTACATTTTCCGATGATTTGGCAATGCAGAGTCGCGACAAATTTTACGATTATTATTTCCCGAATTTTAGCAACCAATTGCTTACAGTACAGGATTTTAGCCAGGGCGTATTGAAGAAAAACGACATAATGTTTCTTAATTGGCAAAAACTCGTTTCCAAAAAAGCCTCCGACCGTGTCCTTCGCCGTCCCGACAATCCCGACGAGCAAAAGGAACAAGGTTTTTATTTTGAGGACATTGCTGAACAGACTCACTGCGAAAATCGCAAAATTGTAATGATTATCGACGAAAGCCATAAAAACGTTACATCCAATGCGTTGCGCGATGTCATCAATCCGCTTAACCCAAAAATCATCCTCAAAGTTAGCGCGACGCCCGACGAAATTCCCGACGGTAGCCAATTGTATAACAATCGCGCCGGTTTTGTGGAGGTCAATCGTCAAGACGTTGTGGATGAAGGTCTTATCAAGGAAGAGATAATTTCGCAAACCGAGGACGAACTCAATGTTTTGACGCCGCAAGACCACGACACGCTCTTGCTCGACCTTGCAATCGAAAAACGTGAATCTATCAAGCGTCAATGGCAACGTATCAATCAAAATGTAAATCCGCTTGTGCTTATCCAACTGCCCAATGATGAAAAAAAGATAAAGGATACCGATGTGAAATCTAAGGAAGAAATTGTAACCCAATATCTTACAACTGTAAAAGGTATCGAAAAAAACAAAATTGCGTATTGGTTTGACGCCCGCAAAGAAAATATGGAGCGCATCGACGACAACGACAATCCCGTAGAATATATGCTTTTCAAACAGGCTGCGGGAACGGGTTGGGACTGTCCTCGTGCGCATATCTTGGTGATGTACAGGGACATAAAATCCTGCACATTCCGCACACAGACTTTGGGAAGGATTTTGAGGATGCCGGTGATGAATGTTGACCTGAGCAATTATCCTGATTTGCGGACGGGATTTCTCTACACCAATTATCAGCGTTACGAAGTCCAAAATCCCGACGAAAAGAAATTTGACACCAAGCCAAAGACTGTTGTTGCAAAAATTGACCCTCAGCAAAAGATAAATTTTGCCACCATCAATTTTGCCACCAATATCAGCAAATCAATATCGCAAACCCTTGAAAACAAGGATATTGCAAACGACAAAATAAACGCTACAATCAAGGCTGTAATTAGCGGAATTGCCGACGATTTCAGGTCAAAAGCCAAGGAAATAAGCAATACCGTTGCCAACGAACCTAATCTTTGGCAAAAGGAAAACGCCATTCAGCAAAAAAAGATTGAAGTGTCCGAAAAAATCAAAACTACAATCAAAACCGAAATCCAAAAGACGCTTTCGGAGGCTCAGACTGATATTTCCAAAAAAGAATCCAACGAACTCACCGCAGATATTGTTGACATAATATCTGACGCATTGGACACCGTTGCCGACAAACAGGAATCGGAATTTACGTTGGATGAGAGCCTTATCAGCGATTATATTTCACGTACTGATTATGGCGACATTGGCAAAGTAAGCACGTTTCAGGAGCATTTTATGAATTTTATGTGCGGGCATTTTCGCGTCAATGAGATGCAGGACGAAGATGACAAACGCCGCAATCTTCTTAACAGCGGTCTCAAACTCGACACTATTTTGGAGCAAGATGTTATGGTAAATGCGCGTTTCCGTTCCGAAATCGACGACAGCAAAAACGAATTGGGCAAAAACATCAAGTTTGAAATGTCGGACAACGATGTTGAAAAGGAGTTTACGTGGCGTTGCTACGAAACCATTGAAAACCTTTCGCCAGAATATCGTATCGGTAATATTGCTCGTTCTTGGGGACCATTCAAAGAGGCTATGTGCCAATGGTTTAGAGTTGCAATGGATTTTTATCCCGATATGGTGATTCGTTATCGTGTATTTCTCAATGACATCCATAAAGGCGACAACAGCATTTTCAAAGATGCCATCAACAAATGTTTTGCCGCATACCGTCCGCTTTTGGAAAAACATTTGAAGGAAAAACGCGAAAAAGAGGCTCTGAAAAATCAGCCTTTCAAAATAAAGACAACTTACTTGTATCCAGACGATTACAAGGATTATCCTGTGAATTGTTCGGTTGTAAAGCCATTCCGCCTGCCCGAAAAATATTCAGGTCGCGACAACGAAACCGCCTTCATCAAATACATCGAGGGCAAATACGACAAGATAGAATGGTGGTTGAAGAATGGCACAGGCAAAGACAGTTTGGCGTTCAAATACGTTAGTAGTCAGGACAATAAAGAGCGTCTTTTCTATCCCGATTGGATTATCAAATTCAAGGACAAGCGCATCGGCATTTTTGACACCAAAGGCGGCATCACTGCCAAATCCATCGAAACCAAAGACAAAGCCGAAGAGTTGCAACGCCGCATCAAAACACTCAACGCCACAAGTCGCCGATTCAAGTACGTTGGCGGCATAGTTGAAAAACGCGAAATGAAATGGGTTTTCAATGATGCCGATAATTATGTTTATGAAAACGATGATGATTGGATGGAAATGGAGGAGGTGTTTTAATTGTGCCGTGACATCTTATCGCAAGAATAACACGTATTTTTTTGCAATTTCGGACAAAAGGGATTATATTTGCGGTCGGTTAATAATAAAAAATAGAAACATTATGAACGAAAACGAGACTACAACCAAGAACACTGAAACTCCTGAATGGACTCGCGAGGATGTGTTGGCGTGGCTGAGGCGTGGACGCGAGATTAAAGAAAGGCGTAAGAAGGAGTTGCAAGAGTGGTATGCGGAGCAACAACGTCGCAAGAAAGAGGCGATGGAATCAGGATATTATGATATTGAATGGGTATAGAAATATGTTGCGATGATTGTGCAACGCAATAATCCGAATCTGAATAAGATAATTGAACGATTTGACGCTGATGTCGCTATGTTCAACGATTTTAAGTGAGTTCTTGAGGATTATCTTCCACCGCCCCTTCTTCCTCATTTCCCTTTTTCCTTCTGAATTTGTCGCGGAGTTTTTTGTAGCCTTCTACGCCGAGGATTGTGAGGCCGCCGTATTGTGCGGTTTTGGCGAGGCCGAAGAGTACTACCCAAAGGACGCCTTTTGCGGAAGTGCTGATGGGCAGAGCCATTTGCGCAAACGACAATATATAAAAAGGTATGCACGATACCAACACAATCACTCCCGTGCGGAACGACAGCGACGCGAGCCAAACCTTCACTTTGGCAAATATTTCTTTGATATTTTTCATAATGGGCGCAAAGTTACGGCAAAGATTTTACATCTACAAATAAATATCGCATACGACATAATTTTTGCGACCGATAGTGTGATTTTGCCGACATAAATTATCTTTTTTCCCGCAGCCACAGCGTTATAGTTGCCGTGTCGGAGGGCAGGATTACATTGGGATAGACGTGATAGAAACCGGGTTTGAGTTCGTAGCCGATGCAACTATCTGAATGGCGGAGCGTCCAATACGCCTTTTCGATGCGTCCCGATTTTGTAATCCAAAATCCGTTGTGATAGCCCGAAATGCTGTCAATCTCCATTGTGCGAGTGATGCGGACGCCGTCGCAGCGGAGTTCGGCGTTTGAGTTTGGGATACGCTCCTGATAGCCACTTACGGTGATGCGCTTCTGTGACATCGCCGCAAGCGGAATCAGAAACAATATTATAGCCATCAGCCAGGGTTTCATTGCATTAACGTTTTTCCATAAGTATCACATTCTCAACGTGGTGAGTCTGCGGAAACATATCTACTGGCTGCACTTTCAATACCTTGTAGGCATTGTCCATCAGCTGCACGTCGCGGGCTTGCGTCGCAGGGTTGCAACTTACATACACAATGCGCTCTGGGGCGGCGTTTAAGATGGTTTTCACGACGTCGGGGTGCATACCAGCGCGTGGCGGGTCGATGATGATGACGTCGGGCTTGCCGTTTTCTGCCACAAAATTGTCCGTCAAAATATCCTTCATGTCGCCGGCGTAGAATGTTGTATTGTGGATGTCGTTGATTTGCGAATTTACCTTTGCATCCTCAATCGCTTCGGGTATGTACTCGATGCCAACCACTTTTTTGGCCTGACGCGCCACAAAGTTGGCAATGGTGCCCGTGCCTGTGTATAGGTCGTAAACTACCTCATTGCCTGTGAGTTGCGCAAAATCCTTCGCCACCGAATACAGCCTGTAAGCCTGTCGCGAATTGGTCTGATAGAAACTCTTTGCCTGAATCTTGAACTTCAATCCGTCCATCTCGTCGATGATATGGTCGTTGCCCTTGTAGAGATGCGCTTCGAGGTCGGAGTAGTCGCTGTTGCGCTTGCCGTTGATGAAATACATCATCGACGTTATCTGCGGAAATTTTTGGCAGAGGTGTTCCATAAGCGGTTCGCGGAGTTTTGGGTCGTCGTTGCTTACTACCAAAATCACCATCAATTCGCCGCGCAAAGTGTTGCGGATGATGATGTTGCGAAGGAATCCCACTTGCTCTTTGAGGTCGAAGAACGAGAGACCGTTTTCTATTGCAAAACGCTTGGCTTCGAGCCTGATGTCGTTGGACGGGTCGTCTTGGAGGTGGCATTTCTGGATGTCAAGCACCTTGTCAAAGCGTCCCGGAATGTGGAATCCGAGGCCTTCCAATTGCTTTTGGTCGTCGGGAATGGTCATCTCCTCGGCTGTGAGCCAACGCTGCGACGCAAATGTGTATTCCAATTTGTTGCGGTAATAATATTCGCGCTCCGACGGCAATATCGGCGACACTTCTGGTATCTCCACTTTGGCGATGTGCGTGAGCGCGTCCTCCACTTGTTGTTGCTTGTATTTCAATTGCTTGTCGTATGGCAACATCTGCCAAACGCAGCCGCCGCACGTGCCAAAATGTTGGCATACCGGCTCGGCGCGCTCGTCGGAATATTTCTTGAAGGCGGTTGGGATAGCCTCACAAAATTTTTTGGAACGTTTGACGACCTTGATGTCCACAATGTCGCCCGGCACTACGCCTTTTACAAAAATCACCATGTCGTCCACCCTCGCCAAGGCCTTGCCCTCGGCGGCGATGTTGGTGATGAGTACGTCTTCGTATATTTGTCCTGTTCTGCGTCGCATTTTTGATTGATTGTTGATTGATGGTGCAAAATTACGCAATAAAATCCATGTGAGCAAATTAAAAATCTACGCCTCTATCACTCCTATTACCGTGATGTCGTCGGTCTGTTCGCAGTTGCCGCGCCATTGGTCTATGGTGGATTCTATCTCGCGCATCTGACGCTCTGGGGCGAGGTTGTAGATGTTGCACAAAAGTTCGCGGAGGCGTTTGGGCTTGAATTTGGATAATTTTCCGTTTTCGCGCTCGCCAAATTGGTCGGTGATGCCGTCGCTGAATATATAGACGCGGTCGCCTTGTTGGAGAGTGATTTCGTTGTTGGTGAAGTCGGAATTGCGGTCTTTGTCAACGGCGATAGGAATCTTATCTGGTTTGTATTCAGTGAGTTGTCCATTGTTGACAATCCACAGCGGACGGTATGCACCGGCGTATGAGAGTTTGGAATTTTTGTTGTCGAATATGCAGACTGCAATGTCCATTCCGTCGTGGATGTCCTCGTTGTTTACAGAGCCGCGTGTGAGCGATTCGGTGATGCGGTAGCGGAGTTTTGTGAGCACTTCGGCGGCGTTGATGTTGTGGAGGTCGATGCGTGCCACGATGCTATTGAGGAACGAAATGCCGAGCATCGAGAGCGACGCGCCCGGTATGCCGTGCCCGGTGCAGTCGGCTACCGCCAAAAATTTGTAGCCGTATGCCTCCGTCACCCAATAGAAATCGCCGCTCACTTCCTCCAACGGTCGCCAGATTACGAATGTTTTTTTGAAAATCCTCTGTATGGTCTCCTGTGTGGGCATCAGCGATGTCTGGAATCGGCTGGCGATGTCGAGGTTGATGACGATGCGGAGGTTGATGGATGCGAGTTTGTTGCGTTGACGTTTCATCTCGATGGTCTGCTCGGTGATGAGTTCGCTCTGCTGCTGTGCCTCGCCGAGCAGTGCCCAAAGTTCTTCGTTGGCGGCAGTGATTTCTTCGGTCTGCTGTTGGAGTATCGCGTTGTACTGCTTGTTTTTGACGATTTGGTATAAGAATAGCGCAATGATGGCAACGGTGCAAGAGAGTATGTATATAAACACCAACCTCGCGATTGCCAAATTCCCCTTTTCCGATTCATAAAACATTGTGCGTTTTTCGGCGGTTACTATCATATCGTGGAGCTGGTCGCTTAGCTCCTTGCGACTGTTGTACCTTGAAAAATCGAGTTCAAATTCTGATATGTATATTCTCTTGCGGTCTCTTTCAAGACGTTGGGTGAGTTCAAATAGACCTTGGTAGTTTTCGTTGTATTTGAAACTCAATTTCAATGCCTGGTTGAGCAGAGCGAGGGTAATCGGCGACAATGACGGGCTGTCTATTTGCTGTTGCAGCATCTGTGTCGCGGTGATATAATTGCCCGATATCAATTGGTGTTCTGCGCTTGCGATGCGATAGATGTCGTCGTCGCCGTGATAGTTGGTCTGGTCTGTAATGAGCCTTCCCTTGTGGTAATATAGGTAACTGCTGTCGGCATATTCCAAATTCATTGTTGTGAGGAACATATAATTGTACAAGAGCGACAGCAGCGCGCAGGTCTTGGAGGCAAAAATATTGTCGTTGATTTGCTCTTGGAGTTGTAATGCGCGCAGCAGGTAATCTTTTACGATTTGATGGTTGTCTTTTTCGTCGTTTGTGGAGCTCATCTGGATAGCAAGGGCGATATAATAATAGTCGCGCTCGATGCCTTGCTTGTTGTCGGCAATAGTGTCGTTGCTCAGTGCCTTGTCAAGGTATTCTAATGCGGGCTTGTATTGTTGGAATTGGGTGCACGACATTCCTATCGTCCTGTATATCTGGGCGGTGCTTGCGCGGTCGTCTGTGTATGCGAATATTGACAGGGCTTTGAGTTTGTAAGAAAGTCCCTGCTCAAATTTTCTCATACCGATATAAGAATCGCCGCAGCTCGAAAACATCATCGCCTGACCTTTGGAATCTTTTCTGCTTTCGTATATGTCGCAAGCCTCGTTGAAGTATTTTGGGGCGATGGCGTATTTGCCTATTGTGTTGTAATACCAGCCTATCACCACGCACGTGGCAGCCACATAGTCGGTGTTGCCGAGCTGTTTGGCGAGGTGATATGCTTTCATAGAATAATAAATGATGGAGTCCATCATCTCGTGGTTGCGGGATATTGTGTAAAGGTTGCCGAGTTTTTCTTCGTTGTCGGGCATTTTGGGCAATAAGGCGATGATGCTGTCCCTTTCGTGATGGGACAGCACCCTGAATCTCTGTGCGTTGGCGGCTATGTGGCTAAGTACCATAATAGCCGTCAGCACAATCGCCATTGTTATTTTGCCTATTACCATTTATGCTTTCTTCTGGTCGGGATTGTGTTTGTGCTTGAATATCAGCGCAAAAGCTATTGCCAGTACCAATGCGTATGCCGCAAATATGTACCATGATTGCGACCATCCCGCCCAACGTGCCATAGGTTCGGTGGCGGCGTCCATGCAGTGGTTGGCGTTGATGACAGCCTGTGCCGCAAGTGTGCCTACGGTGGCTCCTATGCCGTTGGTCATCAGCATAAATAGACCTTGCGCAGAGGAACGGAGTTTGGTGTCGGTGGTCTCGTTTACATAGAGAGAGCCGGAGATGTTGAAGAAGTCGAAGGCAACGCCATAGACTATGCAACTCAAAACAAAGAGCCATACGCCGCTGCCCGGGTCGCCAAGTCCGAAGAATGCAAACCTCAGTACCCATGCAGTCATTGCAATGAGCATCACTTTCTTGATGCCGAATTTTTTGAGGAAGAACGGTATCAGCAGTATGCAGAGCGTCTCGGCTACTTGAGAGAGCGAGATGAGGATATTGGCGTGCTGTACGCGAAAGGTGTCCTTGAAAGTGTCGATGTCGCCAAAGCTCGTGATGAACGGATTGGCGAAGCTGTTGGTGATTTGCAGGCACATGCCGATGAGCGCGGAGAATATCATAAATACCGCCATCTTGCTGTCTTTTAGCAGATTGAAGGCATCAAGACCAAGAATCTCCGAGATGGATTTTTTGCCGCTTGATTTGTTGATTTTACATTCGGGGAGCGTGAATGCGTATATGCCGAGCAATGCGCCGAGTATGCCGCTTACGAGGAATTGATTGGCATTGTTTTGGAATCCAAGCAAATCCACTGCCCACATACTGGCTATGAAGCCTACCGTGCCAAATGTCCTGATTGGCGGATAGCTCTTTATGGTATCCATTCCGTTGAGTTCCAATGCGTTGTATGCTACGGAATATGACAGCGACAACGACGGCATATAGAATGCAATTGCAAGGAAATACAGCGGATACATTACCGACATTTGTGCTTCTGCACCTGTATTGACGCCGTAGATACCGAGCGAAATCATTGCCGCCGCCGAAATCAGGTGGCAGATGCCGTAGGTCTTTTGCGCTTGTATGTAGCGGTCGGCTATGATGCCGATGATGGCGGGCATAAACAGCGACGCGATGCCCTGCGCCGAATAGAACCATCCGATGCTTTCGGGGTGTCCTATGGTGGCGAGGTATGTTCCCATGCAGGTGAGGTATGCCCCCCATACCGCAAACTGCAAGAAGTTCATTACTATTAGTCGTCCTTTCATTTTTTTGATGTTTTTTGGGTTGTTTTATATGTCGTTATACGTAATTGTTAGCAAAAATGTTCCCACGGCGAGGGGGTAGGCATTGCGCCAAAGGCATTTTCTATGTAGTTGACCTTTGTATTGTCGCCTTCCACTATTCTACCTATCGCGTGAAGCTGTGCGCCAAAACGTTCCTTATATTTGACGCTCAAATCGGCAAAATGTTTATAATCGACAATGACGAGTAGTTCAAAAAAATGCCCATCGTGTAGTGCGTATTGGTAAAGTTGGGAGAGGCTCGTGCCGTATTGCTGCATTGGCAGATTGCCAAAAGGTAGATTTTCGAGCTGGATTTCAGCCGATACGCCGTCGCGCTTCATTATTCGCTTTATGCTTGCGTCGATGCCGTCATTGATGTCTGTTGCGGAATGTACGTATTGGCAATGCGCGAGATATTCGCGGGCTGCGGCGGGTGTTGCTGTGGAGTCGCCGAGCGCGCCTGCGATGCAGATAGTGTCGCCGGGCTGTACTTTCTCGGTATGTGGGGTTGGTTTCATTGTTCTTATGTATCTTCTTTTCATAATGGTTTGGTGATTTTTTTGTCGATTTCCTTGCAGATGGCGGTGGCTGAGGTGTTGTCGTAGATGGACACCACAGATGCCGATGGATATTTTTGGGTGATTGATTGCAATGTGTCGTCGTCCGTGCAGTCGGTGATGATGACGTCGTATTTGCGGAAATATTCCGATTCTTGCGGCGTATTGTAATCGTCGATATGGATGCAACGGTATTTTATGTTGGTTTTGGCGAGGGTTTCGCTCACGAAGATGCCTTTGAAACGGTTTTTGGTGGCGATGAGCGCGGTGTGCCCCTGCCAATTGTATTGAGCGTTGGTCTCCGAGGCAATCTCGCCAGCTTTTATGTACGGTATTGTGAAACTTATCGTGGTGCCCTTGCCGATGGCGGATGTAAACCATATCTGACCGCCCATAAGCTCCACGAGCGATTTGCAGATGCTAAGACCGAGCCCAGAGTGCCTGACGACGCTTTTCCTGAAGACATTGGGCAGCTCTTGTTCGCTAAATGGTTTAAACATATTTTTATATGCCGCTTCGGGTACGCCTATGCCCGTGTCGGAGATTGAAAAAAGGAGTTCCGTTTCCGATTGGAGCGAGCATTTTACGGTGATTTGCCCCGTGTTGGTGAATACGTATGAATTGCCAACGAGAATGTTGATGATGCGGCGCAGGTGCAGAGGGTCGGTCTTTATGATTATTTGGTCTGGTTGCAGGTCAATCTCTCGTTGCAGGATGATGGGCTTTTTGAGCAGGTATGTATTGCGGGTGTTGTGGTAGTTGCATATTTCGTTGATAGTCTTTTCGATGTTGTCTATTGAGAGCGATACTTTGGTGATGCCTTTGGACAAATCGCTGCTGTCTATCAGGTCTTTGGAGAATGTGCAGATAAAATCGGCTGTGTATTGCAACTGTTGGATTGCGGTGTCCTTGGTGGTGCTGTCGGTTTTTTTGTCGTTGATGATTGTTGTGTATCTTTTGATGTCTTCGATGGCGGGCGTTATCTCGCTGCAGATGTTGGAGATAGTGGTCATCTGCTTGTCGGCGTCCAGCATCGACTGCTTGCGGGCTTGTTCGCGTTCTTCGTTGGCGGATTCGAGTTTTTGTTTGTATTCGTCGATTTCTTTTTGCTGTTCGTATAGGCGGGCGGTCTGTTCGCGGATAAATTTTTGGTTGTGCTTTGAAAGTTCGTTGTGCAGGTGGGAGTTAGTTACATTGCGCGTAACGCACACAAAGCCCGATGTGGCGTGTGTCTCAGGGTCTATGATGCTCATTACTCGTGTGTCGAGATATACATTGTTGCCTTCCTTGTGCTTGAGTATTAGCTGTTTGCGCATATAGTCTTGTCCTGGCTTTTCGTTGGTCTGACCATATATGGCGATGGCGCGTACCGACGATACGTCATCTGTGAAATAATAAGGCATGTGCCCTACGAGTTCTTTGGGCTGGTAGCCAAGTGCTTGGGTTACATTGTCGGATACGTATGACACTTTGCCCGACGAATCAAACTCCCAGAATATGTCGTCGTTGCAGAGTATCAGCTTGTTGTATTTGTCTTCGAGCAGCTTGTGGCGACGCTCGGTTTCAAATTGTTTGGTGCGGTCGGTCATTATGGTTGCAAAGAACAATGTGGTGGTGGGCAGTATTGCCAATATTACCATTGCGTGGTCATTGATATTGTCCTGCGTCGTTCCTGCAATATATATGCACAGAGTCATTATTGCCTGCGTGATTACGATTGTAATTACAACCATCATTATGGAGCGAAGGCTACCCCATAGTTGCTTGTTGTTGTGCAAAATGGCGCCTGTGGCTCCCGCTGCTATCGTGTATGTACATTCAGCAATGAGTGCGGAGGCTGGCGTATTGCCGATGCCTAAGATGGCGATGCCTGCTACGGATATTGCGAGAGCAGCCAATGTGGTTCTTGTGCCGAAAAATAGCCCGCACAGGCACAGCACCACTGTCCTAAAATCAAAATCGACAGTCCCATACACCAGCTTGAATTGCGTGAGCGCAATTACTATGCCGCCGAGCCACACACCTATGATGGTTTCGACCCATTGGTGCGAGGCAGTGTCCTTGTGGCGCATTGTATAGATCTCGAAGCTGACATAGAAAAAAATGAGCAGCAGGAGACTTGCAAGCATATTTGTATGCAAGGTGGAAGGCATGGGATTGTCGAGTTTGGTTGATAGGGTGTTCTTTAATTTCGATTGGTGAAGCCCGCTATACCTGCGGGAAGAAGTCCTTGTCGCTGTCTGACTCCACCTCGAATTTGAACACCGTCTTCTGGCAGTATTTCTGCCCGGGGCGGAGTATCGTGTCGGGGAAGTTGGGACGGTTGGGCGAGTCGGGGAAGAATTGCGTCTCGAAGCAGCATGCGCTCTGTCGGGTTACGGGCTTGCCGGTCTTGGTGGTAAGAGTGCCGTCGAGCCAATTGCCGGTGTAGAACTGCATGCCGGGCGAGGTGGTGAATACTTTCATAATGCGTCCGCTGTGCGGGTCTTCCACTTCGGCGGCGAGGTTGAGTTCACCGTTTGACTTCGTGTTGAGCGCAAAATTGTGGTCGTAGTAGAAGTCTTTGATTGTATTGAGCCTGCGGAAGTGCTTGAAGTCATATACGGTGCCGTCCACGGGAGCGAGTACGCCGGTCGGGATGCAGTCGTCGGTGATTTCGGTGATTGCATTGGCGTTGATGAGTATTGCGTAGTCGGCAATTGACGGATTCTTGAAGTCGCCGCTGAGGTTGAAGTATGCGTGTTGCGTGAGGTTTACGGGCGTGGCCTTGTCGGTGGTAGCCTGATAGTGGATGGCAAGTTCGTTTTGCTCTGTGATTCGGTATGTTACAGAGGCTGTGAGGTTGCCGGGGAAGTTTTCTTCGCCGTCGGGGCTGAAATACTCGAATGTAATCTGCGCACCGGTCTGCGGGTCGTCCTTAAACTCTTTGACAGTCCAATCCTTGGTGCTGAATCCGTTGGGACCGCCGTGGAGGGAGTTGGGACCATCGTTGGGGTTGAGCTTGTACTCTGTGCCGTCGAGGGTGAATTTTGCCCCACCAATCCTATTGGCGTACCTTCCCGGCACTACGCCGATGTAGGATGCATTGCGGAGGTATTCGTCGTAATCCTTGAGCTCCACTACGACGTTTTCTATCTTGCCGTCCTTGTCTGGCACGCGGATGCTTGTTACTGTGGCACCGCGCCTTATGAAGGAGGCTGTCATGCCATTCTTATTGCCGATGGTGTAGATTTCTACGCCTTTTGCGGCATCGTATGTTTCAGTTTTGATCATTTTTTGATGTATTATTTATGTTACTTTTTCTTTCAAATATAATGCAAAAAATGTTGATTGCAAAAAAATGTTATTTAATTTTTTTGGGAGATTAGTCCAAAACGGTCGATTGGCTTGCCGTAATGTCCGAAGTATCCTTGGAGCGGTGTCGGCTGTTTTTGGGCGGATTTTGCCAACGAGCCGGCACAGAGGTCGAGCGCGGTCTTTAGGAGAGGCTCGTTTTCGTCGCCGAGTTCGTATTGGTATGTGTCGTCCACTTCATAATCCGGGGCAAAACCATTCTTGAAGTTCATTTCGCCCTTGGCGTTGGTGCATGATGCCACGCATAGATATACAGCCCATTCGTTGTATGGGATGCCGTCGTCGTCGCTGCCTTCGTCTTCGGTGTCGTTGATGAGGTAGTTGGAGGTAAATTTGCCGTATGTTTTTTTGCCGATGATTGTTACCGGCATGTATGGCATCAATCCCGAAATCAACTCCTCGCTTGCGCTTGCGGTGTGCTGTGATGTGAGTACATACAGGCGGCTGAGGTTGAGGTTGGGCAGGTTTGGCGCGAAGTATGTCTTGTTGAAGTCTCTGTTTTGGGTTTCGCGGCGAAATTCGGAGGTGATGAGGCTGTTGAATGTTTCGGTGAGAAACAGTTTTCCTTCGTTGCCTTCCGGCACAATCATGGACGCGAGAGTGTCGAGAGTGTTGATGAATCCGCCGCCATTGAGACGGAGGTCGAGCACGAGGTCGTCGATTTGTTTGGCGGCGAGTTTTTCGATTGTTTTGATGAGGACGTCGGTATCGTCAGAGAAGGAGTCGTAGAGGAAATAGCCTATCCTGCGACCGTTTTTGACGATGACAGTGGATTTCAGGACAGGGTTGATGTCCATCCTTTTTTTGGTAATTGGCTTCGATTCCTTCATGACGGCTCCGTATGAAACGATTTTTTCGCCGTTTTCTTTTTTTACCTCGATGTTGCTGTATGTATAAGTGCATGTCTCTTGGTCGAGGAGGTCGGCGTAGTTGGACGCTGTGAGTTGAGTGCCGTTCACCTTGTGGATTACAAATCCGCGCTCGATGCCCGCCGCCTTGGCTGGCGAGTCGTCATATACATATTCCACTACGGCTATCAAGTCGGTGCCTTTGTCAAGGTAGAGCTGATAATTGATGCCGTCGGTAGTGCTTATGTTCTTGAACATATCTTCTGTTTCGGTGTAATTGTTGAGCACCGTCGAAAACCTGTCGTCTGTGGCTCTGAAGCTTTCAAATAGAGCTTCGGGCGATTCGTACAGCGAGTAGTCGAGGTAGGAGATTGGCACGTTGTTGTTCCAGAGGTAATATAAAGCCGATGTTTCGTGCACAAATTGCCATATAGTGTAGTCTTTGCCGTCCTTTTGTTCCTCTTGCTGACGGGCAATGGCATCCTGAGAGCGGCGCGATGCGAGCACGTCGTCGTCTTCCTCATAGTTGCATCCTGCTGAGAGCGCAGCAGCAGCTATTGCCGCTGCAATTGTTATGTGTTTTAATTGCATTTGCGTTTCTTTTGGTGTTTATTGATTGACAAAGGTAATCAAATTTGGCGTATTATGGTGCAAATAATTACAAAAATTGTTGAAAGATGTGTAAGTAAATTTTTGTTGTGCTGTGTAAATATTTGAGAATTAGCCGTTAATGGCGATGAAATAAAAAAAATGAAAAAAAAATAAAAAAAAATTTGTACGAGAAAGAAAATCGTATTACCTTTGCAGCGCAAAAGGGAAGAAAGACAATCCCAAACAGAAGTTCTTTGGACGTATTGCAAATCAAAAAAACAAGTACCTGCGGGAGAAGCTCAGTTGGTAGAGCACAACCTTGCCAAGGTTGGGGTCGCGAGTCCGAGTCTCGTCTCCCGCTCTTTTTTATTTTCTTTTTCGGTCTCTAGCTCAGTTGGTAGAGCAACTGACTCTTAATCAGTGGGTCCAGGGTTCGATCCCCTGGAGACCGACCAACTTCCTTCAAAGGTATATTCAGCCGGGCCAGTCATTAAGATGCGCCCGGTTTTTTTGTTCCATTCTATCACCAAGTCGCCGCCGAGGAGGTGGAGTGTAGCCTTGTTGTCGCAAAGTCCATTCACCACTGCCGCCACGAGCGTAGCGCATGCGCCTGTGCCGCAAGCCAATGTCTCTCCCGCGCCGCGCTCCCATACGCGCATACGTATTTCGTTTTGATTGATTACATGTGCAAATTCCACGTTGGTCTTGTGTGGAAATGCTTCTATGCAATTTTCGATTTTTGGACCTTCGGTGTGTACGAGGGCGTCTGTAATGTCATCTACAAAAATTACGCAATGAGGATTGCCCATGCTTACCGATGTGTATTTGAAGCCGCCGGGAATCGTTGCGCCAGAGGGCAATACGGCTGGTTCGCCCATATCGACGGTCGCGCTTTTTACGATGTTGTTGGAATCGGTGTTTACATGAATCAATTTGATTCCTGCTTTGGTCTGGAGGGTGAAGTCGGTGGATTTTACAATTGCGTGTTCGTAAGCGTATTTGGCGACGCAGCGGCTTGCATTGCCGCACATTTCGGCTTCCGAGCCGTCAGAATTGAACATTCTCATCCTTACGTCGCAGCCATTGTCGGACGGCATTATAAGTACAATGCCATCGCCACCTACGCCAAAATGATGGTCGCTCATACGGCGGGCGAGTTCGTGAATGTCGCCGAGATAGTCGATTGGCGTGGCAAAACAATCGATGTATATGTAATCGTTGCCCGCGCCCTGCATCTTTACAAAAGGTATTTTTTTCATTGTGTTTTGGTAATTTTGTTTTGTTCACCGGCAAAATTACCACTATTCGCACTTACTTGCAACTATCAGGCGCATGATTAAGTGAATGACTTATGGGGAATGCATAATTCATAATTCACAATTCACAATTAAAAATTAAAAAATGCATAATTCATAATTGCTATCGCCGGATGGCAATTATGAATTATGCATTATGAATTATGAATTGAAAAAATCGCTTACTTCTTGATGACTTTGACGCTCTGCAATGTTTCGCCGGTGTATGCACGCAAAATGTATATGCCGGGGGTGAGTGAGGTCATGTCGATTTGTTTGGTGTTGCCCGCAAGTATTTTGTCGCCAGCGATGGTGTAGAGCGTGTAGCTTACGGTTTCGGCTTCGTCGTCTATTGTTACGTAGTCGGCGGTGGGGTTAGGATATACGTTGAGGGCAATTGTTGCAATGTTTTCCGATACAGCGGTTTCGGGGTTGTCGTCGGGATCCTCGCCAGTATATACGTAGGGTGGGAGAGGGGTCTCCACCGTGCCGGTAGTGTTGCGGTCGAATGGTGTGGATGCCGTGAAGGTAACGAGCTCTTTTGCGCCGTCGCTTTTGCGTCCCACTGATTGGTTTTTCTTGAGTTCGGGCGCGTCAAAATTGTCGATGTAGATGTTGGCACCGTTCACAATATCGCCGAGATCCACGGTGTTAGCCTTTTCGTCTTTGAGGGTGAGTCCGAGGTGCAATGCTCCGAGTTCGGGTTTGTTGTCAGCAAAGAATACCAAATGACCCTTGGCTGGTATTGTGGTGATTTCTGTGTGTCCGCCCGGTATCTGATATTGGGTTTTGCTGTTGACTATTACATACATACCCGCCATGTCGATTGCTTGGTCGTTGTCGTTATAAAACTCTATCCATGCCGGGAAATGTCCTGTCTCGTCGGCAAGTATGCCCTTGTTGTTGGGCATTACCTCGTTGACATACAATTTGGTGACTGCCACTGTCCTTTGCGGAAGTGTAACGGGGGCGGCATCCTTGGTATTGAGTTTGATTACTACGTTGGTGTAGGGGTCGATGTCCAATGATTCGTTGTATATTCTCTGTTCGTTGCCGTTGTCGTAGGTTACAAGCCAGTAGTCAACCGCTTTGCCTGCTGGCAGTTCGGCTGTTACGTTGAAATTGATTCCTGCAAAATACCTGCCCGAGATGTTGGCGGTGGACGGACAGCCGTTGAGGGAGAATTTTACATTGTTGATGTCGGCCGTTACCGTAACGTCGTAGCGGCTTGAGATTGAGAAATAGTCCCTCAGATGCTGCGAAACGTGTTTTGGGCGTTCTGCAAACCAGCTGTTTACATTCTCGATTTCTTCTTCCCACGGTGTCGGGTTGTTCCACCAACTTTGTATGCGCCAGTTGTACCATTTTTGTGCGTGTTCCATATACTCGGTCTTTACGAGGTTTTTGAGCGAGTCGGAAAATTCCTTCACCCTTGCAGCGCGGAATGTGGTGTTCATGTGATATGAGAAACGCTGCAAGAATTTTGCCTTAAACTCATTGTTTTCCAATAATTTGCGCATCAAAAGATTGACACCGTATGAAAAACCAAATGCATCGTTCACGTATTCATCTAAGCATCTTTTTACAGAGTTTTCATCGGCAGGATGACCGCCGTATATGTTGCACGAAAATTCGGTGCCGAAGAGTACCCAACGCCATTTGGTGTTTTTGCCACGGGCGCGCCACCATTTGTTGTTGTTGTTGGGCCAGTCTTTGTTGCCGACGTATATCTGCGCAATCCAATAATCGACGAAATTGTTGATGTCGATTTCGGATGCCACTTTGTCGTAGTTGGCTTGTACGGCAAGGCTGTTTTTTTCAACGAATGACAGCAGCTGCTTGTATTCCTTGTTGTCGCCGTCGATGATGTCAACACTGTTGCTGCCCTTGTATTCGAGGAGGTCCACGAGGTCGCTCTCTACGCCGTAATTCTCTTCGGCGAAGTGGTCAGACACCTTTTCGCGCATATTGTGCATGCCGAGGTATTCGCCGTTGAGGAACACTGCCACCGGTTGCAATGCTTGTACGTCCACATCCATGCTGCCGCTTGCTGCAAGTCCTGTAATCAAAGCGTCGCGGAGCATTGTGCCGCCAAAGTCGTTGCCGCCGTTGCGAAGTACGATAGATTTGAATTTGTCGATGTCTTTCTTGTCGAAGAATTTGTATCTGAGCCTATTGTCGCCGTATTCCTTGCGGGCGATGATGCGGAGCGACTTCATGGCGTTTGTGCGGCTGCAAGTGCCGGTAATCTTTACGCCGGCGTCCTGCGAAAGTTGGAGTATCTGGTTTTTGTCAAAATACTCGAAGTGTACGGGTCGTTCCCAGTCTTGGTTCCAATTGACGGGGTTGTCGGAGCATTTGCCAGCCACGCCGTTGGTGCCTTCTACGTAGATGCCAATCTTATTGTCGTAAAAATTTTTTCTGTCGGTAACGAGCGATACCACAGGGAGCGTCATCTGTCGGTTGTTGATGAAATATGTTGCTGTTGCCACTTTGCTCTCCTTGCAACCGTTGCTTATGGCGATGGCGCGGAGTGCGGTGTTTTTGTTGATGCTGATGGCGGCGGTGTATTTTCTGGATGATTTGTTGGGTGTAGAGCCGTCGGTGGTGTAATAGATGGTCGCATCAGGGTCGGAGCATGTGATGGTCGCCTTTTGGGTTGTGGCGAAGAATCCGGCGGTAGGCGATATTACGGGTGTTTCGCTGAGAGCCTTGGAGTTGCTGTTTCGTTTGCCGGGTGTGGCTACGTCAAATACGCCCCATGAACTTGCGCCGTCGGTAATGCGTCCGTATGAATGGTCGTCGTAGAGTGGGGTGGTGGCTACTTGGTCGATGATTTCTTCTGAGGGGTTGGATAGCACAATATCTTCGCCTCCGTCGCTCGAAAGCTTGAATCCGGCGTTGAGCCCGGTGCCGAGGTCGTTGCACAGTATCACTACGTGTCCGCCGGGGATTATCACGGCGTCGCAGTCGATGACGTGTTTGCGTGGCTTTTTGGGATTGTCGGAGATGGCGTACCCTTTGAGGTTGACATCCTCCGCACCGGCGTTGTACAGCTCCACCCAGTCGCAAGAATAGCCCTTGTATTCGAGAGTGTCGGTGCCGGTACATATTTCATTGATTACGATTTGTGATTGCGCCGCCGTCGCTGCAAGCGTCAATACGGCTGCTGTTATGAGTCTTTTCATTGTATGTGTTTTGGTTTTAATTGTGCTGCAAAGTAACTAAAAATCATTGATAAAATGAAATTTTTTTGTATTCTTAACGATATGTAATAATAAAAAACGCCGGAGCATTTAATCGGTTGCTCCGGCGTTTTTTATAATGTCAAATACGTTTTGCTTAAACTATTTCTTGGTGTATTTGTCGGATTTTTCGGCTGCCGCCTCCTTGTTCCTATTGAGGAAGTCGTAGGCAATCGGGGATGCCACGAATACCGAAGAGTAAGTACCAACGATAGTACCGAGCATCAAGGCGAACACGAATCCACGGATTACCTCGCCGCCAAAGATGAAGATTACCAACAATACGAAGAATGTGGTGAGTGATGTATTCACGGTACGGGAGAGTGTGGAGTTGATAGCCTCGTTCATATTCTGCTTGAGCGAGTTGCTCGGACGAAGACCAATGAACTCACGCACACGGTCGAATACTACCACGGTATCGTTGATGGAGTAGCCCACGATGGTCAAGATGGCAGCGATGAACGACTGGTCGATTTCCATGGAGAACGGCATCAGCGAGCTGAAGAGTGAGAATACACCGAGCACGATGATGGTATCGTGTACCAACGCCATTGTTGCGCCAAGGCCATACTGCCAGTTCTTAAACCTTATCAAGATGTAGAGGAACATCACGATGAGCGAAATGAAGATGGCGATGGTGGCCGACTGCTTGATGTCGTCGGCAATGGTAGGTCCTACCTTGGACGACGATTGGAAACCGTAGTTTTCGACGCTGTCGTCGGTGGAGAGTACGGGAGTGCCGTTGTCGATTACAAAGCCTTGCAAGAACATATCGCGGGAGATGTTTTGAGTCTTGTAGAGCGATTTGAGCTTGTCGTAGAGGATGGTCTGTACTTCAGAATCTACGCCGTCGCCTTCGTCGTCGATGCGGTATTTGGTGATTATTTTTACCTGATTTTCAGCACCAAAGGTCTTTACCTGCGGCTCAGAACCAAAGCTCTCGGAGAGCAATGCCCTCACGTCGCCGGTGGATACCTTGTCGTCAAATTTTACTACGTATGTGCGACCGCCCACGAAGTCAACGCCTTGGTCGAAGCCCTTGATGACCATCGATGCGATGCTGATTACAATCAATGCACCTGAAATGACGTATGCGGTCTTCTTCATGTCGATGAAGTTGATCTTGGTGTTCTTGAGGAAGTATTCGTTCCAGTTGGTCCAGAACTTGATGTTCTTGCCGCGCTCGAGCAAAAATTCCAAGAACAACCTTGTGATGAAGATTGCTGTTACGAGGGTGGTGATGATACCGATTACCAATGTGGTGGCAAAGCCCTGGATAGGACCATGACCAAAGATGTAGAGGATGATACCGGTCAAGAGTGTGGTAGTATTGCCGTCGAGGATTGCGGAGTAAGAGTTGTTGTAACCCTCCTGGATGGCGAGTTTCATGCCCTTGCCATTGTGGAGTTCCTCGCGGATACGCTCGAATATGATGACGTTAGCATCCACAGCCATACCCATTGTGAGCACGATACCGGCGATACCAGGAAGTGTCAAAACTGCGCCGAGCGACGAGAGTACGCCCATCAAGAAGAATACGTTGCAAATCAACGCGATTGCTGCGCCGATGCCGGCTGTGCTGTAGAATAAAATCATGTAAAGGATTACAATGACGAATGCGCCTACAAACGACCAGAGACCCTGGTTGATGGTAGCCTGACCGAGCGAAGGTCCTACGATTTCTTCCTCGATTACCTTTGCGGGTGCGGGAAGTTTACCAGATTTCAGGATGTTGGCCAAGTCCTTTGCCTCGGCTACGGTGAAATTGCCGGTAATCTGAGAATTGCCGCCAGTGATTTCGCTCTGTACGGTCGGGAACGAATATACATAATTGTCGAGTACGATAGCCACCTGCTTGCCGATGTTGTCTTTGGTGATACGACCCCAGGTGCGCGCACCTTCGCCGTTCATTGTCATAGACACCATTGCTGCGCCGCCTTTCCTTTCGTCAAATTCTTCACGAGCGTCGGTGATTACGTCGCCATTGAGGGGAGCTGTACCGTCGCGGTTTGTAACTTTGATGGCAACGAGTTCGAAGCTGCTCTCGTCCTGCTCCATCGGCTTTACGCACCAGAAGAATTTGAGGTCGCGGGGGAACATATCTTTTACCTGCTGTGTAGCCAAATATTTGTTGACAGTGGCAGTATCCTTATAATTAGCAAAACCTACGGCCGCGCCGCCTACAAAGGAACCGCTTTGATCGACCATCGGATGAAGCACTGCGAAAAGCGGATATTGTTTTGCATATTGCTCTTCGTTTTGAGTGATAGCGGTAGAATCTGTTTCGCTGAGGATATTGTCGTCGCCGCCGAGGAGAGATTTAGTTGTGTCTGCAACAGTAGATTTTGTGGTGTCGGAAACGGGAGCGGCAACGGTATTGTTGTCGAAATCGTATCCGGCATCCTTCAAAGTCTTAATACGCTGGTTGGCAGCCATCAAGCTGTTTGCAACTTCACGGTTGTCGTAAGTCTCCCAAAATTCGAGGTTTGCTGTACCTTTGAGGAGGTTCTTTACACGCTCAGGATCTTTGACGCCCGGAAGCTCCACGAGGATACGGCCTGTCTGACCCGAAAGTTGTTGGATATTGGGCTGGGTAACGCCAAAACGGTCGATACGAGTACGCAACACATTGAAAGAGTTTGCGATAGCAGCCTCACTTTCGTCCCTTAAAACTTTGAGGACATCGGCGTTAGTGGAATTGAAATTTACTTTGCCTTTGAGGTTGTAATTGTTGAAAATGGAAGCCAACTGACCATTGGGAGCCACTTGCTCGAAAGCCTTGCCAAACAGAGTGATAAAGTCGTCCTGACTGTTTTTCTGATTTTCTTTGGCGAGGTTGAGAGCCTGCAAGTAAGTAGGGTCTTGACTATGACCTGAAAGTGCGTTAACAACGTCTGCCACCGACACTTCCAAAATGACGTTCATACCGCCTTTGAGGTCGAGACCGAAATTGAGCTCGTTTTCAAGACATTCCTTGTATGTGTATCCCAAATACACCTTTTGGTTTCCAATAGAGTCCAAGTATTTGGCCTCTTTCTCAGGATTTCCGGCGGCATATTTCGCTGCATCAGACTTTACTTTCGACGTTACCACCGAGAACGAAAGGTGGAACAGGCACGCCAAAGCCAATGCTATCGCCAAAACCCTAATCAATCCTTTGTTTAACATTTGTTTTTGTTTATATTTTTTTAATTATTTGCAAACATTTATATTTTTAGCGGTTGCAAAGGTATTATATTTTTTTCAAACGTGCAAAAGTTTTTTTATTTTGCATCAATTATTTTTATCAGATAGATTTTTGGCCAGTTTTTTCCGGTTACAAACAGCCTGTCGCCCGCCGCGTCGTAGGCAATTCCATTGAGCACGTCGGTAGTTGTGGAACGCAGATTGTCGGGCAGGATTCCTGTCAAGTCTATGTAACTCAATACTTTGCCTGTGTTGTAGTCTATCTCGGCGATTTGGTCGGTCTGATAGATGTTGGCGAGAAGTCGTCCGCCCACCATTTCGGTCTCGTTGAGGTACTGCACCACGCCGAGATTGTCGCAGACTTGCACGGTCTTGATGGTTGAAAATCCGTTTGGCTCCAAGAAATAGAGGTTTTCGCTGCCGGAGGTGAGTATCAAAGTGTCGTTGTTGAGGGCTGTAAGTCCCCATCCTTCTGTCGCCACATTGAACTCTGAGAGCCTTTGGAAGGTCTTTTTGTCATAGACAAAGCCTTTGTGCGACTGCCATGTCAACTGCATCAGCCTGTCGCCAATCATTGCAAGACCCTCGCCAAAATATTCGTCTTCGAGGTTTACACTTTGGAGGATGCTGCCGTTGTCGATTTTCACCTTTCGGAGCGACGATTTGCGTTTGAGACCAGTGGATTCATACAGGCATCCGTCCTCATAGACCAGACCTTGCGTATATGCCTCCACATCGTGCGGATAGGTTGCTAATACCTTGTAACTCTTCTTCTTAGGTATGATGTCGGAGTACAACATCAATGTCTGTGAAGCGTATTCGCTCGTGCCGTCGGGCAGGCAAAATTGGAGGCTCACCGGCACACGTCCACATCTCAATGCGGATGTTGCGATGTTGAATGAAGTTTCGCCTTTAGGGAGGGTTGCCACTTTTTTGCCGTCGATTTTGATGATTGTAGAATCGGCAACTACCGAGCCGTCGCTCGTGATGTCGAGGTTGTAATCGTCGCCAATCTTGCCCGTCGATTCGGGGTTTTTGTTGAGAATTTTAATCTCAAAATGCTGTTTTGCAGGCTGTTGCTGGGTGTTGGCGGTTGGTGTCTGCGTCGTGGTGTTGGTATTGCTGCCACTACCACCGCACGACTGAAAAGCCAACGGTATCAACGCTGCAAAAATAATTGCGTTTCGGCGTATGTTGTTAAATGTGTTCATAAACATTAGATATTTTATTTTCGGCTGCAAAGATACATTATAATTTATAATAACAATTGGATTCCGCCGAAAAAAATAACAAATATTAATTTTATGTTAACTTACTGAAATGCCGCTTGTTCCCGTTGGCGCGCATCAAAAAAATACAGCCATTCGTCAAAAAAATTTGGGATTTCATAACAATTAATTAATTTTGTAGTTTGTAACAACACACATCATCGTATGAACCACGACAGCATCAACCACGACGGACAAGTCGTAGAAATAACTGACAACAAAGTAGTTGCCGAAATTCTTGTGAGCGAGGCATGCGGCACATGCCAAGCCAAAGGGCTATGCCATACCAACGGCAAGAAAGTCCGCGTGGAGGCGGAGGCTGAGCCAGGACAGGATTTAAAGGTAGGGCAGCAAGTGAAAGTTTCATTCACGCCCACACTTGCGCTCAGTAGCGTTTTGCTTGCCTACGTATTGCCGTTGGTGCTGATGTTTGCGGTGATGTTTGCGTTAATTGCTGTTACTGGCAACCAAGACATCGGTTGCGTGAGCGGTTTGGCGGTGTTGCCGATATACTACACCTTATTATATATGATGCGGCACAAATTGCGGCGCAAATTTAAATTCAGGGTGGAGGAAATGGAGAGATGAAAGATTAAGTTGAAAATCAACAAATCAACAAATCGAAAATATAACTAAATTAAACAATAACAATCAAAAACAAAAAATGGATAATGTAATCGTGATGTCCATACTTGTATTGGGCGGCATAGCGATACTTGCCGCCGTGATATTGTATGTGATAGCAAAAAAATTCAAGGTGGAGGAAGACCCGCGCATCGACCAAGTGGCGGAATGTCTGCCCGGAGCCAACTGCGGCGGCTGCGGATATGCCGGTTGCCGCAATTTTGCCGAGGCGTGCGTCAAGGACTTCAACGGCAAGGTCTGCACCGCCGGCGGCAACGATGTCATGAAAAAAGTTGCCGAAGTGCTTGGCGTGGAGGCTGTAACCGCCGACGCCAAAATAGCCGTCGTAAGGTGTCGTGGCAGCAAGGACTGCCGCCCCAAGACAAGCAATTACGAAGGCGCAAAGACCTGCGCCATTGTGAGCGCAACTTACGGTGGCGAAACGGGTTGTTCCTTTGGCTGCATCGGACTCGGCGACTGCGAAAAAGTCTGTCAGTTTGGCGCAATCAAAATCAACCACGAGACTGGTCTACCGGAAGTCAACGACGAAAAATGTACCGGCTGCGGTGCATGCGTCAAGGCGTGTCCAAAGGTTGTAATCGAACTCCGCAAAAAAGCCCCGAAATTTCGCAAGGTTTATGTTTCGTGCATCAACAAGGACAGGGGCGCGGTTGCCAAAAAAGCCTGTTCGTCGGCATGTATCGGTTGCGGCAAATGCGCCAAGACCTGCCCGTTTGAGGCTATCACAGTGGCAAACAATGTCGCCTACATCGACTTCGAGAAATGCAAGATGTGCCGCAAATGCGTAGAGCAATGTCCCACAGGTGCAATCCAGGAGGAAAACTTCCCGCCGCGCAAGCCCAAAGCGGACGTTGCCGCCGTCGCCGACAATGCACCCGCAACATCTACCAACCCCAATTCTGACAATTTGCAAAAACAATAGACATGGAATTAAAGACTTTTAGCAAAGGCGGCGTACATCCCGCCGACAAAAAAATCACTGCCGCCAAACCAATCACGCCGCTTGCAGTGCCTCAGACGGTTGCAATTCCATGCGCAATGCACATCGGCGCACCCGCAGAAATCATCGTCCAAAAGGGCGACAAGGTGAAGGTGGGACAGTTGATTGCAAAAGCCACCGGTTTTGTTTCCGCCAACATCCACTCTTCGGTGAGCGGCACGGTGAAAAACATCGGCCCCGTCCCGGACGCTTCGGGCTACACCAAACAGGCGGTATTCATCACCGTGGAGGGCGACGAATGGGAAGAATCCATCGACCGCTCGCCCGACATCCGCCGCGACATCGACGACCTCAAGCCCGAAGACATCATCAACAAGGTGCATGAGGCTGGCATCGTGGGCATGGGCGGCGCAACATTCCCTACCCGCGTAAAACTCATGGTGCCAGAAGGCAAAAAAGCGGAGGCTGTGCTCATCAATGCCGTTGAATGTGAGCCTTATCTCACTGCCGACCACCGCGTGATGCTCGAAAAAGGCGAGCAACTCATGATTGGCACACAGTTGATAATGAAGGCTGTCAAATGCGATCAGGCGTACATTGGCATCGAGCAAAACAAACCCGACGCCATCGAGTACCTCACCAAACTCTCCGCCAACTACCCCGGCATCAAGGTTGTCCCCTTGAAATTGAAATATCCCCAAGGCTCTGAGAAACACTTGATTAAAGCCATCCTTGGACGCGAAGTGCCGCCACCACCGCATTTGCCGATAGACGTGGGCGCAGTAGTGGACAACGCCGGCACAGCCGTTGCAATCTACGAAGCCGTTATGAAAAACAAACCGCTTTTTGAGAGGATTGTTACTGTAACGGGCGACAGCGTACAAAATCCTGGTAACTTCCTCGTAAGGATTGGCACGCCGATAAGTGCGCTCATAGAAGCCGTTGGCGGTATGCCCGAAGACACCGAAAAACTCATTTCGGGCGGTCCAATGATGGGCAAGGCTATCAATTCTACCGAAATCCCCGTGGCAAAAGGCACGTCGGGCATCCTGATGCTCCCAAAATCGCTCGCTCACCGTGGCGAACCCGCGCCCTGCATCCGTTGCGGCAAGTGCGTGGATGCCTGCCCGATGAACCTCGAACCATACTTGCTCTCAAAACTTGCCAAACTCAATCGTTTTGACGACCTGGAGGCCAACAACATCACCGACTGCATCTCGTGCGGCTGTTGTATGTTTGCCTGCCCGTCCAACCGTCCGATACTCGACTTCATGAATTACGGCAAGGCAAAAGTAATGGCAATCATCAGATCACGAAAAAAATAATCATCACAATCATAGAACAAAATGAGCAATCTTTTAACCATATCGCCGTCGCCCCACGCCAAAGGCAAGGAAACAGTAAGTTCCCTGATGTTTGGCGTATTGATGGCACTCATTCCGGCGTTCCTGTGCTCGCTGTACTTCTTCGGCATAGGCGCGCTCATCACAACGCTTGTTTCGGTGGGATTCTGCGTATTGTTTGAGTGGCTGATAGCCAAATACATCCTCAAAACAAAACCGCAAATCTGCGACGGCAGCGCAATCCTCACCGGCGTACTCTTGGCTTTCAACCTCCCGAGCAACATCAACCCTTTCATCGTGATGATTGGCGCGTTGGTGGCTATCGGCGTCGCCAAAATGACTTTCGGAGGATTGGGTCAAAACCTCTTCAATCCGGCTCTCGTGGGTCGTGTATTTCTCCTGATTTCTTTCCCGCAACAGATGACCACATGGCCCACGCCAATAAAAAGCCGTTTCGAATACTTCAATGCAGCATTTGATCATACATTTGATGCTGCAACTGGCGCAACCCCAATGAGCCACGACATGCTCGGCAAAACCGACACGTTGGATATGCTCTTTGGCGCAACGGGCGGCTCACTCGGCGAAGTGGCTGCATTGGCGTTGATTATCGGCGGCATCTACATGATTTGGCGCAAGATAATCACATGGCACATCCCTGTTTCGGTGATTGGCACTGTGGCGGTATTCACATTGCTTGTTTGGCTCATCGACCCGACAGTGTGCGTAAATCCGTTGTACCATCTCCTTGGCGGCGGTTTGATGCTCGGTGCTATTTTCATGGCTACCGATTACGTAACGTCGCCGATGAGTTCCACTGGCAAGATAATTTATGGTATCGGCATCGGACTTTTGACAGTAATCATCCGTCTGTGGGGCTCGTACCCCGAGGGCATGAGTTTCGCAATTTTGCTGATGAATGCCGTTACACCGTTAATCAACAAGAAGTTTAAACCAACCCGTTTCGGCGAGATAAAAACCAAATAACACCATGATAGACAAGAAAAACCCGACCATCGTGCAGATGGTAGTAGTGTTGTTGCTGATAGCGGTGATATGCTCCGCCGGTGTTGCCGCCATATACGACGCCACCAAGGATACCATCGCACAGCAAAAGGCAGAAAAGGAGCAAGCGTCGCTGAAACTCGTACTCCCCGAACACGACAACGACCCGGTAAAAGAATCCGTAAAAATTTCCCTGGGCGGCACAGAATATCTCTGTTACGTTGCCAAAAAGGACGGTCAGCCGGTAGGATACGCTGTCAAGGCGGGCAATATGAACGGCTACAACGGTCATGTGGAGGTTTTGACGGGATTCCTGCCCGACGGCACCATCATCAACACACAGGCTACCGTGCTTGCCGAGACTCCTGGTCTTGGTCAAAAGGCGATTGAGCCCAAGTATCACGACCAGTTCAACGGCAAAAATCCCAACGCTTTCCGCCTCACGGTCAAGAAGGACGGCGGCGACGTGGACGCCATCTCGGCAGCCACAATCACCTCGCGGGCATACGCACACGCCGTGCAGACCGCCTACGACGCGCTGATGACTCACCTCGGCAAACCCGTGGAAGCCCACTCCGGCGCAACGTCCAATACCAACGCCAACGAAAGCGAAATTGACAAAGATAAGTAAGTTTTAAATGTAAAATTAAAAATGAAAAATTAAAAATTGCCATTCGGCGAAAGCCCATTTTTAATTTTTAATTCTTAATTTTTAATTCTAAATTAAAAGGAAATGAGCAAATTATCGATATTGACCAAAGGCCTATTGAAGGAGAATCCGGCGTTGGTGCTGATATTGGGTATGTGTCCCACGTTGGGCGTTACCACATCGGCAATCAACGGCTTGGGTATGGGTCTTGCTACGACGTTTGTGATATTGCTTTCAAACGTCATCATCTCCGCCATCAAAAACTTCATTCCCGACAACGTGCATATCCCGGCTTACATCGTGGTAATCGCGTCGTTGGTAACAATCCTGCAACAGATTTTGGCTGCATATTTGCCGGCGTTGAACGAAAGCCTTGGCTTGTTTATACCGTTGATAGTGGTCAACTGCATCGTCCTCGGACGCGCCGAAGCATTTGCAAGCAAAAATAGCATTGGCGATTCGGCTCTCGACGGTCTTGGAATGGGATTGGGATTCACATTGGCACTCACGGTGTTGGGCGCAATCCGCGAAATCCTTGGTTCGGGCGCAATTTTCGGTTTCAAATTCGTAGAAGGCGACTGCATCATCGGCTTTGTGCTTGCTCCGGGCGCATTCCTCGCGTTGGGCTATCTGATTGCCGGTGCCAAGAAATTGTCTAACAAAATTTACAAAAAGGAGGACTAAGCCATGGATTACATTTTGATAATAATATCGGCGATATTCGTCAACAACGTTGTACTCGCCAAGTTTCTCGGCATCTGTCCGTTCCTTGGAGTCAGCAACAAGGTAAGCACCGCCGTCGGCATGTCGGGCGCAGTGGCTTTTGTGATGGTGATTGCAACGCTCGTAACGTTCTACATCCAAAAACTCCTCGTCTCTCTCGGCATCGAATTTATACAGACCATTGCGTTCATCCTCGTGGTTGCATCGTTGGTGCAGATTGTTGAACTCGTATTGAAGAAGGTGTCGCCCTCGCTGTATCAAGCGTTGGGCATATTTCTGCCGCTAATTACGACCAACTGTACCGTTCTCGGCGTTGCAATCGAGGTGGCGGGCAAGGCGACCTACGGCCCTGCTGAAGCCGCCGTATATGCCCTTGCAAACGCCATTGGCTACGGTCTCGCCCTCACAATCTTCGCCGGTCTCCGCGAACAACTCGAACTCGCCGACGTCCCCGAAGGCATGAAAGGCGTTCCAATCGCCTTCATCACCGCCGGCATCCTGGCGATGGCATTCATGGGCTTCGCTGGATTGGCGTAAGGATTACGATTAGTACAGATAATAAAAAACATCGGCTCAGAATTATGGATGATTCTGAGCCGATGTTTTTTATGAGTTGCCTCTTTGGGCGCGTTCTACTTCGTCGAGGGCGCGGTAAAAACTAATAATAATAATCCCCCGCTACCGCTCACTGAGTAGTAGCGAGGGATTACCAACTTTTCATTTCCTCATTGCCTTAGCAAACCATTCCTCATCGGGATGGTAGCCCCAAAAGCCTTTGCCATCGCCGCCGAGATCCCATTGGTTGGTAATCTCGTATTGACAATATGGCATAAAATCATAAAAGCCGCTCTGAATCAAAATGTGTTCACGGCGGCGGAAACGTCTGTGGCTGTTTTGTTTGCCACGTTTCTGCGAGTGTCCTACGTATGGACCACCCGGAAGTCTTTTCTTGCTTTTTCCCATTGTGTCTCTAATGTTGTGGCGGTGGCAGCATATAGCCGCGACTGCCGGTTAAAACATTAGAAGACAGCGTGGGTTAATGGATGCTTGTTCATATCATTGAATTTTTTTATGATTTTACAAATCTAACAATTGTTTCCTATTTAGCAAAATGTTTTTGTCAAAAAAATGCCAACGGTGTGATGTGATGTACTTGACAAGGGCGTTATATTATTAGAAGGTGTTCGATGAATTTTGCTATTTCTATTTAGTTGATGGTTAGATTGTCTCCTCTTATGGTAATCCATATTTTGCTCTGTTGGGGTTGAGTAGTTTACTAGTATAACTAGTTAACTATTTGTTTCCATTCCTTGTGTTCAATCTTGCTCTTGTCATTGCTTCTTTTATACCGCCATTTTTAACAAACTCATCTTGTAACTGTAATAAAAATTTTTCCAACATCTTGTCAACATAATGAATTAGTGTGATTGCAACGTTGCAAAATTCCTCGTCATTCCAACGTGTGAAAAACGGCTCGTAATCAGGCAAATCGTTGTGAAATTTGCAATAATCAAGCATTTTGTCGTAACGAGGGTGTTCTGATTTCCATATTTTTAAATTTCTGGTACGGAGATAATCTTCGTAATCTTCGCGTAGTTCTTGTAGGCTTGATTTGCCAACATTGATAAGTTTGATTTGCATTTCAAAGGATGTTACGCCATCTGCCATACCCTCTACAAAATTCTGCTTGCCACTGCGGGCAGCTTGAATCATTTGATCCACTGTTCTATCTCCGTAAGGTGGTAGGTATTTTTTCACAAAATAAAAAGTCATATCGTATATCACCATCGATTTACGATAAAAATATAGATTGCGGCAGTAGCCGTTCCCTCGTAAAAATGTATTTTTACTATCCATATAAATAAGAGTTTCAACGTTACAAATTTAAACAATTATTTTTGATTAGTCAAAAAAAATCCCCCTGCGTGCCACTTCCTTGTGTCCGCAGGGGGATTTTTTTATTTTAGATGTGTGATGTTTGACAACTATTTTGCAATGTATGTTATTTTGTTCATCACGTAGTTGTCACCGTTCAGGTAGATGATAATACCGTTGGAATTTACCTTCCATTCGTCATACATTTGCTGGGTAACAATCCAAGAGAAGTAGCCGTCTGCGGAAAGTTGGTCTTGCTGATGCTGACAGTCTGTGCCGTCAGGATATTTGTCTTTCCAGCCGTCTGCCAGACGGAATCCGCATTGTATCCAGCCTCCGTTGTTTGTGGCGTAAATTCTAAATTCGTCACCTACATGGATGTTTTTGAATGCTGCTGGAATATTGCCCCAAGACAAACCTTCAAAACCATTCCAAGCACTTGTTTTGTCCCAAGGGCCTTCCCACAAAACAACTTCGGGGTCGCCGATAGTCAAGACTGGAGTTTGGCTTTTGTGAGATTCATCAATGATTAAATCCAAGGCTGCAACGCATGCTTTGAATGTAGCAGGAACCTCGATGTACAATTTGGTGCCGTCAGCACTTGCGGTAAAATCGGTCAATTCGCTATCGCCGCACATAATTTTGGTGATCTTTTCAAAATTGCCACCTTGCAGGATGATTGTACCGCCTTGCGAAATCTTCTCTGTGGGAGCAACCAAAACGAATGGCAACGCTGACGTTGCAACAGTAAAGTGTGTAGCCCATTGGTTGTCATTTTTGTCGCCGTTGGTGTAATATACCGTGAGAATCTTGTCGTTGCCCGGATTGGTGAGAGGCCATACAAACGAGTACGAATCTTTGGCAATCTTAGTAACAGCCACTTCTACGCCGTCGGCTTCCACCTTGGTCATGTAGGCGGTGTTGGTGCAGCCTGTCATCGTTACAAGGTCGCCGGCAGTGATTTCGTAGGAAGCGGGATTGCCGATGCTTGCCCAGCCGATTTGCAGTTTGTTGTCGGTGGATGCTTTGATGCGCTCGCCGCTCTGAGTGATGATGTAGAGGTCGCCGTTGGGAACATTGTTGTTGACAGCGTTGTCCCAAATCATTGATGTGCCGATGAGTTCAGGCACTGCAAATTGGATTTCAGTGTCGGTTGTCGATGTGAATGTGGTAACAGTCTGCTCGTTGTCTGCCTTGTTGGCAACGATTATCGCTTTTACGAGGTTGAGGTTTGTGCCTTTTATGAAAAGGATGTCGTCGCAGTAGGGGAACTCATTAGCAGAGCCAAATGATGTTACGGTCGGTTTGATGGTCTTGATGCTGCCAGCGTCCACTTCAACGCCCGAAATCGTGGTCATCGTTATTGCACCGTCGCCTGCTGCGAGGGGAAGTTTGAAGGTGGCTTTGGTTGCGGTGAGTTTGAGGTCGGCGGCGGCTATCTCTGTGCCGTTAGCAAAAGTGATTTTGTTGATGAGGTCGAGGTCAGAGCCTGTCATCGAGATTTCGTCGGTGCCGGGCACAAGGTTGTCGCTTTTGCTCCAAGAGGTAAATTTGGGTGTTGTAACGGTGATAGTGCCGCATTTCACTGCCTGTCCGTCGGTAAGGCTAAGCTCGCCTGTAACTGCCTCGGCGGGAACCACGAATGTGATTGCTTCGTTGGTGAGGCTCTTGATGTACTGGTCGTAGATGGCCTGCTGCTCGTCGGAAGCGGGTTGGAGCGGAATTTTTATCTGACCGATTGCAATGTTGGTGGCGTTGGAGAGGTATTTGCCAGAAATTGTAACCTCGCCGCCGGGACGCTGTGCCTCGGGTGTGAATCCTGAAATTGTTACAGGCTCCGAAAATCCGATTTCAGATACGGTCTTGATGTCGCCGTTTGTTGTGTGGAGAATCAGGATGCCGGGCTGTGCCGATTCGGGCACTGTTACTGTAAACTTGCCGTTGCCCTGGAACACCGGGGTTGCGCTTTCGCCGCCGGGAAACTCTACGCTCTTCACGCTGCTCAAATCTGCGCCGATGAAGGTGAGTTCGCCGCCGCGAGCCACGGGGCAGGGACCAAATGCTTCGAGGAAGTTGTAGGTCTGCTTTGCCTCGTCGTCGTCTTTGCACGAGGTGATGGCGGTAGCCAATACCAGCACCAAGAGAGCCGCCGTGCATAAGTATTTTTTGCTTATTGTGAACATAATTATTTCTTTTTAAAAGGTTAAGCAGACGAGCCGCCATACAGACGAGCCGTCTGCGTTCCATTAATATTTCTTTTTAACAAGCCTTACGTTGTCAAAATACAATTTGGGTGTGAAGCCCGGCAGCGCGGTAAGGTCGCCAGAGCCTGCGCCCGCCCAACGTATCGTAAGACCAGCCAAATCGTCGGGAACGAGGCCGCTGCTCGACTTGCCGTCGATGGTCTTGGTAAACTGTGAGAGCGGCATTGTGAGCGTAATCCACTCACCGCCGGTGGTGAATCCCGGAGTAGCAATGTACGGCTCGTAGAGGTACGACGATACAGTGGCGTAATACTGGTTGTTGTTGTTGCTTGCGCTTACGGCTGCAAGGCTTGTGGGCTGTACGGCGAAGCATACGCCCGTCCACGGATTTTCTACGAAGATTTCCATCTGGTAGGCGTAGTCGTCGATATTGGCTACGGGGATGCGGGTGAGGATGTTGTCGGCATCGCTTGGCCAGTAGTTCATGGTCATGTTGTCTTCGAGCCATGTTTCAGAAACGTTGCCTTCGAGAGCTGCGCCCTTGTTGTCGAAGAGGCAGGCATTGCCAGAAAGCTCTACGGGAGGAGTTGCAGCGTTGCCGGCACGCCAGCCTATGCCAGCTGCCATTGCACCGTTTTTGCCGTCGAAGTCAAAGAGGATACCCTCTACCTTGCTTTCTTTGAGGTCGGCGTAGGGAATCATGTCGTAAGACCAGCTCGATGTACCAAATGCACTCTCTACCGTCAATGCGCCGCCCTGGGCTACGCCGTCAGGCACTGTGAAGGTGATTGTGGTGTAGGTGGACGACTCGTCGGGGGTAGCCTTTACGCCGCCCGGCAACGTGATGGCAATCGGGGTGTCTTCCGTGGGGATGAAGTAGTTGCCTTTGATTGTGATTACGTCGCCAGCCTTCAAGAAGCCCTTGTTGACATTCTCGATGACGGGAGCGGGCAGGATGGTCTCGGTGGGATACTCAATCACTTTGCCGTTTTTGCAGGTGAGGTAGAGCGTGTTGGACACCGTGCCGGGGATGGTCTTGGGCGTGGTGAATATCAACGCCGTCGGGGTGATGTAGCACGGATTGAGGGTTATTTCCTGGTCGTTGAACTTCATGGCGATGATGTTGTCGAGGTTTTCGCCAATCATTGCAACGGTCTGGCCGAGCGAGAGGTCAACAATCAATGAATCGGCGATGTTGGCGTCCGTCGGTCTGAAATACCTAACCACGGGATCCGCGTTGGTATCGGTTTCGTCGTCATCGTTGCAGGCTGCCATCGAAAAGCCCGTCACCAAGCCAATCAGCAGCAACAATGCCGTTTTTATTTTTGTGTTAATCATCATGATTCTTTAAATTTTAGAGTCGTCATAATAACCTAATTGTGAAAAATCGTAGCTCTGCGCGTCTCCGCCGAGGTTGGGGTTGGCTGCTACGTCCTTGTCCGGGTAGGGCAGCAGGAATGCTCCGCCAGCGGCAACACTCTTGAATGTTGACGACGGAATAGTCGTGGGCTTGACGTCGGTGTTGGGTTTTACGTAGTCTTCGTTGGTGGGATTTTTGAACGCGCTCATCATGTCGCCGTCGCCACCAAGCCAGCCGCATGCGCGTGAATTGCGCTCCTGTGCGAGGATGTATGCTGTTGCGGATTCTACGTCGATGTAAGCCCAGCGGCGGAGGTCGTAGTAATTGTCGCCCTCAAAAGCGAGCTCTCTGCGGCGCTCGTCGATGTAGAATTTCATATCGAGCGTGTAAGCCTCGTTGCCAACTCCGGCGCGGGTGCGTACAATGTCCATGTATTCCTTTGCGGTGGTCATGTCGCCCTTGTGGAATGCGGCTTCGCTTGCGCAGAGGTAAACATCAGCTGTACGGAGGAGAATCATCGGCATACAGCTGCCCTGTCCGTCGGGTGTGCAGCCAAATTCGGCGATGTGGTCGGCGATGCTGCCGTGGATTTGCTTTACAGGAGCTGCGCCAGAGGGGAATACCCACTCCCAACCGTTGTCAACGTCGGTGGTGTTTTCCTTGTCGGCTTTGCCGCAATTCCAGGTTACATAGAAACCTTTTTTGCCGAGTGCGGGGATTTCCTTGTCCCTCTGCCAGAATGGGATGTAGTCGTGGTAGAGAGCCATTGTAGCGGGACGCCTTACGTCGTATCCGGCGGCAACGGAGAGATTTTCATCCTTGTAGCTGTCGGGACGAGTGGTGGGTTCGCCGTATTTTACGTTGGGGTCAAATGCGTTGACACCAAAGAGGTTTTGCAGGTCGATTGTTACATAGTTCCACTGACCCCATGCGCCGGTCTCGTTCAATCCAGAGCAACCCAAGTCGCAGTGGTTGATGTTGATGGAGGGGTAGGGGTTGTAGGTGGGAGCCCAGTGGAGAGTGATGAGGCTCTCGGGGGATGTTTCGCCTTCGTGACGGAAGAGTTTGCCATACACGGGTTCGAGAGTGCCGTGGGCAGATTTTTTCACGAGTTCGGCGTATTTGAGCGACTGGTCGAGCAGGTGAGCGTCCTTGCCTTTGAGACAGCCGTAGTAGAGGTACACCTTGGAGAGAAGTCCGTAAGCCGAATACTTGTCAACCCTGCCGGGGTCGTTGGATTCGGGCAGGTATTCTGCCGCCTTCTGCAATACGGTGATGATGTACTTGTAGATGTCTTCCTCGGTGTTTTTGGTCAGGTTGTACGACTGACCTTCGCCGATGATCTTCACATTGTCGTCGATGATGGGAGTCTCGCCCCACAGCCTAACAATGTAGAAGTACGACAAAGCCTTCATAAGCATAGCCTCGCCCTTGTACTTATTGACGATTGATGCATCGAGGGGAGAGTATGCGTCCATGTTGGTCATGGCGATGTTTGCCATGCTGATTACGGCGTTGAGTGCGCCGTAGCCGTTTGTGAGGATGTCGTTGGCGCCTGCGGTAGTGGTTTGGAGCGATGTGTAGATGTTGGATGCGCCCTTGCCGTAATTGCCCGCGAGGTTGTCGCCTGCGTCTATCCACATGCGCTGGAAGTCAAACCAGGCAATGCAGTACAGCGGATTGATAGCTTGCTTGAGTTCGTTTTCGCTCTGGTAGAAGTCCACCGCCGTCGGGTTGTCTTCCGTGGGGCGGTCGAGGAAGTCTTCGCACGATGTAAGTGCCGGCAATAGTCCCAAGCAACCCAAACCTATTGTTGTTAATATTTTGTTTTTCATATTATTCGAGATGAATGTTAATTAGAATTGAAGATTAAGACCTACCGTGAAGATACGCGGTGAGGGATAGCGTCCTATGTCAACACCAGAAACGTAGTTGGTGGTCTGGCTTACGCCCACCTCCGGGTCGAGTCCGGTGTATTTGGTGAAGGTGTAGAGGTTGCTGATGCTTGCATACACCTTTGCGGAGCTTATTTTAGCATATTTGAGATATTTCTGCGGGATGAAGTATCCGAGAGAAATCTGCTTGATTTTCAGGTAGGAGCCGTCTTCTACGTAGCGGTCAGAGTGGTAGCCTGCTGCGGAAGTGGTGTTGCCCGAGTTGCCGTTGGGGTCGCCCATGGAAGCACGAGGCATCTTGCCGTCGCCGCCTGTAACACGCATATTGGTCGGGTCGTCCATCCAGGAGTTGCACTCGATTTCTACATCTTTGTTGTCCTTGTCCTTGACGGTTACGTTGCACGGATATGCTTTGTTTTCGTCGATGACTGAGAGCCTTGCACGGTCGTCAACAGATTTGAGTTGGTTGTTCCAGGCATTGCGCATGCTGGTGAGGTTGATGGCGGTGTAGTTGTAAACATCGTTGCCATAGCTGCCCGTAATGAAGAGCGAAAACTCGAATCCCTTGTATGTTACGGTGTTGGTGATGCCGCCAGTAAATGCGGGGTTGGGGTCGCCGATGATGGTCATGTCTTCGGTGTTGATTTTGCCATCGCCATTGAGGTCTTTGTACTTGATGTCGCCAACCCATGTGCCTTGTGTGCGGCTGATGGGTGCGCCTTCGCGCCTCGGCGAATTGAGGAGGTCGTCCATGTCCTGATAAATGCCGTCGGTAACATAGCCGTAGAACTGATACAACGGTTCGCCATTCTGCGAGATACAGATCGGAGAGCCTTGGTTGCCCCACTGTGCATAGCCACGGATGGCGTCGTTACCAGAACCGCTCAGGTTGACGAGTTCGTTCTTGTTGCGGCTGAATTGGAAGTTGGTGGTCCATTTCAAGCCGTGCTTGTTGATGTTGGTGGTATTGATGGTGATTTCAAAACCAGTGTTCTTCATCTCGCCAAAGTTGCCCATCGGAGCCTGGATTTTGGTGGCGTCGTTGCCTTCCGTACCCATGTAGGTCGGGAGTTGCTGGCTCATGAGCATGTCTTTGGAAGTCTTGGTATAGTATTCAAATACGAATTGGAAACGGTCTTTCAAGAAGTTCAAATCGAGACCGAAGTTCCAAGATTCCTGGGTCTCCCACGTAACATACGGGTTGGGCACGCGGGTGGGACGGTAGCCGCCGCCAAGGAGATAGCCGCCGCCGTATTGTTCGAGTTGACCAGATGCGCCCCAAGTGAATGCGGGGATATTGTCGTTGCCGACCTGACCCCAGCCAATGCGGAGACGTCCGTTGTTGACGATTTCCCTCATGTTCTCAAAGAATGCCTCGTCGGAGAATTTCCAAGATGCCGAGAAGGAGTGGAAGTTGCCCCAGCGGTTTTCAGGACCAAAGTTGGACGAACCGTCGCGACGGTATGTGTAGGTGATGTTGTACCTGCCCTTGAATCCGTAGAATGCGCGTCCGAAGAACGAAACCCTCGAACCCGAACCAAATCCGTAGTTGATAGTGGGGTCGCCTGCGCCAAGTGCGGGGTTCTTGATGTCGTTGGACGAAAGACCGGTATTCTTGACGCTCATGTTTTCCCATTCGTATTCGGATGTCTCCTGACCAATCATGGCGGTCAGACTATGGTCGCCGAATGTTTTGGTGTAGGTGAGGAAGTTCTTTACCTGCCAAAAGCGGTTGTCGTACTTGCCGTCCTGACTTGTGCTCTGATTGTTGAAGTCGGTGGACGAGAAGTTGTAGGTGGGCAGGAAGTAGTAAGAGTTGGTGTTGGCGTTGCTCAACGAATACTCAGTGTGGAGTGTGAGTTCGGGGAGGAAATTGATGTCGGCGTAGAGCGTTACGTCGAGGTTGCGACGTGCCAACTTGTTGTCGATGATTTCGGCTTTTGCAACTGGGTTTTGGAAACTGCGACCTTCTCCAGAGAGGCTTGCGTATTCGCCGTCAAGACCATAAACAGGAATGTCGGGGGTCATGTACGTAGCCATCGAGATGATACCGTCCTCGCTGTTGTTCATTACGAGGTAGTCGTGTGAGGTGGCGAAGGAGAAGTTGGTGCCCACTTTCATAAACTTGGTAACCTGTGCGTCGATATTGCTCCTGAAATTGAACCTATCGAAACTTGTACCGATGATAGTACCTTCCTGATTGTAATAACCGCCAGAAAGGTAGTACCTTACGGCATCTGTGCCGCCTGATGCGCTCAGATTGTGAGAGTGCATGAAGGCAGTGCGGAAGATGGCGTCCTGCCAGTCGGTACCCTCGCCCAAGAGCCTGTAATCGCCAAATTCACCAGAATTTTCGGTGTTTTGGGTCTCGGCGTAAAACTCGTTGCGGTACTTGGCGTATTCCTGCAAGTTCATCAGGTCGAGTTTCTTGGCAACAGTCTGCCAGCCGGTGCTTCCGCTGTAATTGAACTGTGCCTTGCCCTTCTTGCCTTGCTTGGTGGTGATGAGCACTACGCCGTTGGCAGCGCGTGAACCGTAGATGGCTGTTGCTGATGCGTCTTTGAGAATCTCCATGCTCTCGATGTCGTCGGGATTGAGGTTGGAGATGCCGGAGAATGTACCTACTGCGCCATTGCCGAGGCTGAGGCCGTAGTCGTTGCCGCCTTTTACAACGTTTTGCATCGGCACTCCATCTACTACGTAGAGAGGCTGAGCGTTGGCAGCGTTGAGGGTGGATGCTCCACGTATCTGCACGTTCATACCGCCGCCCGGTTGACCAGAGTTGGCTGTAATCTGCACGCCTGCAGCCTTGCCCTGCAATGCCTGGTCGATGCCTGAGCCTACAAAGCCCTCGATGTCGCTTGCGCCCACAGTGATGGACGAGCCCGATATGTCAGACTTTTTCATTGTGCCGTAACCTACAACTACCACCTCGTCGATTTGCTTGGTGTCTTCCATCAAGGTTACATTGAATGTTGTGCCATTGGAGGCGTTGATCTCGGCAGTTTCGTAGCCGATATAACTAAACTCCAATGTTGAGTTGTTGCCGACGCTGAGACTGTAATTGCCGTCGATGTCCGTGATAGTACCGTTTGCAGTACCTTTTTCCAACACGTTGACACCGGGAAGCGTCTGTCCCTGTTCGTCGACCACTTTGCCGTTTACTGTCTTCTGCGCATACGACGCCGCGCTGAAACATATCAGCGTCAGCAGCACGAGCAGAGACCTTAGCAGACTGGTTTTTAGAAATCTTCTCATGTGTTTATGGATATTTTTAATTAATTGGATATAATTGTATCGTGAGAACCAATTTTGGTTGGTTTTCCTTGTTGGCAGGCTTTTTTATGGCGGCTTGCGCCGCCATAAACAAAGAGGGTACCCTCTTTGCCTTTTTTATTTTATTGCGTTATTTTATGGCCTTGTTGGCATCCACCAATCTGCAAATCGCATTTACCGAGAGCTCGGAGCGGAGACCGTCGGCGGGGGTGTTTTTGCAGTAGTCGATGAGTTGCGCCACGGATGTCTTGGCTACGTGGAGGCGTGTGTCGGAGGCGGCATAATATATATATATAGTGCCGTCGTCGTCCTTTATCCAGCCGTTGGAGAATACCACGTTGGATACATCGCCGATGCGCTCGCTGCAATGCGGCGCGAGGAAGTATCCGCCGGGGGTATAGATTACCTTGGAGGGGTCGTCAAGGGCGGTCATAAACATATAGAGGACGTAGCGAAGTCCTGCCGCAGTATTCCTGACGCCGTGGGCGAGGCACAGCCAGCCTTCGGGTGTCTTGATTGGGTGCGGACCCATACCGTTTTTGACTTCCTTGATGGTGTGGTAGATTTTGTTGTCGATGATTTTTTCTTCCTTTACTTCGGCGTGGCAGATGTCGTCGCAGAGACCAAATCCGATGCCGCCGCCGCTACCTACCTCGATGAAACCATCTTGCGGGCGGGTGTAGAATGCGTATTTGCCGTCAATAAATTCGGGATGCAGCACCACATTGCGCTGCTGTCCCGAATGTGATTTGAGGTCGTCGAGGCGTTCCCAATTGACGAGGTCTTTGGTGCGGGCGATTCCGGCGTTGGCTGTTGCCATCATCGTGTCGCCTTCTGGCGCGGTGAGATCCTTGCGCTCGGTACAAAATACCCCGTAAATCCAGCCGTCTTCGTGCGCGGTAAGGCGCATATCATAGACGTTGGTATCGGGATCCGATGTCTGTGGCAGTTGGATGGGCTTGTCCCAAAACCGAAAATTGTCGATGCCGTTGGGACTTTCTGCAACGGCGAAGAATGATTTTCGGTCGGCACCTTCCACTCTCGCTACAACGATGTATTTGCCGTTGTATTTGATTGCTCCGGCATTGAAGGCGGCATTTATCATAATGCGCTCCATCAGGAAGGGGTTGGTCTTCTCGTTGAAGTCGTACCGCCATTCCAACGGTGTGTGCGCCGCCGTCAATACGGGGTATTTATATCGTGTATAAATACCATTTGAGAGTTCCTCCGGCTCGTTGGGACGAGTAAGGAGGGTGTCGTGGGTTTGTTTGAGTTTTGTAAGTCTGTCAGTAAATGTAGTCATCCTAAATTGTTTTTTAAATTATTCTCGATATATCTATTTAGTAATGTTTGGATATCTTTGTGTCATCGGATTCGCATTTGTTACCTAAAAGCAAATCATTTGTTACATCGCGTTGCTAATTTATAAAAGACAAATGTAACTAATTGTACAATTTTGATACATTTTCTTTCAATTTTGTAACATAATTACTTTGCGTATTTTGACTCAAAATGTTGATTTCCAAACAGAAAAGATTATTTGTTCAAATTTTCTACAAATATTACATCGTTGCAAGCCGCTGCATCCTGCCACCAATCGAGTTTTGCGTGGATAGAATTGTGGAGGTCGGTGAGGTTGTAAGTGTACCACGGCATGAAGTACGAATACTTGCCGCCAGCCTTGAAAATTTCGGAAATTTTGGCGATGCTGCCGTTTTCGCCCATAGCAATCATCTTGTTTGGCCAAAACTTCTGTATCGTCTCAAATTCCGTAACGCTTGCGGACGCCTTAGCCTTCTCATAATTGTCGCGGGCGATGATGTCAACGTACTTGTCGCCGGGATACCAATTGGAATCGTCCTTGCAATACCAATTTTCTGAGCCGTCGCTGCCTACGCCAATCTGCGTGGTCCACACCCAAATCAAATTGTCGAGGCCTTTCGCCTTGAAATAATCAAACATATAGACCCACAAATTTTTGTAAGCCTCTGCGCCGTCCTTGCCCCACCAAAACCAAGCGTCTTGGTCATTGCCGGTGATGGTAGCATTGCCGCTGCCCTCGTGGAACGGTCTCCAAACCACGGGAATGCCCTCTGCCTTGTATTTGAGCAATACTTCTGCCGCCTTGTCAAATGCAAATTTGATGAAATCGTTTTCCCAAGTGCCGTCTTTGACAGCGTTTTTGGCGGAGAAATACACTTGGGCGTTCCAAGATTTTTCGCTGTTGTTGACATCATTTTTGGCGGCGTAAGCCTCCTTAGACGGCACATTCAGGTGCCAACAAGCCGACACAATGCCGCCTTGCTCCCAAAGCGACTTGTAGTAGGTGATGTCTTGGTAGATGGAATTTTGCTCCCACGTGGAGCGGTCGGCGGTGAGGGTTACGAAACAGAAATCGAAGGTCTGCATCAACGGTGTCTTGCCAGTGGCGGCTTTCACGAGAGCAGCCTCGCTCTGCGGCATCGATACATTTGCCATCGTGCCGGAGATTATCTTCTTGCCGTAATTGTCAAAGAAGAATTTGTAGAGTTTTTGCACGGCGGGGTTTGCGGAGTTGATGGCAGATTCGGAGATTTTGCTATCAACCGTGTACGATGTGAAGGAGAATTGCACGGGCGCAGCGTAGCATTTGGTTTCTACGTCGGCGGCGTATATCGCATTGTCCGATACGGAGATGGTGTAGGTGGTGTTTGCTTTGATGGCAACGTCAAAGAGCAACGTGTCGCCGGAGATTTTTACGTTGGCTTTTTCGCCGTTGATTGTGATGTTGTTTTCAACGCTGAAATACTGCTTGACATTGCGGTCGTACAGCACATAGACCTTGGAGTCCTGCGCCACGTCCGTCGCGCCGTCGGCTGGGAACACCGCCTTTACTTTGGGCGCAAGCAATTCAGGATCATTGTTGTCGCCGTCGTCGTCGCCGCAGGACGACAGCATCGCCAATGCGGCAAACATTGTGGAAATCAATAAATTAGTTCTCATATTGTTGTAATTTTAGTAAAAATGGATATAAATCGTTAACGCAAAGTTAACAATAATAAATAGTATGAGCAAATATTTTTTACTCCACTTCAAATCCCAACAGCGATATGTCGTCGGTCTGTGGCAAACTGCCCTTCCAGCCAAAGATGAGGTCTTCGATGGCTTTTTTCTGCTCGGCGAAGGGCATCGGTGAAAATTCGAGCAACTTGGCGCGGAAGTTTTGAATCATTAGACGGCGTTTTTGCTCGCCGCCGGTCTGGTCGCTGCATCCGTCGGAGAATAGGTAAACCTTGTCACCGGGTTGAAAATTGATGTTTACAGGCGTGAATTTGCCTTCCTTCCTGAAATGTCCGATTGGGATGTTGTCGCCCTTGATTGTAAATACTTCGCCGTCCCTAATCATCACCATCGGACGGTGTGCGCCGGAGAAATATCCGTTTCTCGACACCTTATTATATATCAACAACGCCACGTCCATACCGTCGGTGCGCTGCTCGCCTTCTTGGTCGAGACCGAGGGCAGACGAAACCTTGTCTTTAAGGTGCGAGAGGATTTCGTCGGGCATCAGTTCGTGTTCGCCGTATTGCAGGAGCAATTGCGTCAAAAACGAAATGCCCATACTTGCCAACATTGCGCCCGGCACGCCGTGTCCTGTGCAGTCGCCGAGGCAGGCAATGATTGTGTCGCCAATCTTGCGAGTGAAATAGAAGTCGCCGCTTACGATGTGTTTGGGATAATAGACAATGCAAAAATCCTTGAACATATCCGGCTCAGGCTCAACGGCTTGCAACATTGCGCTTTGGAGACGGCTTGCGTATGTGATGCCCGAGGTGAGTTGGTCGTGGGCTTCCTGAACTTCCTTCTTCTGTGCGGCGAGGTCTTCATTGATGGCTGAGAGTTCCTCGTTGAGCATGAGGACGTTTTCATGTTGTGCGGAGATTTCCTCTTTTTGTTGTTGGAGCGCTTCGTTCTGCACCATAACTTCCTCGCGGCTCTGGTGCAATTCTGTGTTGAGGGTTACAAGGCTGTCTTTCTGTATGAAAAATTCCTCCATCATCTCCGAAATCACACCAAACTCGTTGGTTTCCTTTTTGAGCGGGAGTATCTTGTCGGTCTTGCCGGTGTCAAAACTTTCGGCGATATTTTTGAGCGGACGGGTGATTTTCACCGTCGAGTAGCGCATTATCGCAATCGTTATCAATAGGCACATAAACGCTACGAGCAAGAATATCGGCACAAAACGCTTGAACATTCCCACCAACGAATTTTTGAATACGAAATACATATAGGCAATCGTCTCATCGTTGTAATCCTTCATATCTTTGATAATCAGGTAATTGGGAAATGCAAATTCTTCGGTGTTCTTGATTTCGCTTTGGGTGAATACAAGCCCTGTTTCGGCGTTGCCAATGGCATTTTGGTATTCGGAAAGGAGTTCGTAGGAAATCTTCTTGACCATAAAGAGGTAGCCTTTTGCTTTTTCCTGACGGGTAATCATATCCGACGCGCTCACGATAGCCGCGCCGTGGTATTCGTAGAGCACGTTGCCGATGCGGTGATAAAAATCTATGAAATGCTTGTCGCCCATCAACTCAACCACCGACTTGCCCCCAAAATCATAAAACTCGATGTCTGGGCTGTCCTCCGCCTTGCGCTGATATGCTACCGCGCCCGTGGTGTCAAATACGCAAACGCAGGTCGTATTGTAATTTTCAAGCATGTAGCCGATGTTATTGAGGAGCCATTCTTCGTTTGTGCCGTTGATAAAACTCGCTATGAACTCGTCCCAAGCCGAATTGTCGCGGACGATGTTGGAATATTGCTTGGAATATACATCCAAAATCCTATTGGCAAGGATTGTGCGGTCTCCCTGTGCGAGTTGCTCGATAGCGTGCTGTTGCCTTAGTTGCATTATGTAATAAAAAACAAGGCACGACACCATCACAGCCACCCCTATCACGGAGACTTTCATTAAACCCGATTTGACTGATGTGTTTTTCATAGCAATTAATGTCGCTCAAATTTGATACCATTTTAAACGGCTCAAAAATAAAAATTTTTCAAATACATTACACCTTATTTTATATATTTTTTTTCGGGTCTCACAAAGTTTAGTAAATTGCTTATTTTTTCACTTTTTTTGCACTTTAATACAGAATTAACATTTTTTGTGTATCTTTGCGCAAAATTTATAAAAAACAGAATCGCATATTATAAATTCATTCTATCAAGTTATGAACAGAAAATTAATAATGTTTCTTCTGTTGTTGTTCATCGGCATAGGCAACGCCTTGGCACAGAGGACGATAACAGGCAAAGTGACAGGAAGCGACGGCGAGCCGGTTCTTGGCGCAACCATCGCAATCAAGGGCACTACGATAGGCACTATTTCTGGCCTTGACGGCTCGTACAATCTCCACATTCCGGCGGGCAGCAATGCTGATACCATCGTGTTCTCTTACATCGGTAAACTCACTGTAATGGAACCCATCAACGGCCGCACCTCCATCAGCCCCGTGATGGAAGACGACGATGTGAACGTTGAGGAAGTCGTTGTGACGGCTCTCGGCATCTCGCGCGAGAAAAAAGCACTCGGCTATGCCGTTACAGATGTGGACGGCGACGACATCAGCAAGTCGCGCGGCGGTCTCAACAACCCAGTCAACGCATTGCAGGGCAAGGTTGCTGGCTTGCAGATTACTTCGGGCGCAGGCTCTATGGGTGGCTCCTCCAAGGTAATCATCCGTGGCAACAACTCCCTTAGCGGCAGCAACCAACCGCTGTTTGTAGTAGACGGAGTTCCGATTGAAGGCAAGGACTTCAATGACTCGGAGACGGCACGTGGTGGTGGTGGCTACGACTACGGCAACCTCATTCAAGACATCAACCCGGACGACATAGAGAACATTTCGGTGCTCAAAGGAGCGAGTGCTTCGGCTCTCTATGGCAGCCGTGCTGCCAACGGTGTTGTGATGATTACAACAAAGAAAGGTTCTAAAAGCCAAGGACTTAACGTTGAATTAACGTCAACGCTCGGTTTTGAGGTGGTAAGCAAACTGCCCAAATTGCAGAGCGAATACGGCGGCGGCTACGGATATGAAAGTCTTGATGGTTACGACGATTTTGAGACCGTAGAAATCAATGGCAAAGAATACACCGCTGTCGATTATGGTATGGACGAAAGCTGGGGCCCAAAATTTGACGGTCGTGAAGTTCTTTCGTGGTACGACCTTGCTAAATGGGAGGCCAACGGTATGAAGGGCGATCCTACTACGTCGAAGTGGGAGGCTGCAAACTCTGACATTCGCGACTTCTTCAAAGTGGGCATTTCGCAGACCACCAACATCGCTATTTCGCAGTCGGTGGACAACAGTTCGTTCCGCATTAGTTATACCAACGGCACGTTGACTGGTTACATTCCCAATTCATCGCAGGTGAAAAACACCCTCAACGTCAATGGTAATCTTGCCAGCAAAAACAAAAAACTCAATGTATTCACCAGTGTAAGTTACTTCAACAACCGCACAAAGGGTCGTCAGGAGATTGGCTACGGCGACAACAACTTCATGGTGAAGTTCACGCAGTGGGGGCAGCGTCAGCTCAATATCAACGAACTCGAAGATTTGTATGTAATGCCCGACGGCACGCAGGGCACTTGGAACCGCAATGCTTGGGATGACCCGACACCGGCTTTCCACAATAACATTTATTGGAGTCGCTATAAATGTTATGAGAACGACGAGCGTAACCGTGTATATGGCAATGTCGGCGCAAGTTACCAGATTCTGCCCTTCCTCAAAGTACAGTACAAGGCTAATCTCGACTACTTCTCCGACAAACGTTACGAGCGCAACGCTGTCGGTTCGCATGAACAGTCCAAATATATGGAAATCAACCGTTCGCAGTACGAAATCAACCACGAGTTCTTGCTCACCTACAATCAAAACTTCGGCGACTTCGGTGTGTCAGCATTCGTAGGCGGCAACATTATGAAAAAACGCTACGAATACGTCTACGGCGAAACCGTAGGCGGACTTGCAATTCCTGAATTCTACAACCTCGCCAACTCTATGACCGCTGCCGACGCATACAATCTTAGGCGTGAAAAGGGCATCAACTCGCTCTTTGGCGACGCAACATTCAGTTGGAGAAACATGGTCTATCTCGAAGCCACTGTGCGCGGCGACAAGTCGTCAACACTTCCCACAGGCAACAACGTGTACGTCTATCCCTCGGTAACGGCAAGTTTCTTGTTCTCCGAACTCACCCAGGACAAGGCTCCGTGGCTCACATACGGCAAACTCCGCGTCAACTACGCTATGGTGGGCAACGACACCGACGAGTACAGCGTATATAATACATACGGCGCATACACAAACATCGATACCAAAACGCCAGGCTACCGTCTTGCTACCACGCTTAACAATAGCGACCTCAAACCCGAATCCACCAAATCCATCGAGACGGGCATCGAACTTTCGATGTTCAACAACCGCCTCGGCCTCGACTTCACATATTACAAGACCAACACAAAGAACGAAATCCTGCCCCTCAGCGTTTCGGGTGCAACGGGATACTACTACAAAATGATTAACTCCGGCGAAATCGAGAACAAGGGCATCGAACTTGCGCTCCACGGCACTCCCGTCAAGTTTAAAGACTTCACTTGGAACACAAGCATCACCCTCGCCTCCAACAAAAACGAAGTCAAGAGCCTCATCGACGGCGTTGACTACTACCAGATAGAAGCCGCTCCGTTCCTTGTGGAAGTAGGCGCGTATGTAGGCAAGGGCTACGGAGTCATTATGGGCACCAACTATGTCTATGACGACAAGGGCAACAGATTAGTGGATGGAAATGGCCTATACATCGGCACAGACGAAAACGAAGTAATCGGCAACATCTTCCCCGACTTCACCGGCGGTTGGTCAAACACGTTCACATACAAGAACTTCGACCTCAACGTATTGCTCGACTTCTCCAAAGGTGGAGAATATTTCAGCACGACGACGCTTTGGGGCAATTACTGCGGTATGTTTGAAGAAACCGCCGCCAACAATGTCCGCGAGACCGGCATCGTTTCGGAGGGCGTTTTGGAGGACGGAACGGTCAACACAACGCCTGTTGCCGCCCGCGACTTCTATGAAAACTATTACGCTGGTCCAGCAGTGCAGAGCGTTCTCAAAAGCGACTACGTGAAACTTCGTGAAGTCAACTTGGGCTACACCTTCGGCTTTAAGCCCAACTTCTTAATCAAATCGCTCCGTCTCTCCGCATACGGACGTAACCTCGCCGTTTGGGGTCCGGACGTTAAGCACTTCGACCCCGAAATGATAGTTACCAACTCCGGCAACATTCAGGGCATCGAAGGCGGCGCAACGCCAATGGTTACAACCTTTGGTTTTACCGTCAATGTCAAATTCTAACAAAAGGAGGAAAAACAATATGAAAAACATATTAAAATACGCAATAGTTCCCTTGATTGCAGTAGGCGCAGCGGCCTGCACAGATCTTGACGAACTCAACGAGAACCCCAACAGACCCCAGACCGTTCCCTCGCACATGGTAATGAACGGCGCGGAGAAGTTCACAATGGACCACATATACGACGTATGGTTCAGCGGTCGTCAGTGCTTGCCCTATTCGCAGCAGATCGGACAGCGCAACTACACCGAGGAAGACCGCTATCGCGTGCGTCCAAGTGTCAACAACGACTACTTCTCGTACCTGTACATTGCGCTCAACAATTATCAGAACGTGATTGACCTCAACACCGATCCGGAGACCGCCGCCACCAATTCCGCATTTGGCGCTAACCAAAACCAAATAGCCGCCGCCCGAATCATGAAGGTGTGGGTATTCGACGTAATCACCGACACGTGGGGTGCCGTGCCTTACAACGAGGCTCTGAAACTTGTCAGCGACGACAAGGTGTACGCCAAGTACGACAGCCAAAAGGACATCTACGCCGCCCTCATCAAGGAACTCACCGAGGCAGCCGCGCAGATTGACGAAAACGAACCGGCTTTCACAAGCGGCGACGTCATTTTTGATGGCGACGCTTCCAAGTGGAAGAAATTTGCCAACTCACTCAAATGTCGACTTGCTGTTCACCTTTCTAAGGTTGACCCGCAATGGAAAACCTACATCGCCGAGGCATTGCAGGGCGGCGTAATGGAAAGCAACGACGACGCCGCAAAATTCACTTACAGCACGGCGGGTACAGAGTATTGTTATTTTTATGAAGGTTTCTATGTTCAGGGGCGCAATGACTTGACTATCCTCAAACCATTCGTTGACCTACTCAACGGCGATCCGGACACATACAACCAAAAGACCCACCCGTGGCAGGGTGTTGTTGACCCGCGCCTTGCTATGTACACGACGCCCAATGCCGACGGTGTATATTGCGGCATACCCTACGCCACCCCCACGGGTACGCAAGATAAGTTCCGCGCCACAACGCCCAATTGGTACAATACGCAGCCGATGGTCTTGAAGAAGGACTATGCCGTGCCGTTGATGACGTATGCCGAGTTGCAGTTTATCCTGTGCGAGTACAACGGTTTTGACACTGACCACTACAAAGCGGGTATCGAAGCCTCCATCAAATATTGGAGCGAACTTTCGGGCGTACCGGCAAACGATGACGACGTTAAGGCGTACATTGACGCGGTTTCCACCAACGTCAATGCCGAGGCTTGTGCAATACAGAAGTACATCGACCTTTACACCAACGGCACGGAGGCTTGGACGGAAATCCGTCGTACAGGCTATCCTGATCAATTGATTCGCCCGGGTGAAATCGTTTGTGAATTAGAAGGCAATCAGATTAAATTTGAGCCGCTAAACGATACTAAGGGCGATATTATTGCTCGTGTTCCGTACCCCACCATCGAGAGTACGCTCAACAAAGACGCATTTGAAGCCGCCCTCAAAGACTACTGCGATGGCTCCAACAATTATTACTCTAAGATGTATTGGGATGTCCGCAAGTCGTCTTACGACCATCCTAACAACTTGTAGTAGTATCCCAAAATCAACAATAAAAAATCCCCCGCCGTGCAGGATATTCTGCGAGGCGGGGGATTTTTTTGTTTTGTTATTTGCCGCTAATTATTTCCTGCATGGTTTCGTAACTCATACGCATATTAAGAATGTTGACTATGAATACATAATCATTAGAATAGTCCACACGATATATTATTTTGTAGTCTTTGTACAAAGTTATTGAACGATAATTATACGTATCAGTATCCAACATCTGCATAGGGCTTCCACTTTCAGGAAATACTGCCAACGAATTAGTTTTTCGTTCTAAGATTTTTAAAAGTTTTTGCGCGAAATGCTTGCCGTAATTTTCAATGCAATATTCGAAAGCCTCGTTCCAAGTCTGTCTTGCATCATCCGACCATTTGATGTTCATATCGTTTCAGCATTTGTTTGGATTCATTAATAATGTCGTTGTTGTCATACATCTTGCCCGAGACAAAGGTTTTGCGTTCTATGTCAGCGATGTGATTTTTTATTGCATCGACGGATTTGGGACAATAGATAGGCAGCGAGAAGTTGTCGGGCATTGCATCAATGTCATCTTCCTCCTCCTGCACCTCCACATACGGCAATGACGCCAAGTACGCCAATAGGAGTTTGGCTTCTTGATTTTTCTTGTTGACCCTTAATATTACCTCGTCTTCCATTTTATGATAGTTTTGATTGTTTGGCACAAAGTTGAAACAATCGGTATTAACTTGCAAATATATTTTGTTAAAATATATTAATTGCTGCATTATCGCCACCATCATATTTAACATTAATTTAATATTCAAACCTCAATTTGATACACTTCCTAAATAGTTTTTTCTAAAATAAATTGCTAATTTTGCAGTCGGAAAATCATAAAAACTTAAATATTGATTATGTCAACAATCATAAAACTAAAACAAGGCTTGGACATCAACCTTGTGGGCGAGGCGCAAAAGGCTGTTGCTAAGACAGTTGCGGCCAATGAAGTTTCGCTCAAACCATCCGACTTCGCGTGCTTCAAGCCGCATTTGGAGGTGAGGGTTGGCGACAAGGTGAAGGCGGGCTCGGTGCTGTTTACCGACAAGAACCGCCCGGAAATCCGTTTTTGCTCGCCTGTGAGCGGCGAGGTTACGGAAGTGCGCCGCGCTGAGCGCAGACGCATCACCGACGTGGTCGTTAAGGCTGACGGCAACAATGAGTACGAAAAATTCGACACCTCGAATCTTTCGTCCAAGGACGCCGTCAAGAATCTCTTGCTCCAATCTGGCGTTTGGCCGTATCTCCGCCAGCGTCCCTTCAACATCATCGCCGATCCCAAACAAGACGCTAAGGCGGTGTACATCTCCACTTTCGATTCCGCTCCGTTGGCAGCCGACTATCAGTTTGTTCTGAAAGACCAATTGGCTGATTTTCAGGCAGGTGTCGATCTCCTCTCAAAACTCGCCCCCGTCTATGTGGGCTACAACAACAAGATTAGCGGCAATATCTTCCAAAACGTCAAGAACGCAACTCTCACTGGTTTTGAAGGTCCGCACCCTGCCGGCAATGCTGGCGTGCAGATTTCGCACGTTTGCCCCGTCAACAAGGGCGAGATGGTGATTGTTGTAAATCCTCAGGACGTTGTGATTGTTGGTCGTCTTGCCAAGAGCGGCATTTACGATGCCAAGAAGACAATCGCGCTCGTGGGCGGCAAGGTAAAATCGCCCGCTTACTACTCCACGGTTGCCAATGCCAAAATCGACGGCATCATCTCCGGCAATTATGAAACCGAAGACGCCCGCATCATCGGCGGCAACGTGTTGACCGGCACCAAGTTGTCGGCAGACGGCTACCTCGGTTTCTATGACAACGAAATCTCCATCATTCCCGAAGGCAACTACTACGACTTCTTTGGCTGGGCGTTGCCGGGATTGAAGAAATACAGCTTCTCCCACACGTTCTTCTCGTGGCTCTGCCCAAAGAAGCAGTACAACCTCGACACCAACACGCACGGCGAAAAACGCGCATACGTCGTTACGGGTACTTTTGAAAAACTCGTCCCGATGGACATTCTCCCGCTCCAACTCATCAAGGCCATCCTCGCCGAAAACATCGAACTGATGGAAGAGCTCGGCATCTACGAGGTGGCAGAAGAGGATTTTGCTCTGTGCGAATTTGCCGACACTTCCAAGACCGACATTCAGGCGATCATCCGCAAGGGTCTCGACCTGATGGTGCAGGAGACGATGTAAATTGACAGTTGAAAATTGACAATTGACAATTGACAATTTGTCAATCGAAAATCAAAAATCGAAAAATCATAATTATTAAAATGAAAGCTTTAAGAAAGTATTTAGACAAGATAAAGCCTAATTTTGAGGAGGGTGGCAAGCACCCGAAACTCAAATCCACTTTCGAGGCGTTTGAGTCGTTCCTTTTTGTGCCCAACGAGACGACTGGCGCAAAGGGTGCGCACATCCGCGATGCGGTAGATCTGAAACGCACTATCACGATGGTGATTATCGCGTTGCTGCCCGCGCTCTTTTTCGGAATGTGGAATGTTGGCTACTGGCATCACGCTATGACCGGCGAAGAAGCCGGATTCTTCTGCAACTTGTTCTACGGTCTTGGTCAGGTGCTGCCCATCATCGCAGTAAGTTACATTTCGGGCTTGTTCCTCGAATTTATGTTTGCTCAAATCCGCAAGGAGCAGGTCAACGAGGGTTTCCTCGCTACTGGCCTCTTGATTCCGATGATTGTGCCCGTAGATTGTCCGCTCTGGATGGTTGCCATCGCCACAATGTTTGCCGTATTGATTGGCAAGGAAGTGTTTGGCGGCACGGGTATGAACATCGTGAACCCCGCTCTCTTGGCTCGCGCATTCCTCTTCTTCGCTTATCCCGGCAAGATGTCCGGCGACAAGGTTTGGGTTGCTGGACTTGGCGACGAAGGTACAAAGGTTGTTGACGGGTTCTCCGGCGCAACTCCCCTCGGCGAACTCGCTCACGGCACTGCATTCGACGCATTGAAGGTAGGCAATGAGCCTCTCTCTATCCTCGATATGTTCCTCGGCTATATGCCCGGTTCGATAGGCGAGACTTCTACGCTCTGCATTTTGATTGGCGCAGTAATCCTCATCTGGACTGGCGTTGCAAGTTGGAAGATTATGGTTTCAGGCGTTTTGGGCGTTTTGGGTATGGGCTTGTTGCTCAATATCTTTGGTGAATCGTCCTACACTCAGATTCCTTTCTGGTCTCACTTGTTGCTCGGTGGTTTTGCATTCGGTATCGTATTCATGGCAACCGACCCCGTTACAGCCGCTCAGACCGAGACTGGCAAATGGATTTATGGTTTCTTGATTGGCGTTGTAGCAATCTTGGTTCGCGTTGTCAACCCCGCTTTCCCGGAAGGCGTTATGTTGGCAATCCTCTTGATGAACGTTTGCGCTCCGCTTATCGACCATATCGTTGTACGTCAGAATGTTAAGCGTAGGCTCAATAGGGCAAAAGTTGCAGCTCAAAAAAACTAATTAATAACCATTAAACGAAGAATAAAGATGAATACACAAAGTAACGGTTACACGGTGGTCTATTCTGCAATAATGGTTGTTATTGTGGCTGCCGCATTGACGTTGGTGTCGCAGGGATTGAAATCTCGTCAGATAGCCAACGAGGAAAACGCCAACCGCGCAAGCATCCTCAAATCTGCCGGTATTCAGGCTGGCGAGGACGTAAGCGCAGACTTCAAAAAATATGTTACCGAAGGCTTCTTGGTAGATGCCAACGGCGCAAAGTCGGGCAATCTGGACGACGCTTTCAAGGCTGCGTCCGCGCTCGCCTCCAAGTCGGGCAAATTTGAGAATGTCGATAAGTATCCCGTGCTCGTCTTCAACAACAACGGCGAGCAGAAGTACATCGTCCCCATCGACGGCGCAGGCCTCTGGGACAGGATTTGGGGCTTTGTATCGTTGAAAAACGACTTCAATACCATCGACGGCGTTGTATTTGACCACGCTGGCGAGACCCCTGGCCTTGGCGCAGAAATGACCAACCCCAACTGGTCCAATCAGTTCAACGGCAAGGTGATGTCGGAGGGCGGCAATTTTGTTGGCGTCAAGATTTACAAGGGCGACGCAAGCAAGGACCCCAAGCATGGCATCGACGCCATCACCGGCTCCACAATGACTTCCAACGGTGTGGAGGCCATGGTAAACGATTGTCTCAAGAAATACGAAGGCTTCAAGCAATCGCTCGGCAAGACCGCAGCAGCTGCACCCGTGGCCGCCGTTAATAACAATAACGTTAACGATTAATCATCATGGCACAGACAAAAAACATAGAACTCATCAAGAATCCGCTGAACCTCAACAACCCGATTACCGTGCAGGTGTTGGGTATCTGTTCGGCTCTTGCCGTTACGGTCAAGTTGGAACCGGCCATTGTCATGGCGATTTCCGTTACCGTCGTTACGGCTCTTTCCAATCTCATCATCTCTCTCCTCCGCAACACCATCCCGTCGCGTATCCGTATCATCGTGCAGTTGATGGTGGTTTCGTTCCTCGTTATCTTGGTTGACCAAGTGCTGAAGGCGTTCATGTACGAACTCGACAAGGCTCTCTCGGTATATATCGGCTTGATTATCACCAACTGTATCGTGATGGGTCGCTTGGAGGCATTCGCACTCGGCAACAAGCCCCTTCCCGCGCTCCTCGACGGCATCGGCAACGGCTTGGGCTACGGCCTTATTCTCGTAATCGTTGCATTCGTGCGCGAGCTGTTTGGCTCTGGCCAGCTGATGGGCTTCCAGATAATTCCCCAAGGCTTCTACAGCATCGGCTACGAAAACTGCGGATTCATGCTCAATCCTCCGATGGCACTTATATTAATAGGTGTCGTAATATGGATTCAGAGGTCCAAGATGAAGGAATTGCAAGAAAAATAATTGTTGAACCTTTAATTAGACACATCAGAAAATGGAAGCATTGAATCTATTTATAAAATCGATTTTCATCGACAACATGATATTTGCGTCGTTCCTCGGAATGTGCTCTTATCTTGCTGTCTCCAAGACCGTCAAGACTTCTGTCGGATTAGGTTTGGCAGTTGTTTTCGTGTTGCTGGTAACAGTGCCCGTCAACTACCTCCTCGAAAACTGCATCCTCAAAGCCAATGCACTCGTAGAGGGCGTTGACCTGAGTTTTCTCTCGTTCATCATGTTCATTGCCGTCATCGCCGCCATCGTGCAGTTGGTGGAGATGGTAGTGGAGAAGTTTGCCCCCGCGTTGTATGGACAGCTGGGCATTTTCTTGCCTTTGATTGCCGTCAACTGCGCCATCATGGGTGCGTCCTTGTTCATGCAGCAGAAGGCGTTTGACGTACAGGCTGGCTCTATGGCTGGCGGCCTCGGATTGGCTCTCGTATATGCGCTTGGCGCGGGCATCGGCTGGTTTATCGCAATCGTGCTGATGGCGGCTATCAGGGAGAAGATTTCTTACTCCAATGTACCCGCACCGCTCAAAGGCGTAGGCATCGCGTTCATAGTCTGCGGCCTGATGGCAATGGCGTTCATGTCGTTCATGGGCATCAAACTTTAATCAACGGAAGTTAAACTTATTAAAAAATATCGACAAAAATGATTTTGTTAGACGGTATGATAGCAACATTGTTACCCGCCGTGGGCGTGTTCTTCGTAGTCGTTTTGGTGCTTGTTGCGCTGTTGCTTTTTGCAAAGGCAAAACTCCTCCCGAGCGGCAAGGTGAAGATTACCATCAACGGCGACAAGGTTGTAGAGGTTGAGCAGGGCAGTTCGGTATTGCAGACCCTCGCCAACGAAAAAATCCACCTTCCCTCCGCCTGTGGCGGCAAGGGTTCGTGCGGTCAGTGCAAATGCCAAATCATCAGCGGCGGCGGCGACATTCTCCCGTCGGAGGTTCCGCATTTTTCGAGGAAGCAGATTAAGGACCATTGGAGGCTCGGTTGTCAGGCCAAGGTAAAGGGCGACATGGAGATGAAGATGGACGAATCTATACTCGGCGTCAAGGAATGGGAATGTGAGGTAATCAGCAACAAGAACGTTGCAACCTTCATCAAGGAGTTCAAGGTGCAGTTGCCTCCGGGCGAGCACATGCACTTCGAGCCGGGTTCTTACGCTCAGATTCGCATCCCGAAGTACGACATCGACTACGACCGTGATATGGACAAGTCGCTCATCGGCGACCTCTACATCCCCGCATGGAAGAAGTTTGGTCTCTTCACTCTCAAGCAGAAGAATACCGAAGAAACCATCCGCGCCTACTCCATGGCCAACTATCCTGACGAGGGCGACATCATCACTCTGACTGTCCGCATCGCTACTCCTCCCTTCAAGCCGAAGGATCAGTGCCCAAATGGCCCTGAGTTCCAAGACGTTCCCTGTGGTATCGCCTCCACGTACATCTTCTCGCTCAAGCCGGGCGACAAGGTAACGATGTCGGGTCCTTACGGCGAGTTCCGTCCCGTATATGACTCCAAGCGCGAAATGATTTGGGTAGGCGGTGGTGCTGGTATGGCTCCCCTCCGTGCTCAGATTATGCACATGCTCAAGACCCGTCAGTGTCGCGACCGCGAGATGCACTACTTCTACGGCGCGCGTGCCATCGACGAGGTGTTCTTCATGGACGACTTCTTGGCTCTCGAAAAAGAGTTCCCGAACTTCCACTTCCACCTCGCCCTCGACCGTCCTGACCCGAAGGCGGACAGCCTTGGAGTGAAGTACACCCCTGGTTTCATCGCTCCCGTAATGGGCGACACCTACCTGAAGGCTCACGAAGCCCCCGAGGACATCGAATACTACCTCTGCGGTCCGCCGATGATGGCTAAGACCGTGCTCGACCTCCTGCACTCTCTCGGTGTTGAGGACGAGATGATTAGATTCGATAATTTCGGTGGATAATGATTGATTTTATTCAATTGTAATATTATAACAACGGGCTGCAATTTCAATAGAATATTGCAGCCCGTTGTTTGTTGATAATCAGTTGTTTACATTTTTAAAATCAATTATTACTGGGCGAAAAACGTGATTTTTTGACGATTTTCGCCCAGTAATAGGTGATAAGTGGGCGAAAATTGTAATTTTTTTGCAATTTTCGCCCACTTATATTTGGTGGATTGATTGAAATTGTTTAGTTTTGTTGCAAAACAATTAAGCCAAATTCACTATGGAAAAGATTATTGGAAGAAAAGAGCAAATTGTTGATTTAGAGAATTATACAAAGTCTGGCAGGGCAGAGTTCATCGCCATTTATGGACGGCGACGCATCGGCAAGACATACCTTGTAAGGCAATATTTTGACAATAAGTTTGCCTTCTCTACTTCGGGCATTTTAGAAGGCACTGCGCAGGAACAGATGTCGGCTTTTGTATCGTCTATGCGCGAGATTGGCTACAAAGGCGATTTGCCAAAGAGTTGGTTAGAAGCCTTCTTCGAGTTGAGGAAACTTTTGGAACCCTTGGTAAAAAAATCAAGGAGGCGCGTGGTCATTTTCATCGACGAACTTCCTTGTTTTGAGACTGCCAAATCGGGATTTTTGCGTGCGTTTTCGCATTTTTGGAACTCGTGGGCGAATTGGGAGTCTAAGATTATGCTTATCGTGTGCGGCTCGGCTACATCGTGGATGGTTGACAATGTAATCAACAATCACGGCGGTCTTTATAACCGACTGACGCACCAAATCCATCTCCGTGAATTTACATTGTCAGAGACTTACGAATATTTCACGAGCCTTGGGTATGGATATTCCAAACAGATGGTTTTGCAGATTTATATGGCGTTTGGCGGTGTGCCGTATTATTTGGGATATTTCCGAAAAGGCGAAAGTTTTGCCAAAGCGGTCGATAGGCTGTTTTTTGACGGCGGGGTGCTTAGGGACGAGTTTGACCAAATGTTTGCCGCGCTATTTCGACAGCCGTTGCCTTATATACAGGTGATGAAATTTTTGGCGACCAAAAAGTCTGGAATCAATCGCAAGGAGATTGGCGACGGTCTCAAAAAAATAGACAATGGACACCTTACAAAAATTCTTAACGACTTGGAAACCTGCGATTTTGTGCGCAAATTTTACACCATCGGTCGTGGTGGCAAACTGAAATCTTCATCGTGCTTCTATCAGTTGACAGATTTTTACACAATTTTTTATTTCACGTTCCACAACAAGGCGGGCTCAATCAAGAATTATTTTCAAAAAAATATTGGCAATTCGGTTGTAAGCGCGTGGTTCGGGTTGTCGTTTGAAAGGGTGGTTTCTGCGCATATCGACAAGGTGAAAAAGACTCTCGGCATCGACAAAATTATCACGCAGCATTACACCTGGCGAGGCGAATATGACGGGGAACGAGTTCAGATTGACCTCGTAATCGACCGCGCCGACGGCATCATTGATATTTGCGAAATCAAGTATTCCGACACCGAATACCGGCTTACGCAGGAGGAATATTTCAAAATCATAGACCGCGTGGAAATATTCAAACGTGTTACCGGCACGCAAAAAACTGTACATCCTGTTCTTGTTACCGTGTTTGGTGCCAATAGAGGTGAATATTCAGGCTTAATAGACTCTAAAATAATGTTAAAAGATTTTATGTAATATCTGATAATCAGTTGTTTACATTTTTAAAAATCAATTATTACTGGGCGAAAAACGTGATTTTTTGACTATTTTCGCCCAGTAATAGGTTATAAGTGGGCGAAAATTGTAATTTTTTTGCGTTTTTCGCCCACTAATTTTGATT
>ODAI013388787.1_pt1 | contig 155871 bp, 183 predicted proteins | sample 1539321 | NCBI WGS metagenome assembly ODAI01 (sample SAMN02144231, study PRJEB22623) | gut metagenome | biome: sheep rumen | host: Ovis aries | place: New Zealand | reverse complement strand
CCTTTTCATCGTCCCATTCAAACTTTAATTCCATTTTATCTTTTCCTCTCTTTTGTTTATAAATCTAAGCAAAGAAGAGAATCCTGTAAAGGACTCCCTCTGTTCTCCCAAAGGGAATCCTTCTTGGTAAGGATATTATAACACACTATTTGTATGTCTTCCACTTTCCGTTTTCAAAGACATATACATAGTTCAAGTCCTGCCCGAGCATTTCCTCAAGAGTTCTGAAGTATCCGTGCTTTCCTTTGCCGGCTACTACATCCCCGTTGTGAGGATGCATAAGAACGAATCTTAAGTTGCTTAACACAATAGCCGTATCTCCGTCGGACATAACTTTCTCAATTGTTCGAGGTCCCAAAATTGACGAGAAACTATGAAGTTTTAATAATTGCCTTACATCACTCTCATCCTTAAAGTATTTTCGCAACTCACGGCCGAGGTTGTTCGGACGGCCATCGTTCCAACACCATGACGTAATGAATCCTTTGGAGATCGGAAGGGCAATTATTGCTCGTGTACTCATGCGTATTACCTCTTAATCTTTCCGACAGCCTCCCATAAGGCTGTCTATTCTGCAATAGTTACAGCCTTCGTAGGCTTTTCATCCAGATTATGGATTATCTGGAAAAAAAAATAAAAAAATCTCACCCTGTCATTTCAGTTAAGGCGACAATCAGACCGAAATCTGATTGTCAACCCTTAACTTGATGATATTGAAACACCATGTCCTTATTTCTTTGCTCCGCACGAGCAAGTGTATCCACTGATAACCTGTTCGTCGTATGCATCTTTTACAAGAACTCTCTCGTCATACGCAGGCTTGGTTTCTATCTGCTCGTCGTATGCAGGTTTAGTTACAACCTGCTCGTCGTAAGCATCTTTTACGAGAACTCTCTCGTCGTAAGCTGCCTTGATGAGAACCTGTTCGTCATATGCTGCAGATACTACCTCCACCCAACCCTCAGAAATAAGGGGGCCAGGGCTGTAATAATTACCATGTCCACATGATAAATCGTTACGTCCACAGCCACAACCTCTGCAATAATAGTTATATCGCTCTTCAGGATGGTTTATAATCACCGGTTCGTGGTGAACAGTGGTGTATTCCGCATCATGGTGGACAGTGGTGTATTCTGCATCGTGATGAACGGTAGTATATTCTGCATCATGGTGGACGGTAGTGTACTCCGCATTATGATGCACAGTTTTGTACTCTGCATCGTGATGAACGGTTTTATACTCTGCAACCCAATTATGCTGATGCTCAGGTTTTGATTCCTCAACCTTGGAGCTATCCTCGGTTTTATTGTCCTGAGCTGTGGTTTCAGCATTATCGGCAGGTATCTCATCCTTGCCGTCATTATTAACAGACTCGTTTTCTGCCGAGCTGTTGTTTACAGCTTCAGTCTTGTCGTCTGCAGACTCGATATCACTGTTATCATCAGAGTTCTCGACGGTCTCAGTATTCAATTTTTCATTCACAGTATTCTGTACTGCAGTGTTGGAATGCTTAAAAAGTGAGCATCCCGTCATAGTTGCCATGCTCATTAAGAGCACTACGGTAACAAACATATAAAATTTCTTTTTCATAATCCAGCCCCTCCTATAAGGCTAATCAAAATCCCCCTGTGATATTATATCACAAGGGGAACTTTTGTTAAGGGACTGGCTTGATATTAAAGAGATGCTAAGATATTCTCAGCAGTCTTTATATTACTATCAGCCATCCCGGTATTCATGATCTGTGTCATCTCTTTTACGAGCTCCTGCACATCTTTTCCTTCGTTATCCAGATAACGAAGAGAATTATGCGCCGAGACAAGGTCCAGATTGTTTTCTGAGACCACGCTGGCCAAAGCCGCTGTGTATTCGTCAGAAAATGCAGGGATTGTTGTACCATCTTCGAATGTTATGGTACATCCTTGGATAGTGGATATAACCTCCTGCGCTCTTGCGCTCACCTGTGTTTTCTTTACCTCGGATGCGTTAGCGACAACCGATCCGATAAGAAAAACCACAGCAAGTGCTGTTGCAACAAATCCCATTCCCCAAATTTCTTTTGTCTCGATCTTGTTCATTTTGTGTCCTCCTTAAACCTTGCTTTATAGCAAGACCATCCTTTCTTTCTCTTGGTTTCCTTTTTTCTATATTTCCCGATCGTACTCAAAAATGGTACATGCCACTTCTTTCACAACCGGTAAACATTTTCTTTTTATCTGGCGGCTTTGCACCACCAGTCTTCTTTGTATTCCACAGGTTCATCCCCGCGGCCGATTCTCGGAACGATTTCAAAGATTTCAAAAGGAAACCCAAATTCGTCCCGTTCTCCATACGCTAGCTGTCTAAATTTCACGGTATATAAACCGGTTTTGAAAACATTATCGCTGCGTACAGAGTAAATTTGAGATCCATGAGGCCTTTCGGTCTTCACGTTTATGATCCATACTTCGTCTGCATCATGATATATCGATTGTCTGGACATCTCTTCTACCGCTTCTTTAAAAACGATATTTAAAATATCCTTGATGACATCCACACTTGCAAACGCAAATAATGGAATCTGATCCCATTTTTTTGCTGTATCATCGGATCTCTTTCGTACTTTCCGGTCAAATCCCTTTGCATGGATAAAACCTTCGATATCAAGTTTTTCGATGGCAGCAGATATCTCTTTTTGAAGCTGATCCATAAATGGCTTTGCTTCCTTTAGAGAAAAGGTTTCCTCCGATATCAAATGTATCCCTCCTTTCCACAAAAAAAATCCGCTACAGAAATCTGTAACGGAATTAACGGCAAAATTATGTATATTGATATTTTTAGTATAATATAGATTTCTTTGTATTTCAAGAAAAAAATAAAACTCTGGGATTTACATCCCAGAGAAATATTATGAAGCGATGTCAAAGGTGATATACTTAGTGGTTAATCCAGCCCTACCGTTGCCAACATATTCTTTCTTTATATATACCTTTATATCTTGTGATTGTGTGAAGGTATAACTTGTGAAAGAAATAGTTTTATCGTAATCAGAATAAAAAGAGATCTTATATCCTCTTTCTGAAAAATCAAGTTCATTGCTTGTTATGGTAAAAGTTGCGCTTCCTATATAATCTTTATCGCACTCAAAATTAACATCGAAATATCCTGCGTCCCATGTTATCTCATCAGGAACAGTGATTGTATAATCTACATTCCCGTAATGATCATACAATGTTATATCGTTTAAAACGGTGTCATTTTCAAAATCCCAAGCTTCATTAGTTGTTCTGCTTGTAGACCATCCGACAAAATACATTTTATTAGGGTCTGATGGGATGTCTGTTATTTTATCTCCTTTTTTTACCCAACATGAATGATATAATGTATCTATATCATCTCCTATGAGATAATAATTCACCAGGTAATCAGATTGCTCAAATTTAGCGTATAAAGATATATCTTTTGATACTACGTCGTTATCGAAATTCCAAGATGAGTTCAAAGCTTCATCGCTGCACCATGATATAAATTGAAAATGATCTTTTTCAGGAGTTGTTGGGATATCGGTTATTTTATTATTCTTTTCTATCCAGATAGAATAATACTGTACTTCTTCCGGATAATAAAATGTAACCAAATATTCTGTCTGCTCCCATCCTGCGTATAATGTCATATTTCCAGTAACAACATCTTCGAAATTCCATGATGTAGTCATGCTGTCGTCAATATACCATTCAATTAAGGAGTAATGCTCTTTTATTGGATCTGAAGGTCTTTCAATTTTGTTGCCATAAGAAACCGTTATAGGATCTATAGGAGTGTCAGTGCCTGTTATAAAACTTATGATACAAGGAGGAATCTCAATATAAGTATGAGCTGCTATTCCTGACGGTATCGAGTTGTACTTATCTTCGGTATCTGAGACACCATCGTTATCATCGTCTATAACAAAAGCTTTCGGGAGAGATATGTTCGCAGGAGCGGAATTTGCGCACATTGTAACCTTGCTGAGATTTCCACATCCTGTAAACAAGTCTTCCGTATTCGAGGATAATCCCAGCTCAAATTCTGACATGTCTATTTCGTTCAAATTTTTACAATCTTTGAACATAGAATTTATATTTGTAGCGTTAGTCTTTATTACGGAGTATGTTCCAGAATCTTGAAGCATACTCACCTTAGATACTAACATTTCGGAAAACATATAAGAAGAATCGCTGTCTAAATATACATTGTCTGCGTCTGCGTATAGGGTTATAACAGACATCTCCTCTGCATCCATGGGAATTATTTCAGCATAATACCCATAATAATCATTCCCTGTAATATCAGACTGGAAGGTGAATGTTACGGTATCCCCCTCTATATATAACTCGACATTGTTTTTTTCTCCTGTGTATGTCGCTATTAAACCTTCCTGATTGTCAACATCTTGCATGTTTTGGTTATCAGTATATTCGCCTGCAAATACATAAACAAAGTCATGATACAATTCTGTTTCATAAGCTAGTTTTATATAAAGCCCTTTAGCTCCATTAATAGAAATTGTGTTATTCATTTTTTTATAGTTATCGTAATTGCGGGTTTTTATTCCGTTCTCATTTATATTTGGCGTATAAGCGAACTTAGGACTTAGATCGTCTCTTATTTTATATACATTTCTTGTCTGTTTGCTTACATAGACCGGTAATTCATTTGTTTTTGCAATATTATCAGATGATTCAAGGTCTAACCAAGGATCTTCAATCCAGATAATATCTTCTGCGTTTTCATATTTATCTTGGCTTAGAATATCTTTAATTATGCTTCCTTGCTGTAAGTATGTGTTAAAGACAGGTTTTGAAAATCCTTCTATATCGTTGCGTATAAATGTGTAAGATTGATCGAACATCCCGTTTAAGTCTTTATACTTACGTTTTCCATCTGCTATAAGGTTTTCATCGTTGTCCATATACCAAGATTGATCGTTAACAATCGGTAACATAAAGGGTTTCTTTATTATTTTTGGTGCTTTTATTCTTTTTAATGAAGGACAATTAGAAAGAAAGAACTTCATCTCTGTTTTTTCGGTAATAGTGAAATATGATATGTCAAGCTCTTCTAAACTTAAGCATCCTTTGAACATGCCATTATAATAAGTACCTCCCATGGTTGTTACTTTAGTTGTGTCAAAGTTTGACAGGTCAAGTGATTTTAATTTTTTACATCCATAGAACATTCCACTTATATCTGTTACATTGGATGTGTTAAAAGATGATAAATCAAGAGATTCTAATGAGCTGCAGTTATTAAACATGTTGTAGATTTTTGTAACTTTAGATGTATCAAAATTTGATAAATCAAGAGATTTTAATGATGTACAACCAGAAAACATGGAACCCATAGTTGTTACATTAGATGTATCAAAGTTTAGCATGTCAAGAGATTCTAATGAACTGCAGCTACTAAACATAGAATTTATATTTGTTGCTTTGGCTTCATATAAATTTGATAAGTCAATAGATTTTAATGAAGCACAATCGGAAAACATGGAGTTTAAATAGCTTGCGCCTGTAAAATTATATAGACTTAAATCTATAGATTTCACCTTAGCAAATTTATTAAACATATAACTGGCATCCTCTACATATATTTTTCCTGCAGGGACATACATTTCAATTATATTCTCTTTACATCTAACATATATGGGAGATCCGCTCTTTTGTAATTGAATATCTGAAACAAAAGGTTCGTTAATAAATTTAATCTCGGTTACAGTTTCGTCACGACTTAACCATGTAGCATTTGGATTGATAAGTTTTTTTAAGGTTTCATTAAACTCTGATCCTCCTGCTTCTGGATATCGCAAATAAATATGGGAAGAATCACTAATTTTTAAGATTTCATATGTCTCTTCGTTATCGGGAATATAATCGTTATTATCATCAATATAAAAGGTGTAATTTGTTTCAATATTTATAGGGATGGAGCCTTTAAATTCTATTTTTGTCAAGTTATAACAAAATCCAAACAAATTGTTACATTTATTTACATTTTGGATATTGCTAAAACATATTTCTGCGAGTTTGCGATCATGATTGCATAAGTAACTTATATCTGTTACATTTTCAAGATTTATATTAGAAAAGTCCAAACTTTTTAAGTTTTCACAATAGTAAAATGCATGATTCATCTTTTTTATTTGATTGGCAGTGATAAATAATTCTGAAAGATTTATATTTTCAATACTCTCACAGTTGTCAAACATGTGGCTGATATCTTGAGTATTAGAAAAATTTATTTTATCTATGTTTACGGACTTTAATTTTAACAATCCGCAAAACATGCCCATACAATTTTCATGAGCATAAACAATATCAGCATTACTGTATAATTCAATGGTATTTTCATTAAGTCGAGCGTACACAGGCTCTCCTGAAGATTGTAGTGTTGTATCAGATGTAAACGGATCGTCAATAAAACATATATTTTCTATGACATTATCATGTTCGCTATATGATGCATCGCTTTTTACTAATTGTTTTATTTTTGAGTTAAATTGAGAACCGTAGAGCAAAGTTGATGTGGTTTCTTCGGCGTTTACATGTATAGAAAATAACATCATTATAAACATCGCGACTATTACTATAAATATAAAATTTGAAATTGATAATTTATAATTTTTCATTGTTTTTATTTTTATAACATTGAAAGATGATATAAGTAATTAGCAATAGTGACGCAAATACTATTATAGTTATGATTTCTACTGTCTTTATCATAAAATTAGGTATATCTCTTTCGCTCTCATAGTATGATCTTCCAATGCTCCAGATGATATGCCGAAACATTCTGTCCATATAGGGAAGATCTTCATCTTCTATTGTTACGACTTCGGGGAACGGCAAAATTACTTCGGTGTTTTTTTGTATGACTTTAGGTTCTCTTTTATCTATAAAAGAGAATGCTTTTTCTGTTTCTTTGAAAAATTCAGATTCTTTAATGTTCTCTATATTGTTGATTTCTGAAAAACCGGAATAATAAGTGTTTTCTATTTCTTCTGTGATATTCTTTTTTTCTTTTTCAACTGTATCTGGATATTGTTTTGTGTGTGCATTATCAATTTCCAGCTCTGTATTTTGTACTGTTGCATTAACAATACAGTCTTGTTTAGAAAGCTGTGCGGTAGACAAAATGCAAGCGATAAATAATCCAATGCAATACATTTATTTACTCCGTTTCAAGACGATATGTAAAGGAAAACGATCCGCTGTAATCATCAGCCTGGGAAGGTAGAACTACGTCTATTTCTCCAGAACATAATTCATATCCGGTTTTACCTATTACCATCTGTCCAATACCAGCACTTTTACCCCATTTTGTTACGCTCTGAGAAACATTTGCAGTAGCAACTTCTCCGTTGAGAGCACCTGTCATCGTAAAGGAAGAATCTGGAATAATAGATACATACTGATTTGAAGCGATATTTCCTTTCGCTCCTGCGGTATAAGTTCCTTCATATCTTCCTGTAGTATTGTTAAGAGTAAGAGTTAGTATCGCAGGAAGGCTGACGGAGTATGAACTCTGGACAACTGCAGATACAACACATGATGATGAACCGTCGGAGCTTGCAGTTTGAGATGTGCCATTCGCTGCAAAACAAGGAATGGTTGTTGACGACATTAAAATAGCTACTGTTAGTCCTATATATCTTTTCTTTATTTTCATTTTTCTATCCTCTTATTAATCTGTTTCCTTTGCAAAAACAAATGAAGCCATACCTGAGTATGATCCTGCGTTTGTTAGTATGGCAGAGATGGTTCCAGTGGTATATATATATTCTGTATAATTAGCTTCTACTTCGGAGCTAGGATCTGAAATGCTGTTTCTCCATGTCTGCACAGGTTGTTCAATTGATGCTGTAACATCATGAATACCATCAGTCATGGTAAAACTATCAACAGGAATAACTGTTATTTTCTCGTTATCAAGAAGATTCGCTTTTACGCCAACTTCATAAGATCCGGAATATGCTGTAATATCGTTTTCTGCGGGGGTTAACTGTAATTCCGCGGGAAGCGTAATGGAATAAGTAGAACTTACTACTGCAGTTACAGCAATAGATCCACTTGTCTCACCGTTGGTATAAGTTCCAGCATAACTGCTTAAAGGGGTGAGAATAAAAGCGTTCGTAATACCAATTATTGCGATTATGTTTTTTATTCTTTTCATTTTAACCTCCTTATTCAATAACTGTCATATTTATAATATTAACGGGCTGATAAGCGAGCTGTTCGTAGTTTTCATTTCCCGTATCGTAATATGGAATATTTCTGATTGATAGTTCGTACTGGCCCGGGTTTAATACATCGGATGGAGTCCATTTTGAAAATTCACCTGCCGGGATAAGTCCTGTCTCATGAATTACAACTCCATCAACGCTGATCCTATAAGCCATGTAAATATCGTTGTTTTCTTTTAGATTTTCAAGGTAAACAATGGAGTCTGGGCCTACAGTACAATCCTCAAGTCCTGCATAATAGACTTGTCTGTCTGAAAGAATTGAGGCTGTGCTTTCTCTCTCTGCTGTTAAATTATTGTCTATTCCAATATTATACGGGGATACATCAACGGTCTTTTTTCCTCTGATGGGATTTGGATTAACTATGACCGCGTTATATATAAATGCTCCAAGGACTCCCATCATAAGAGCCAAACCCAAGATAAAAAAAACAATTGCTATAAAATTTAAGTTTTTGTTACGTTTTTCCATTTCTGTTATTTAACCTTTTCTGATTAATTTCAGATAAACCTCTCCACTATCGGGAGAGGTTTATATCTCTAAGGAGTATAATCTGTTATCTGTGCATTGTCTATCGTGTTCTCAGACTGATAATAATAGATCTTCATCTTATATGTACCACTCTTGAGATATGGCATCTGAAGGTAGAGATATCTATGCTTTTCTCCTTCTTTTCCGCTTACCACACCAAGCTTCATGTCGTATGTGATGCCGTCTGTATCAACAATAGAGCCCATCACCTTAGCATCGGGATTTCCGAGGATGTCTGCATAGAACATCTTAAACTCGTTATTTCCCTCCGAAATCTCATATGTCTGTTCGAACAGAGTGGTTGTTTCATACTGGTCAGCATAGGTCACCTGGATATCTTTGATATCAAGTGATTTAGGCGCGACAGACAATATCCAGTTTCCGGCTTTTGCCGTGGTTAAGGATAAAGTCATGGTCTTTTTATCTTCGTTTAGGATCAGGTCATAACCTTTTTCCTCAGGCGATTCTGCATAACATCCAATATTTACTCCCATATCAGTATCATCGGTTATCTCTCCATAATACATGGTTATTTCGAGGTCGCGGACATCCTGGCTGAGCGATACCTGATATTGCTGCGAGTATGCGCGGATCATTTCTCCCTCAGAGGTATAATATTTTTCATTCATATCCGCCAGGGAATCTTCCATGCTTCCCTTTTCATATGAATAATACTTAAATAAGCCTTTTCCGTTGATATTGTAATATCCACTCTTTAAAGTTTCAGGAGTGTTAAATGCGAGATATCCGAAGTTTGTGTCCGACAAAGAGCTCTTGCCATACAGATATATCTCATATGCCTGCATGATGTGAATATCTGCTTTGATACTATCTTGGTATTTCTGAGTTCCGGCAAAGAATACGACCGTATAGTCTTGATCCTTCTCAAGATTTCTTATAGTCCCACTCTTTGAGTCTACATAGTCAGACACTGCATTTCCGTTTATCGAGACTATCCTTATCTCCGTTGACTTTACCTGTCTGAATAGCTGAGAGGCGCTGGAACCCGGAATGACATTTTTCGCAGAATCAAGATGATAATACCCGTCATCTCCTATTTCCCCACCATATATTCCGAAGGAATATCCTATATCCTCATATCTTTCCAAGGATATCTCTTCTATCGGTTCGGCTGAGAGAGACTTATATGCAATGATCTCCCCTTTATAATGCGAAGGGATCATGTATTCATCATCGTTAAACCATATCACCCTTGATCTGTCTATCTTTTTGGGAATATATTTACCCCCAACCTTATAGTTGGCATTCAATTCAAGATATACGGGCGCAAATCTTGTCTGATCCTTTACATAGAATATATCATTTTGCAGTTCTGATGCGGCATACTGCGTAAACTCCTGTTTTGTCGTATGTTTGAATATCTGGATCTTTCCGCATCCGGTTAAGGATATTGCAGATATCGCAGATATTATTCCTATCATTACTCTTGTTAATATCGATTTCATTCTAATTTCCTCTGCACGAATATAACGCCTTTATTATCTCATCGAAATATCCATATCTCTCCTTGTATGCCTGGAGCTCGATATATGTATCAAACTTGTCCACTGCGTCTGCGTAGACTCTCTTTTCAGTGATAGCGTCGTATTTGTCCACGATAGAAACTATCTGGGCGCCGAGGGTCATATTTTTTATCCCGTGGGGATAACCGGACCCGTCTTCTATCTCGTGATGATGCAGGACTATATCCGACACTACTTCGCTTAAAGGATGATATTCGTTTATGATGTCGAGCCCTTGCTGTGGGTGCTTTTTTACTATATCAAACTCTTCAGCCGTCAAAAGAGAAGGTTTATCCAAAATCTCGTGTGGTATCTTTATCTTTCCTATATCATGAAGAAGAGCCCCTGTAATTATCTCCTTTTTTAAATTATGTTTTAAATCAAGGACGGTGCAGACCTGCCCTGTTATAAATGCTACATTATAACAATGCTCTGCGACACATGGGCGATAGCTTTTTATAAGACTGCAGAAATGTGCTATTGTCTTATCTGACATTATGCTATTTATAATAAGCCTCGATCTATCTTCTATATCGTGTCTTTCCACCTTATACCTCCCAAAAAATACACGAGGCGTGTTTTGCCGAAAAAAGCAGGAAGCTACAATTTGCAGCCTCCTGCTAATATGATGAAGCAGGTCAACTATCCGACGAATACTCCATATAAACGCTTTCCTTCTTCGCTGATCTGCTTGTCTGTTACGCGGATGATCTTAACATCACCACGCTCGGGAAGCGATCCGTAGCGGGGATACTTACAGAGACATGTTACGTTTTTACCCATGAGCTCACAGAATACTCCATGATCTGTCACGGCCTGAACGGTTGCAGAATACCTTCCGCCCTCGGCGATCTCATCGAAATACTTATCGATAGGATTAACCTTTGTCTGCTTAATGGAGAAATCTCCCTTGATGATCTTGTAATTGTTATTGTAGACAGGCACATTGATGCGCTGGATTCCAAGAACCTTTACGATGATGTCATCGCCGGGCTGATAGATGTCTCTGCAGCTCTCGATATAGTTCCAGCTGATCTCATCCTTATCGTTGGTCTTTCTGATGGTGCAGTCTACTCCAAGTGCGCTTACCGTTACGGAATACTTTGTTACACGAAGCACCTTGCCCTGAATGAGACAATCCTTAACGATTCGAGGCTTTCCGTCACGCTGGATCTTAACAAAGTTTGCATAGCCTTCTTCCTGAAGCGCATAAAGTCTGTCGGCGATAACCTCAAGCTTATTCTTGTCAATGCTGCGGACAATGAATGAGATCTCACTTCCGATCATCTCCTGCATGTTGTTTGCAATGGCGTTCTGGATATTGGGGTCTGTATACTTCTTAATATCATATACAAATAATGCATATGAAGGAATAAGAACCTTAACCCCACCGCAGCCATATGTTACCTCTGCAAGGTATGTTGCGATAGCATTATCCGGATTTACGCTTCTGACGCCGGTGATAGTACCTTTCAGAATACGCTTGCTTTGAAGAGAAGCTGTAAGAGCTACAAGGTCTTCCTTGATGCGGGCCGACTCTGATTCAACCACGGTCTCTCCGAACTCAGTGAACACCTTACCCTCATCATCCAGTTCCTTCCAATTATTCTTGGTAGCTCTTTTGATCTTGGGATCGGTCTTCTGGTTTCTCGCAACCTCTTCAAAGAAAGCTTTTTCTTCCGGAGTAAGATCTTCAAGATCTGAAACCTGAATTTCTCCTGCAGTCTCCTGAGTGGGCTCCTCATTTACAATCTCTTCGTTGACAGTCTCTTTTGACACTTCAGTATCTGCAGTCTCTTCCTGGATTACTTCGGTGTTCTCAGTTTCGTTTGCCATATTTTTCTCCTTTCGGTTTTTAAAATCTTTGATGGTATTTACTATGATATAGTATATTATACGATAATGCAACAATAATTTTTTTAAAGTGCTCCGGCCGCACGGGCCAAATAGCTTCGCCCCAAATAAGATTCGCTGCGCGGTGCCATCGTGCGACATGTGACATTGTGCGTTTTTGATTCATGCATATATCTACATAAATCCTGCGTCTTCATTTCGTGACTCTGCACTAAAAAGCGACTTTCTATTTGTAAAAGGTGCAGATTTTTTATATTTTCTACCCTTTTCTGTGATAACCATATCTCCCGCAATATCCTCCGGAATACCACGTAATATCCTCCCCGATATCCCAGTCTGCAGATTTATTTCGCAATCCTGAGAGTTGCCAAAATCTTCCGGAGAGTCAAATGTATCATTCTCAGAATTTTCGGGAGATGCGGAGGAAAGAACCTTTTTATACAGTTCCATATCCCGTTTTATAAGCCTGGATATATATGCGGAATCCTTGATGTTACATTCATGCGCACGCTTTGAGACATATTCTATAAGCTCCTCTTCAAGCTTATACTTGATCTCATGATATGCAATTATCCTTCTTGCCTGTGTCCCGGCATTCACCGGGTAATATGAACCGCTCCGGTAACCTTTGTAATCACTGTCGATTTCGTAGCCCGGATCATGAGTACTTTTCGTAGGTTTCATTTAACATCTCCACGGCATAATTCTGCCCATTGTTTTTTAGAAAATACTCGGGAAGAGGATATTTCTCTATGTATTCTCTTCTTTTTTCTTCCGGCTGCTCTCTTAGGTAATCATCAACATCCATGGTGTAGTCTATTGCATTATCTCCAAATAATTCACAGTAGTTCCATGAATACCAGGGAAATACTATCCATGGAGGAAGGATCTCATCCATTTTGCTCCATGGTGTTATATAGTGGCGGTCAGTTATTATGGAAGCATACTCTACAAGCGTCTTGTAATCTGCAATCGCAGTCTTCTTTACCGCATCATTCAGGTCCCATCTGTCATATTCTTTGAATCTGGATGTCTCCTTGTAATCCTTTATCTCCGGCATATGGTGATATATGTATGAACCTTCATCATCGTTTATGCACAGATCATTAAGTCTTTTACTCGCCGCAATGACATTGTTTATATTTATATCCCGTTTTGCGGCTTTTTTGCCTTTGACCTTTATGTCTATTTCACCGACCAGATAAATTAAAGCTTTTGCAACGACCACAAAAATAATAATGAATACTATGGCTATAATCGTTGTAATGATATTTGCCGGTTCGAAGATATCGTTTATGTTATTCATTTACATTAACCCCAGATCGTCATTTCCATATGAATCATTCTTTTCCTTCACAATACCGGAACCCTTTACACTACCGGCATACTGTTTGGTATTCAAGAATGTCATGTTTCTCTTGGTCTGTTTTATTTCAGGCTTAGGGAGTACAAAACCTCTGTCTTTTGTCTCCTTCTTCTTTTCCTCCTGGTCTTTTTGCGTCTCTTCCGGCTCTGGTTCTACTGCTGTGGGTTCAACAATTGAAGGCTGCGGAACAGTTTCTTCCTCAAACTCGCTGTTTTCCTTTTCAAGTTCTTCGAGTTTTCTCCACTTGGGTTTATGTTTTCTGCTTAGTCTTTCTCCGAGTTCCCTTGCCTCTCTTTCGAGAGGGTGTATCAATTCTCCGCTCTTCTCAGCAAAACATTTCTTAAGTTTAGCCGGTGGCTGAGAGGAGAATACTATGATTATTTCATCTCTTCCCAGATTACCATTTATGAAATCTTCGAGGTTCATAAGATTTGATCTGTTCTCACTGAATGATACCCTGGTCTGAGACCGGAGCTTTAGCAGATCTCCTGTACCTTCTTCGTTCGCCTCGTTTCTGCTTATGACGGTCTGGGTTCCAAGAAGAGTACTGAAGTATTTAGACGTGTTCTCGTCGGTTGTTCCCAATATTCCCTTGATATAACAGTTATTTAAAATAGTGGCTGCATTGGCTTCTCCATACATATTCCTTAACTGGTTGATATCCTGGAGAATTATAGTAAGCCATATTTTACGAGATCTTGTCGTTGCTATACGGACTTCAAGTTCGTTTATACCGCCGGTGTTTGCATACTCATCAAGGACATATCTTACCGGAAGCTGTGCCTTTTTCTGCTCTCTTGATAGCCCATCTGAATATCTGGATTGTTGCATGAAGCATAGCGAGAAGAAAAGGGATGTTATAGCTTTGTTCGCAGTATCTGTGTCAGAGATAACTACGTAATATATACACTTCTCTTTCATGGGACGAACAAGGTTTATCTCATCGTGTGAAAGCATTGATCTTTTATGTCCGCCGGCAAAGGTCTGAATCTTACCTCCGAGGCCGTTTACGAACTGTCCCTGGATTTCAGGCTTTGCTTTTGCGAACAGGTTATATGTCTGGACTACGGGATCTCCCGCTTTACGGCCGGTTGTTAAAAGTGATTTGTAATCCACAAGGTCGTACTTGGTTATAAAATCATATATATAAGGAATGTTATTGTGACCTGCTTTTATCTCTGCCGGATCCGTACATACATAAAGAATGAGACACTTTAAGAGGTTCATTTCCTGCTGGGCAAAATAATCCAAGTTTCCATTTTTATCTGCTCCGCCGGTGTTTTTTATGATTGTGTCTGCGATAAGTGCTGCAACATCTTCGTTACAGTCATTGCCCGGATATACTGCAAGGAGAGGATTAAAGGCATCGGAGTTTTTAAACTCTTCTGACTTTGTATTCAATATCCTCACCTTATAACCCCATTTTCTTGCAAGAGCACTTGTTTCTTTGTAAATATCACCTTTCGTGTCAGTACAGATAACCGACACTCCCGCCCTGAATGACTGGTAAAGATGAGTTTTGACAATAGATGCAGACTTACCAGCTCCGGAAGCTCCGAAAAACACCTCGTTCATGTTCATACCACCAAGAAATATCGGGCAGGCATATTTGCCATCCATTGTTACTCCTATGATCTCTTCTGTAGTATCTTCTATTCTGTCGTAAAGATGAAAATTTTCTGCTATCTGTTGCGGCGTCTGAAATGCTGCGCGCCCATATGTGCTGTTCTTTGATATGAACTTATTTCCTGCGTATGATTTCAAATACGGTCTTTTCGCCGCTCGGTACAACTTATACATGAGAATAAAGGTTATCGTGCCGAGGACAGCAGAAAATCCAAGGCCACACGGCATCATATCACCCAGATATATCACATTTATCCCGTCGGAGAATATCGCATAATATACTCCGCATCCTATTGCAAACCATATGATGTACGACAGGATAAACGAGAAGATGATATATCCTGTTGCCAGTTTTAAATCTTCCATAAATTCCTGAAAGGGTGTCAGCTCCGCCAGATCATCCGGTGTATGCTTTTCTGCAAATCGTTCAAAACTTTTTATTTTCATGAAACCTCCTTGATGCTCTGCGAGATATTCTCGCTCACGCATTCCATATCATTTATAGTGTTACGGATCATACGCTGAAAATTTTTATCCGGCTCTCCGTTCTCAAGTCCGTACTGAAGATATATGAAATGTTCTATGTATACCTTGGATATTCCTATTGCTTTATCCAGCGTGTTTTTATTAATATCTTTTGACGGTATAAACTTTGCGGTGATATTGAGTGAATGTCGATCTTCTTTTATTTCGATGTGGCTTAATATCACGCCGCTTCCCATATCCAGTCTGGCTTTATCTGAGATATTGTTCTTATATCTCCGAAGATAATCCATCAGACTTTCGTTTTCCGTTCGAAGTATAATGTATAGATCTTCCAAATTAATTCCTCTTATTCACGTATATTTTTAAACAACACTCCTTATGCTGGAACAGGTATCACCTAAGCATCCTTAAATATGAACGGCTTATTCTCGGTGACCGTAATGCTTAATATTTCGGGCCTGGTTTTATCCGTTATCATATCTAAAAGTTTCATCACGTCGGATAATATTTCATCCCGGGATGATGTGTCTACATATTCCTTTTTATTTAGGCTATATTTTATGTCCTCATTTTGATAGTGAAAAACCAGAACGCTTTCATCCTTATCAAAATGAGTAAATACAGCATAATTATTCTGATGATATTCCTTGTTTATCTCGTGATAATATCCTTTTAGAAACAATCTGTGCTTCATCTTCCGGATCATGCGTTTATCTGTTTTGATCTGCACCTCGACATCCCCGGTCTGCATCATAACTATTTCTCCTTGTCGTATACTATACTATAATAATCACTTATAGTGAATATGTTTTTTTTGCTGATTCATAAAGTGATCTGTATTTTCAGTCCGCAGTTTTAGAATAATTATTAGCTCTGTCGCTACGAATGGTTGATATTCATTATGATAGAGTTATGAAAATTAATCATTCCCATTCACGGTTTGCGGTGTAGTTTTCTGTGTATTGTTTTTAGTCATACCATATATATATCATGCTTCCATCGGGTCCGAACGTAATTTTATGAGATTTGTCATATACATAATCAGTTAGTGTACCCATTGGACTCTTGTAAATGTCTATTTTGCCTTTTATAGAACAAGCTGCTATCCATGGAGAAAGAATATAAGGATATAATATCATAGTCACTATGACGCCATCTATTGCTTCAATGCATAGAGCCTTACAATCAATTCCGTTTACATTGATTTCTTCCTTTATATCCACTGTTTGCATTTGCGCATTAAACGGATGGGATTTGATCAAACATTTAGTTTCAACTGCGATTTTATTGAGATCTCTTCGACTATATTCAATTCCATTCAAGAAAATCTTATTGTTTAAAAACGAACAAATTCCATCTGGCTTTGTTGAAAAATTTTTCATACATATACCTCCTTAAAAGCTTTAGTTAGAATTATAATTAGATAATTTTTGATGAATATCAACAACTCATAGTGATAGAGCTTAATTATTATTCTGAAATCGCCATACAAGATATAACGTCTTTTTAAGGCAGTTTTAGAATAATTATTATTCTGAAATCATCGTGCAAGATATGATGTCTTTTCAAGAAGGTCTCTGATATGCTCTGACCTCTTTATCATAGAGTCATCACTTTTTTCTTCTTTTTCTTTCTTCTTATTCCCGATGTTCACCCCTATATCGAACAGTTTTAAGTCTTTTAACAGAATAAGCCTGAAATATCCAGGACACTTATTATTCCCAGAATACCATTCCTCGACGGTTCGTATCGGAATACAATAATTATCCGAGATTTCACATTTTCTCATTCCGGATCTTTCCAATATGTCGTGGAATGTCATCTTAGACATTTTATGGATATCAAGAAGGAGAGTGACGGCTTCTTCGTATTCCATATCGCAGGATTGATATTTGAACACACGGATGGTATCCCTTACGTAATCGTTGGAATTTTCATACCCGCACGATGAGTCCCATAATTTATGAAATTGCTTCGGTGTTATCATCTTTTTCCTTGCTCTTCCCATAAATACGCTTCCTTTTTGGAATAATTATTATCCTGAAATGTTTCTGTGAAACATGGTTATTTTATCCTTAATTATATTTCTACCACATTATATGTGGTATGTAAAGAATATTTAACAGCGTATTTTATGGGTTTTGCGCGGTTATTTATTATTATTATTTCTTGAAAATGTTTCACAGAGTTTCGTAAAGTTTACCACCTTTATCTTCATACGGTATTTCAAATGCTCCACCATAGGTAGTTGATTCTTAAATATGAACAATGTGAAATTATCATCTTTTACCTGTGACAAGTCCATGAAATCCATGAGTTTCGCAATATCCGGATCGCACAGAACGAGATAATAACCGTTCTCATCATATCCATCGCACGTCAGATCTTTTGCTCCGGATATCTGATCCGGAGATAGGAGAGAACGCTTAATGTCATGACCATCTATGAAAACCTTGAGCTGCTCTTTTCCTTCTTTTGTCAGCTCATATACCCTGCAACTCTTTAAGACGTTCCGGATGATCGCGAGGTTTGGATGCGAGAGATCTCTCAGGAGATTCCCCATCACATCATATCCCTTAACAAACATGACCGATCCTTTATATCCACCGGCATTGTGCAGAGTGCCATATTTGTTAAGTGAAAGAATGGTCTTTGATTCTGTGATATAGTCCATTTTATATTTCTGCTTTATGTAATAAATGAAATATAGGCCATCACTTTTCTTTAACACCCCGTAATTTCTACTACCGGTACTCTGAAGTGTCTGTATCCCATTATTATCTGACAGCATCCTTTTATATTCCATGGATGAATAATATGTCGGAACTATTGCTTTCTCAATATCCTTTTTATCTCCGGTTATGCTCTCGCATAATCCATACATCATACATCCGATTATTCCGGATTCATACAATCTCAGATTTCCCTGGTGGTCAGATTTACGCCATCTAAAAGTATCATAAAGAGCTTCGGTGTGAGATATATAATGTTCCTTTATATCATATCCGTAATATTCAGCTATCTGATTGATATTCTTTTTATTTAGACCTACCACGGTCTGTTTATTATACGAGTATTTTGTTATAATACCTTCGTTTATCATCTCGCCCAATCTTCGCAACATGACTTTCTGACTCGGAGCGACAAGCTGCGAAAGGAACATGCGAGGAACAAACCCGTATTCCATACACAGCTCTATGATCATACGGCGGTAACCCGCCCAGTTTTCCTTATGTCTTCCCATTTAACATCTATCCTTTTTTGTTTGACACGGGCTATTATTATATATTACTTATTTGACGCGGGCTCATAATATATTTTACATATTTCTCGATCATCCGGCCCACGGACACCAGTCTTAATCATCAAAAAAAATAAAAATCGCGGCGTCCGTGCTGCATAATGAACCCTTGATATCTGGTGGTATCTTTTTATTTCTTATATTTTCTTTTAATCAAATCCATATAAAGACAACTGCAGCACGGACGATTGGTTTATGGACGCTCCGGTGATTCGGATAAAAAGAAATCACGAGGATAATACGGCGCAGAACGGATATCGATTAACATATGATATGTGTTTTATATCCCGCGGTTTTCTCGTATATCCTTTTTATCTCTTTTATCAATATCCATAAACATCAAATATCGTATCTGCATTATCCCATGACACCCCGATGGTTTTTGGAATAATTATTATTCTGAAATGTTTTATCCTGAAAGTTTTACTATTCGGATATGTATTCTGCAAAATATAAAAACGCATATTACATACCGCAGGATGAAACCATCAACGAGATATCGGCAGGGCAAATATTGTAATCACGGTATAATATCAATACTCTGCGAATATCTCGTATCATCCCTCTTTATCTTATTAAGCAAGGGATGACATGGAAAGCGGAGGATATGACGTCTTGTGATGATTCAAATAGTACATACCGCAGGATAGCACCATATCTTATTCTGCAGGTATGGATATTTAACATTACGAAATATGAAACAATGCATTGTACATATTGTAGGATGAACCACTACATTTATAATCCTTGGATATCTTGCAAATTCATATCACATCCTTCGGGTACGAGAGAAGCAATAAGATTTGTCATGTCCGCAGGATGAACCACGATGAAAAATATTACAGAATATCATGCAAGCGACTTATATCATCTCGTATTTCCTCTTTTTCGAAATGTGACGCTTCGAAACCTCGATAATTACAATGCTCCGCAGACCTCTTTTGATACTCCGAGACCTTTGATAAACCATGGAGAGTTTCCTACTTCGAGACCTCGCTCAAATTCGTGGTATATAAAATCAGACCCAATATGATTTTTGAGGACTAAACCTTTCAAAATCAAATGCCGGAGAAAGATTTTCAGGTAGAAAAAAAATATGTTAAAAAATTACTTTTTTCTACCTGAATTTTCTTGAATCTCCGCTCGAATTTCTACCTGAATTTGCACATTTTTCTACCTAAATTACTTCTTCTTTTTTGAGAGGAAATGGTAGTCATCCGGGGTAAAGCCAGGCTTACCGTCAAGGAGCGCAAGAGTGTAGTTCATAGGCAAATTCATCTCTCCGATTCTCTTTGCCATATCCTTATCCCTAACGACAAACACGTACTTAAGGCTTGCTTTATCATCCTCTTCCATGAGCTCCTTATAGGATTCCTGCTCTATGTGCAGCTTAGATACGTCGCCCTCATCGTAAACAGGCGTAATCTTGACGATATTATTATCTGCGTCTACATATGTGATCTTTGATACACCCTGCTGATTCACCATTAATTCGCGTCTGAGATCCCAAACTTCAGGATTCTCGGGGTTCCTCTTGACGTACTCAAGGAATGCCCAGATTGCGTCGATAATGCGGTCATTTTTCTCGGTATTTGCGGTATCCGTAGCGATAAACGGGTATATTACGCCATTTTCATCCGCAACAGCCATTCTTTTTGAAATCAGGGTATTTACGGCCTGCGCACATTCCGCCTCGGTTGGAAGTTCTCCTGTATTCTTGTATTTAGTAGGGCTGGGCGGATAAAACTTGGTAAGCTGCGGAATAGTAATGCAGCCAAACTGATTTATAGCGCTTTTAAGTTCTTCGGTTCGTGCTAAAATTATTGGTCTCATGTTATTTCTCCTTGTTTAAATAGTGTAGTTTTTATTTAAAAAGTAACCTTTTTTTCTTCTAAAAGGATACTTTTTTATTACGGCGTTCGGCTTATATTGTATAGTGTACATTTATAATAGCATAAGGTGTATTTTTGATACCTAAAAAGTGTACTTTTTAAACAATATAAGCACTTATCATACTAAACATTCCTTGTTTTTTTTATCGAAAGAAGATAGTTTCTTTATAAAGTGCATTTCCCGATATAAAATAGTGTATTAATGAACGTAAAAATGCACTTTTTTCTAAATCGACTTGCTTTTTCTCTTTGTTACATCTGTGTTATAAAGATCAAACTCGCTTTTCGAAGCTATAAAGTTAACCTTTATCCTTTCAGTTCCATATGTGATAAACCCAATACCTTTATCCGCTCCAACGATATCAAGCTTATTCTGTTCAGATAAAGTTACAGAACGGGTAACATACTCCAGTTCCTCGTTTGTCATCTTGAGGAATATCTTGATTGCAGAGTTGGTAAGAATCGCACGGCCATACTCACTTCTTAGGCAGTCTTCGATATCCTGAGTTCCGGTAACAGCGCATGAACCATAACCACGGAGTATCTTTATCATTTTGAAAACCTGCTTTGCACATTCATCAATAACAAGCAGTTTCCATACCTCATCAAGAACTACCGCACATTTCTCGGTCAAGTCTCTTTTTGCTATCGAGTAGCATATGTCAAAAGCCATATACATAAAAGCAGGAAGAAGTTCATCGTTGATATAATCCTCATTAACATCAAACGCTAATGTCTTAGCGTTTAGATTAATGTTGGTCTGCCCATCCATGTTTCCACAGCTTCCCACTCCTTTAACCCATTCTTTGATAATAGGCGCTCTATGTGCTACAGCCGGATTTTCGATAACCTTTTTATAAAAATCCGATATGGTAGGCATAGTTTTCAAGACGGGATTACCGTGACTGTCTCTTGTATTTGGAACAAACACCGTTTTATTATCCATGGTTATTCCGAAGTCTTTGTACAGCTCTATAAGGAGTGAATTAAATTCACCCTGTTCTTCCCTGGTCATCTCATGTCTTCCAAATAAAAGTCGTAACCAAGTAAGTATAGATGTGATCTTTCTCGCAAGCATGGATACCTCGTCCTGCTCGTCACCTTCTTCCATTGACTGGCTTTCAGAAAGTATTCCGAAGATATTTATACAAGCATCTCCGCCGGGACGGAGAGATATAAATTCTCCTCCGAGCGAAGTGACGGTTTTTCTATATTCATAGCCTTTCAGAGGCAAGATAAACATAGTTCTTATTCCATGCATTCTCATTCGGCTTGCAAGCATACATTCAGTGAACGTCTTACCCGCACCGGAAGTACCGCATAAAAAGATATGAGGGTTAGGAAATTTGCTTGAATTGAAATTATCTATAGACATCAGTGACTGGTTGCCAGTCAAAGTCGTACCAAGGCAATATCCATTCTTGTCATATATCTCAAAGGATGTAAAACAGTATAAAGATGCCATGGAGCGGTTTGTCATATTTCTGCAGTTGGCATTCATTATAGAGCTGTTTATATACATATAAGGCTGGATCATCTTAAAATAATCCTGAACATTAAGAAAACACTGGTCAAAATAATAAGATCTTGTTCTCATGGTCTTAACATATGAATCTCTTATGTTGTACAGTTCCTTCTTTGTTCTTGCCTTGATTGTCACGATGACGGAGACATTGTAAAGATTTTCATCTCCTTCCGTCATACATTCCTTTATGAACTTTGCATTATATCCTTCGGTAGAAAGCTTTTCGGCCCTATCCTGGGCTATGTGCGTATCCATAGATAATCCGGTTTTGATAACATTTACCCTGTCAAGCAGGTATAAACTTCTGTCTCTGTTTTGCTCTTCAAAGAAGATATCCAGGTCACACCCTTTTAACTCTCTTAAGAGAGAAAAACAGAAGTCCCCCGGAGTTGTTTGCTGAGGGAAAGCGTTATTTTTAAGAGATAAGAATGTGTAATACATTCCATCCATTATCATATAATCCCACTTTCCAAACTTGATGCCTCTGGGTGCGATAAGATCCGCAAGAGGAGGATAACTGTTGCTGTCCACCAAACCGCTGCTCTGAAGGTAATAGTTGCTGTCAGAAACATTTCTGTTTCTATCAATCTCAGTATCTACTGTTTTTGATTTACTATTATAGAAATCGTACAAAAGATCGATCAGATCGTTTGTCCCATTTGGGCCGGTAAAGTCTATGACAATGTTTCCGGTTGAAGCTAACGCAGCCCTTACACTGTATGTGGTATTCATCATGGAATTATAGATATCATCTATATTAGTGGATTTTTTACCCTTATTGTCACCTTCATATTTGAAGATATAGAAAAACCTGTTTCTTTCAGAATTGTTCATCTGCAGGCTTTTAGTGTGATTGATATAATCATCTATCCTTTTTAAAAGGTTCGGATCTGTATCATCCACAGTTGCTCTTCTTATATACTGTTCAAAATATCTCAGATCTGTTTTGGTACTCATGATCTTGATATGTCCGCGTCCGGGGCACTGCTTTATTGCATATCCAAAATTGAAAACTATGTTTGCCTGCCTTTGCTCCGGAAGCTCAAAGAAATTCAAGGGAAGGATTTCAAGGATTTTGATGACAGTACCATCCTTCATAAATATCATTCCACCTATAATTTCTTCTATTCCTATAAGATCCTGGGTAAATGAAATTTCTGTGTTATTCGTCTTTAAATTTTTCAAAGAATGCCTCGATTCCCGTGGAAGGAGTCCACGTTTTTAATACGGATACCTGTCTCGTGTTTTCATCAAATATCGGCTCTGCTCTGTATTCTGCGGATACACGCCTAAAACTGAACTGTTTCGTAAACTTCCTATATCTGATGAAATTGATCAAAGTGGAAGATATCGGATTACCTTTGATACCAACCAGATTGACTCCAAGTATTGCGAGCCCTACCACCACTATAAGCACCCACTTTACGGAATTTACAAACGGGATCTGCCATATAAACCATACCCACACTCCGGCACCTAACACGCCTTCTGCGATATTCCTTTTGCGAAATCCCATTATTTTATTAGACTGCACTACATTTTTTGGAATAAAAATTATACTGTTAGACATATTCAAAACCTTTCTTCCTAAAATCAGATTAAAAGTCTTTTATTATTATAGTATAGTGTACATTATGCCGCAACAAAATTTTGGTAGAAAAAAATTACATTGCAATATATCACTTTGATTATTGATAAAATATATTTGTAATTTTGTCTATGATATATTATAGTATATTATACGTTGTACAATAATATGAAAGGGTATAAATGATATGGATTTTAATGATTTATTTTCAGATTTAGACGACGATGAGATCATGAGCGTTTCTGATAATGCGATTGAAGTCACTCCGACAAAGAGTTCTTCTACAATCGAAGAAGATGATGAGATAATTGATGATGATATATTTGATGAAACAAGCGTAGATAAAGAAACGCTCGTTAGCGACGAGATAATCGATGATGAACCTATCATTGATGAGGATATGTCAGATACAGAAAAAGATGTCATCATTGATGATGTTGTTAATGACATCGTAGAAGAAACCGTCGCAGGCACTTCACCGGCTGAAGATATACCTTCTAATGTTCCTGCCTCTGAAAGCATTACGGCGGATGTCGAAGAAAAATCTTCTTCATCAAGTGTGGAATCTGAGAACATTATTCCTACTGCAAATGAAACAAAAGAGGTCTCTGAAGCATCTGAGACTACCGATTCACCCCTGGATGATGAAGATCTCTTCTCGCTTTTTGAAGAGGAGAGCGATAAACCTTTTTCTGCTGATTCAACTGACTCAGAGTCGGACTTTTCATCTCAGCGCAATGAACCATCTGTCACTCAGAATATCGAGTCTGAGATGCATCCTAAAACAACTATTGAGCAAGTTAAAATATCTCGCGATTTCTATGCGTATCTTAGAAGAAAAAGAGTGGAATATGGATATGATATTGAAGACGTCGCCGAATTTGCCGGGCTTGAACCTGCAGATATATCCAATATAGAAAAAGAGGTTACTGTTCCTTCAAAAGAGGACGCTCTAAAAATACTTTCTGTTTTAGGAGCCACTGATATTGAAAAGGAATCCATGGTTCAGACCACATTAATCGAGAAAGAGGCCGAAACATACACCGAGCCCTCTGTAACAGAAGAGCCGCAGAGCGCTCCCGAGCTTCCAATAAACGATCCATCCGAGGTAGATACGGATAATTCACATGATATAGATGCCGAGCCTCTCGTTGAAAATGATAAACTCACTCCTGCATCTCTTGGTGATAAATTACAATACCTAAGGGAAAGAGTGGGAATGTCTATAGATGATGTGTCTTATGATACGGATATAGACGTGGAAGATCTTATAGCATACGAGAACGGAGAGGACTATCCGGCCGAATCCGAACTTATCACTCTCGCTGATTGCCTGGGAGTGTCTGTCAAAGAACTTATTACTGACTCCGCATATTCACCCAGAACCGACGCTACAGAGCCTGAATATCCCAAACTTGACCAGGCTGATGTCGAGAATGACCTAAAGCACGAAGAAGAGATGATGATATCAGGCAATGACGACAACGAAGATGATGATGCTCCGGAAGTCTCAGATATGAGCACAGACAGTCAAGCTTCAGAATCAGAAAACTTTCTGTCTGAAGAGGAGAGTGTTTCGGAAGAACCAGTTATAAAACAGCCCCAAAAATCAAAACGCACGAGAAAGAACAAAGCAGTTTCCCAGGCGCAGAAAAGCAGTCAGATAACAGAGGCTGCAACACAAAAGAAGAGCTCCGAGGGTATTGTAAAATTCCTTACCGGCGTTCTTATCGCAGTAGTAATCATTTTTGCATTGCTCGGAGCAGCACTTGTTGCTTATGGGTATTTAAACAGCAAAGATCAGACAGTTATTGAAACAGAAAATAGCAATGAAATCGCAAAATGGGAAGAACCTGAAAATTTTACAGAGGCCCTGTCAGAATATGACAGGGCGGCGCTTTACATAAACGACGAGGATATGAACCTTCTCAGACAATATAAAGAGTATAATCCGGATGTATATGGTATTATTAGAATAGATGATTCCATACTTAACCATCCGTTTACATATACTCCGGATAATGAGTCTTTTTACTTAAATCATGATCTTGACAAAAAAACAAATTCTCACGGTGTTCCTTTTATGATATCCGGATGTCGATTAGGACAAAAAAGCACAAATACGATAATATACGGGCATAATATTACAGTATACGACAAAGATGTATTTGCCGATATTGCCCAGTACGAAAACATTGAGTATTACAAAAAACATCCTTATATTGAAACAATCACAGAATATGGTTCTCGTAAATGGCTTATATTTGCTTACTATCTCATAGACACAGATGATGATCAGTTTAATTATTGGGAGACCATAGAGTTTAATTCTCAGGCAGAATTTAATTCATACATCAACAAGGTTACCGAGAGAAACTGGATTTCCTCCTCCACTTCTCTTGATATAAACGATTCTTATCTTACATTATCCAGTTGCTCCAACGAGCTTTCCGGATCTGGTACGAACAGAATGGTTTTAATGGCGAAACTTCTTAATTTTAACGAAGATGTGGCTTCTACCATAGAGAATGCCACACAAGGGAATCCGATACTTCCCGACAAACTTAAATAAGGAGTGGTTTTTATGACATACACAAAAGAATGGTTACAGGATAATATTTTGACCACATCGGAGGTTTCAAAATGTATCAAGACTTCACCTGTTCAAGTGCGAAATATTATTAAAGCGGGAAAACTTAAACCCGTGCTTGTTGCATCCAGCAGGTTTTTTATCTTAAAGCAGGATGTGGCGGATTATATAAAAGATAACCCCTACGTCGGCAGAACAAATATTTCAAGAGAATCTATTTCTGTTAAGGCTATAAACAAAAAAGACAGGGAGTGTCTATCGTCATACCTTTCGAATCTCATATCTATGTTTGATGCCGCAAAAAAATATCCCATAGGTGTACATAACCTTAAATATCTCACCAGAGCAGGTTCTCTTACTCCCGTTTTTTCTAAGGAAAAGACAGAATTTTTTGAAATAGAAGATATAGAGTCTATCCTTCAGAAGCACGGCAATGCCACCACTTGCAAGAGTATCTATGATGAAGGATACCAGGACGGGTATGCCGATTGCAAAAAAGGTATGCCGGCAAAGATTCTGATTTAGAAATAATTATTATTCCGAAATCAAGAAAAAAAGAGAGAGAGGGCAACCGCAAAGGCTGTCCTCTCTTTGTATTATCTTAATTAGGGATATCATCCTTGGTGTCGTTAAAATCTTCTGTTACGATATCCGTTATCTCGTTCATAATGTAATCCTTGAAATCAGGCTTTTCTGTATCTTCCTTTTCCGGATCAAGTTCACTCTTAAACATAAATCCATGCTCACTGCGGTCATAATATGCTCTGATCTTTAGGTTGTTATAATCCGGAAGATATATACTGAACATGCAACCGTTTGCAATCTCTTTATAGGAATCCTCTTTAATCTCTCCATAATACTTATCTTTCCCCGGTAATACCGAATCAAGATATGCGGACAGGTATTGAGTAAGAGTCAAATAGCAATCATCCTGTATTTCAAGTTCTTCAAGAATATAAAGGTTTCGGATAAGCACTCTATATTCATAATACTCAAGCCCAGGATTGTCTCCATGCATCATCTCATTAGGATCTTCACCGATTGCTGTATAATAATCTTCTACTGTAGCATATGACTCCATTAACTCATTTTTATCTACCCCGATGGGTGTCAGGAACTCCACTTCTTTTTCTTTCTTCCTCCATCCAAAAGGATTTAAAAAGAATATAAGTAATACAGCTATCCCAATGCCCACCAAGAACAATAATATGTATTTTATTTTCTTCTTGTCCATATTTTCACTCCTTTAAGGCTCTATAATCGTCATGTTCGGTATATAATTGTCTTTGTCTATAGGTGATACTATATCAACACACGTTATCGGACACATATTCCATGCCGAATCAGGGATTTTCTTTTTTACTCCACCATCCGGATTTGCAATATATATTCCGGAATCATCATATCCATATATAGTTATCCAGTGTGTCGAAGTTGTAAGGTGATATCCGGGCCAATATCCATCAATACAGATTATAACAGGATATCCTTGATCTATGGCATTTGCCACTGTCTCTTTGAAATTAGTTCCTTTGTTTACGGTTGAGAATGTGCATCCGTTGTCACGACAGAATGACCATGCGTCAAAGGCCTGCTTATGGACATACAAGCCACAGACCTGATTTACAAGCCAGTCCCCGTTCATTTCTATTTCCGGAAGAGTAGATGTGTTCTTACTCAGATATCCGACAACCGAGGCAAATGCACAGTCAATACATCCGGCCTGAGCAATCGTATACATTCTTCCGGTTTCTCCACTTGGCTCAGATCCTCTGTTATACCCGCCAAATGCCCCCTGATTTATCACATAGTCGATATTTATCTGTACACTGTAACCCTCAGGAATAAAGCTTGAATCTACTACTGCAAATTCAATGTCACAATCCTGGAACATCCACGCCTCTCCAGTGATATCTTTTCCAAGTCTTTCCGGTAGATAATATGTTAAACTTCGGTATGACGGCTCTATTCCCTGATCAATATAATATTGATATGCAGGACTATCCGCTTTTCTCACGTCGAGATAAGTAGGACCCATATTGACTGATTTGCCGATGTACTGATAGGAGAGCAGCTCCTGCCAGTCAAGCATCTCAAGGTTGCTAAAATCGTTATTCTTCACATAGTTATCAAACGGTTCCGCATCGAAGATATAGTATAATTCCGAAAGCCCGTAGGGTGCGATTTTTACATCGTAATAAAAGCCTACCTGTCCTTTAAATATGGATTGAAGCCACTTTTTCCATGAGCTTTCAGATTCATGCTTGCCATCATCCGACTTCTTATCATCGTCTTTTTCTTCATCGCCCTCGCTTTCCCCGTCTTGTTCTACGATCTCGGAAAGAAGTCTTTTTGGAGTATCTTCAAGCATCTGTTTCCAATCTTTTAACATCGCATTATATGCGGCTTCCATAGCCTTCATATTTCCGCCATAATCAGATGCTCTGAATGTCTGCATTGAATCTCCGTCGTTGTAGTACCATATGTGATCTTTTCCAAAATATATCTCAACAAGCAATAATTGTGTTGAAGGTTCTAACATAAGATCATAAAATTCGCTGTACGATATATTTTCGTATTGAAAACTTTCGCTCTGGGATAATACTGATAGGATTTCCTCATAATTAACCTGATCATTTAACTTATTATCCGGGATTTCCTTGTTTACGCATTCACCAATGGTGTAAAAAGTAGTACCGGATTTAGCAGAAGAGTAGGGATATACTTCATTCAAATATGCTTCATATTGCGCCGCAAAGTTATATCCTGTGAAAAAACTTCCGATTTCTCCAAACAATTCTGGAGCGACTCCATGTATCCATCCACCTTCATTTTCGTTTGATGTTGCCATTCCTTTAATAATATGAGATGGTGCTGCCAATACTGCTTTTATATTTGTCGTAAAAGACTTTTCAATCGCATGATCTATGATCTTGCGATATATCACAGCGTTATTGACATCGACGCCTCCCTGCGAATTTATCACGTTGTATATCTGTGAACCGGACATGTTTCCATATCCGAGATCCTCAAACATATCGGAAAAGAATTTCCCCTTTGCTGTATATTTTTCTGTTACATTATGATAGGTGTTTCCCACAACATACTCGGTTTCATTAACAGCATAGTTATAAATGAGAGAGGGGGCGTTAAGAACAACAGTGATTATGACAGAAAATATCGCCATTATACCAACGATAAAAAGCCACAGATTGTTATCATTTGATCTGGTGGCATCCCACACTTTCTTTAATACTTCCAAGGCTACCACTACGATGCCGGAATATGGGTTGCTTTTTGCTGCTGTTTTTGCCGCGGTTTTTGCGGCTGCCTTTGTAGCTTCTTTCGCTGTTTGCTCCGCTACTTTTTTCGCGACTTCTTCCCCGGCCTTTTCCGCAGCTTTTCCCGCTCCTTGGGAAGCGGCTCCATTCATGGCGGCATTTGCACCCTGCGCACCACCGAGACCTGATCCGGCGGCACTGCTTTCCATGCTGGCGTTTCCTACCTGGTTTTTAGCCGCCTTAGATGCTGCTTCCTTTTGCGCTTTACCTCCCATAGGGCTCGAAGTCGGATTATTTCCGCCCTGAGCATTTTGTGGTGAATTACCTCCCTGAGATGATTGTTCATTTTGGGCTTTTCCACCGTGAGATTCTCCACCATTTGTTGATTTTTCTTCGTTATTTCCTGTCTTTGCATCATTATTTGATGAATCAGAATTATCCGGAGACTTTTCATTGTCTCCGGATTTATCACCTTTAAAATCATCTATAGTGTTTTTGACATCATCATAACTTGGTAAGTTTGAAGATTCGTTATTCTCTTCATCCCTACTCGTAACAAACTCTTCGCTCATGGTTATGCACCTTTTTCTGCCTTTTTATGTCTGTTGACAGATTTATCAACGGCTCTTGTACTTCCGGCGTTGTCTTTCTGAGGCTTCTTCGCCTTTATTCTGTCAATGATAGAGCTCCGCATCATGTTTCCGCCCTTTTCCATCTCCATATCAAATGCTCTCTGCGCACCGCCTTCATAATAAACCTTAGAACCGTTAACAAACGCCACAGCATTTCCATCTTCACGGGAGACAAATGCCATTCGTTTTCCATCTGCTCCAAGATAAACAGGAACTGTTCTCTCAAGTGAGAATCTGTCTCTGGGATCAGGAAGAGCAGCGGTGGATTCAACCTTTGACGCAAGCTCTCTCTGAGCTTCAGGAACACATCCTGCATTTTCTGTGTATCTCTGTGTGGCTTCGATTGTATTTCTTGCCTCGCCTGCTTCGTCGTCCCAGACTGATGATCCAACCTCACCATATTTATGCGAAGTGTTATTGTCATATATATTCGCATTGATCTTATCCATGGTCATTACTCCATCGCTATCCATACCACCAATGATAAGATTTTTATCGTCTCTTGCTATGAATCCGCCATAACCGTCGCCGGTGATAGAAGCAACCTTCTGATCTCCGATGCTGTTAACAAAGTCGCGAGCCCTTGCCTCAGAAGCTCCCTGGTTCCTAAGGAACTCATAATTTGACAATCCCTCATTATTATTGCTGATAACACCACGTCTGGTGAACGCCATGTCGGCATCATGCTCTCGATTGAATTTATCAACAACACTTTTAGCTGCAGGTGTGGCATTAAGACCATTCCTGTCGTATACCTGTCCCTGGACGATTGCACTCTTAATATTTCCATCTTTATCAAGATGCTGAACATTTCCGTTACCCATATTGATGAACCGGTCATTGTCCGAAATGCTGATGCCTTTCTGAGCCATCTCATTTCCATAAATATGGCCTGCAACTCCAACATTCTCAGCGAGGAATCTGCTCATATCAGGAACAGACATATCGCCCCCGTTTACAACGGACGCAATATTCACTTCTCCTCCACTGTGGACTCCACGGTTTAAGTCCCTTGCCATATCTATCTGCCCGCTTCTTGAAGCCGTAAGAGGAGATGCCGAGCCGAAAATATTTGATATCTTTGAACCTGCATCAACCATGGATTTATTACCGGTTGCAAGTCCTGAAGCAAGCATTTGTTTTCCAATGTTTGCACCTTCCCTACGTCCCAACATCGCCATTCCAAGCATTCTGCCTGTAGCACTGCCGGCGCCTGCGATACTTCTTGCGAGCTGACCTCCCTGTGCCACGATGTTAAATCCCATCTTGGACATGAAGGTATCCATCTGCACCGCAACTTTACAAAGGGCAAAGTAAATTATGATTGAAACTACACCCTGCCATACAAAACCATTTATGGTGATCAATGTGATGACCTGAACCGCTGCAGCGTCAAATAACAGAGCTGCGAACTCGCCCAAAACAAGCTGTGCATACTGGCCTAATACTTTTGATGTCATTTTTGATGTTCCACATCCGAATGCTGTTGGGGCTAAAACGATGGAAAACATGAAAATAAGATATCTCTCAATCAAAGATTTGAATACTTTGACAAAGGTAATAACCATCTTAATAAAAATGAAAGGCCCTATAAGTGTATTAATCACAAATGTTGCTGAAGGGGCCAGTCCAGTTACACCGAGAACTGATGTTGCAAAATTCCATTTTGCTCCGGTTGCGAAAAGGCCGTTGTCACCACCGGTAGCGCCCGCCTTTATAATAAGTCCCAAAGACAGTTCCCATAGCTTATCAAATATTTCAAGTGCCGCAGATATAAGAACATCCGATTTTAAGATGCAAAATAAAGCTATCGTGTATCTTAAAACAAGAAACAACGGGTTATCTCTTATCTGATTTGCCCCACCCGCAGCCATAATAAACAGGTTTGAAAAAAGTGAGACTGTTGCAATTGCGATACCCAGAATGCATCCTACAGTCCATAAACTATTTAAGATCTTGGATTCCTTAATGTCATAATTTCCTGTGACATCAACTGCATTCGTCGCTACATACATGGTAGGTGTTATTCCCGTTTCAACCTGTGAAAAAAAAGAAACATCCAGCTTGAAAGCATTGGCTATTATAGAGCCCATGATCATGTCAGTGGTATATACGCCTTTTTGAACCATGTTTTCAAGATGTTCGGTTACGGGATCTAAGATACTGGGTTCTTCTTCTCCCATAACACTACTATCAAACTCAATCTTATTTTCTTCCGCATAACTTCTGATAACAGTCTGATAAGAGAATAAAATCGTTAAACATAATGTAAACGGTACAGTTCTGATCGCCCACTTCTGCACCTTGGGATTATCTTTTAACGATTTTATTTTATTGACCATATTCTTCATTACAGTTTTACCTGCCATAAAATTCCAAATCCTTTCTGCGTGAAAAATAGAAAAGCGGAAGCGGTCATTCCCGCCTCCGCTTCGTTACTGGCATTCTGATTTAAACTTTTCCGGCCAGAGCATCAATGATCTTAAGAAATGTTCCCTGAGCTGCAAGGCGAACTATAATTCCCGCGCCTGCCGCAATCGCAATAGCTGTAATCTTCGTTCTGAACCCCTTAGGATCGTGCTCAAGCAGAATTACTAATCCAACCCCGATTACAACGACAACAAATGCCACGTTGGTAATCTTGATCAGGACTTTCTGAACATCTGAAAATCCGTCAGTGATCCTGTCGGCTACGCCTGCAAGGTCTTCACTGGTTATGTTTCCGCCTTCAAAAGCATCTACATCGCTGCCTGTTGATACCTCGATATCGTCCGCATGAGCCGCTACAGTGCGTCCTGACACAATACTTGTTGTCATAGCCATTCCTAAAAATCCCGCACACATAAGTACGGCAAGTTTTGCAAATAAAGCGTTCTTTATAGCATTCATAAATTTTCCTCCTTGAAATATAAGGTTTATCTGCATAAAAAAAACCGCTAATTTTATACTTTAAAAATTAACGGTTTTCTTATTATGTATATTATACTATTATGTAATGTAAGTCAAGAAGAATTTTATGATTTCATAAGACTCATCATTTGCGCAAACGCTGACGGGTTGATTTCCATTTCATCGTCGTTGCTTACATGGTTCATTTCTGCCGACTTTCCCAAAGATGGAGTCTCGGCTTTGGCTACAGGGCTTTTTGCTTCCTTCTTTTCCTCTCTGAGAACCCTGGGCTTCGGAGTCGTTTCCTTTATTACATTTATGGGAGTTTCCCTACAAACTTCCGGAGCCGGTCCGACAAACAAAGGAGAGGAGAGCGAATGATTTCTTTCCTTGATCCTCGATATTGCTTTATACCCTGTGATAAACTCCTTTATTTCCGCTTCACTGGCGTTATCCAATCCATATTTCTCAATCATCTCTGTGAGAGCGAAAGTTACAAGCTTACTTTTTTGAGAAGTTAAAGCAAATAATCGTAAACATTTTTCCTGGCTTTTCCCATCATGATTAAGGACAATCTTGAACGTCTGTTTTTCCACGATCAGCCCTCCTTAAACTTTGCGATATAATCATAACCGCCGAGAAAAGATTGCAATTCCTTGTCATCAACCTTATCCAATTTGTATTTACTTAAAAGCTCGGAGAGTGCGATCTTTACAAGGGTGGATCTCTTCCCGGTCTTTTTGATTACATCGTATATCCTTTTCTCTTCAGGGTTTGTAATGTCAAACTTGATGGTGATATTTGCTGTATCATTCACACAAACACCCCCTCTACGACGCCTTTGTCATCATTGCAGCCATAGTTGCATAACATCTGGCGTTTGCGTTTACATCTTCGATAAACTCAATAGATCCGAATCTCTCATCGTGTTCCATGTAAGGTTTCATTATAAGAGCGCCGCCACCGATGCATACACAAGGCTTGTTTTCAATGTCAAAACCTCTTCTTACGGTCTCGGAAACCGCATGAGACACAAAATCCGCTGCAATCTCCTGAATGCGCATTTTTACATTGTCCTTCACAATGGTTGGCTTATTAAGAAGAACTCTCTCGATGAGCAGGTAGTCAAAATTCTTACCCATTTCAGCCTGAAGCTTCTGGATAATACTGTCATACATCACCCTGGAGCCCATAGGAATAGTCTCGGCTTTGTCTGCGGCAATCCGTCCATTTTCGATAGGGATAATATCCCATGTTCCACCACCGATGCCGATTATGTAATAATAGTCAGTAACAGTAGGTATTGTCACTGTTTTGTCGCTCATAGCACTTACAACATCCTGTATAAACACAAAACAGTCCTTAAGCCTGAGATCGAAGTGATATATCACATTCTTGACACTATAATCAAACTGCAGTCCCCCTGAAAACTTTTCCTTGTAGTAATGTTCAAGCTTTTCCTTCTGCGATGAATAGTATCCAGCAGGAAGTCCTACTCCAAGAACAACCTCTCCCACACTGTCGATATGAGCCTGCATATCTTCACTTGAACAATCAGGGAAAACACTTGAGATGCTGTGAATGAGCTCCTTTGCAATGCCAAAAAGGGACATGACGAGACAGTAATCATTTTCTGTCTTGTCGATCATCTGATTATCCCTCGCGTTTGTAAGGCAGTAGTAATTGCCACCGTACTGTACACACTCGTCCGCAAGAAGATTCCGCGTCTTGAAAGACATATAAGACGAGGGAGTGCATGTATGCTGTGTCTTTGTGTCGTAGTTGCCTACATCAATACCGATTGTTAACATTTTATTCCTCCTGTTTGATAAAAATTGTTTCGGACTATGTTTTTAGTATATACTATACTATAAAAAAGTCAAGATTTTTAAATTATTTTTTTGAAAATAAAATTATTACCAAAATAATCAAATTTTCTTTATCTATTTCTTGTTTTTTGATAAAATACAATAGCGAGGAAATAAGATCATGATAAAAATAGCAGTATTCAATCAAAAAGGTGGCGTTGCCAAAACGACAACAACGGTCAATATTGCCGCTTCTCTAGTTAAGTATTCAAACAAGAAGGTTCTAACAGTCAATTGCGACAGTCAGATTACGCTCCATCAGTTTTTATTGACTTATACTGACCCATCGGAAATCAAACAAGGCAGTGTGCGAGACCTATTCTCAGGAGCAAATGTTGATGATATTGCATCTCCCGTATACACGTCCGAAGGAAAAAATATTTCAAAATCAAAATTGTATGTTATTTCTTCCGAGAAAGATATACATTTATGGAATATCGAAAATGGGAAACAAGCGGAAGAGTCTTTAAATAACTCTTCATTTGATTACTGTATATTCGATCTTCCACCTCATCTGTCCGGAATATCCCTTGCGGCATTATCAATATGTGATTACATAATAGTTCCCGCAATACCCGATATGGATTCACTTATCGGCTTTGATGATATTGTTAAAACAGTGAAATCGATAAGAAATAATGGCGGTAATCCCAATTTAAACTTATTAGGTGTGGTCTTTTGTAAGGTAGAGCCATATATGACGCATAGTTATATCATGGCATCTATAAGAGATAAAATGGGAGATCTGTGCTTTAAAACTGTGATAAAAAACAAATCCATAGTAGAGCAGTCCAGGTTTTATGGTTCTCCGATATGCTATTTCTCACCAAAAAGTGAAACAGCGTCAGAATATCACGATCTAATAATAGAAATAGAAAAAAAGATTGCCAAAGATAAAAAAAGGAAAGGGTTAGAATAATGGCAAAAAAAGATTTGAGCAAAGCTCCAAATTCAAATTTACTGAAGACGATCACTGATTCCGGTAATGCAAACGCTAATGCAAAAACCACAATAGATCTTGATTTATCTCTTGTTGATGAGAATCCGGACAATGAACTGATTTTCAACATGAACGAGATAGAGCGTCTTTCCCGATCCATAAAAAACGAAGGATTTGCCGGAGCGATAGAAGTATATAAGAAATCTGATGGAAGATATGAGATAAGTTCAGGACATAGAAGAGTGCGTGCGGTAAAACTTCTCGGATGGAAAAGCATTCCTGCAATCGTAACATCAATGCCCGAAGATGATGTTGTAAGAAGAACAGCGCTTTTATCTAGTAATATCAACAATCGTGATATGACACCTATGGATTATGCCAGAGCTATAGTGTATCACGAAAAAACACTAAGACTCAAATATGGACTGGGTGACAGTAATCGTGCGAAGAAATATGGACAAAACATCGATATAAATGAAGAGCTTGCAGATTACTTTAACTTTAAAAAACCCTCGATAATCAAATATAAGAGTCTTGTCAAACTTATTCCTGAGTTGCAGGCTCTAATTGATGAGAGAACCATACCCTATGCCAGTCTTTACGGTGCAACAACACTAAGTCAGGAAGATCAGGAAAAAGTATACAAGTCCCTCATGTCAGAAATTACCGCGCAGAGCAAATTAAAAAATGACGATGACAAAACCGTTAGCATTCCTACATATGTTGTTGAAAGGATAGTTGAGGACATCAGAAAATCATTGTTCGTTCCCAAGTCTACCATCGAGACTAAAGTTAAGAATACTAATGATTTAAGCAATAGTAAAAACGTCGGAATAGCTACAGAATCTGAGATGCCCGGCCTCTCGTTTGACAATTCCTCACTTTTTACAAATATAGAACCGGAATCGCCTGCGACAAGTAATGCTTCTGCGGATTATAACGCTGGCTTCGACAATTTCCTTACTCTTCTTGACAGCTTCTCAAAGCTCGATATTTCATTGATAGAACGGAAGAGAAGAGCAGCATTGAAGAAAAAACTTGAGGAAATAATAAAATTACTTTAACAAAAAAATAGACCAGAACAGATTTTACTCTGAACTGGTCTATTTTTTTACATCTTAGAAATCGCAGCCATAAACTGGTCGTACTGATCCTTATTCCAACTTTCTGGATTCATCGCCGCAACTTCCTCTCTGGTTTTGCCTCTCGACATTAACTCCTGATATACCTTCTCAACATCAACATTGTTGGTTGTACTCTCGGTGTTTTGAGTTACAAGATCCTTTTTTTCCTCAGTATACAGCGAAAGTCCAAGTCCGAACATTGCGATGTTTTTTACAAGGCAGCGCATAATAGACTTATTTATCTGTGTGCTGTTCGGCTTGCTTATGGGATTAAATGACTCATCCTGTACGGGAAGCCACATTTCCAAGGTATAACCCGAGATAGTTACCTTTGTAAATACAAACGCAACCTCGTTTTCATCTCTGAAATAAGGAAGGCCTATAGCATTTTTTCTGACTTCATAGGACGAATCAGGAAATTCCTTTACAAGGAGTTCCCACGCCTTAGCCCATGATAAAAATCTGAACCTATTTTCTGGCCCACCATATTCAATATACTCAGAAATATCAATATTCGACAGCCTTTTAAAGATTTCCTCAAATGTCATATTGTTTTTCCTTTCTTTTAACAAATTCCGCGGCATACGTATGCAAAGTAATCATCGATGCCCTTTAATTTTTTCCCTGGAGAATCAGTGTTCCAAACTAATTGTTTTCCCACTTCTACTCCTTTAGTAACAAGCATTATCACCATGTCTTTAAGAGCTTTTTGAACATTCGGATTTGTGAGATAGTCCTGATCAAAACACATAACTACCTTTTTTACTCCGATTTCTTTTAAGAACTCTACTTCATTTTCAACTGCTTTTATCATGTTGACACCGGCAATTGATATAAAAGGAATCTGCGGCATGATCTTATGTGCAAGATCTGCTTTCATGATTCCTTCGGTGAGGAAAACCTCTCCGGTATGGACAGGCTTTCCATCCTGCCACTCGCAAGCGTAGTGTACACAGGTTTTTACCCTACATCCTTCTTTTCTTCCGGGTGATGACAACCATCTACATTTATTCTCTCCTTCCTTAAGAAACTGATTGTCAATCCTTATCTGGAGTCCCGTGACCTGACCATATCTATTGATCTGTTTCATCACTATCCCAGTTCCTTCAGGGCGGACAATCGAAGCTTTTCCGGCACGGTTCTTATAAAACCCCGGGATGCCCACTGGGTTCAATCCATGCCAATTGATTAAAAGATTGATGATCCCTTCCATCTGAGAATCATCTAATTCTTTATATCCCGGAAAGGTTTTATAACCGAGAGAAGTTATCTCCTGTGCGGTAAAGCCTCGGGATAGTAACATAGACTTTTCCCTGTCTAGAAGTCTTGTTGAATCAAGTAAGATATTGTAGGCTTTATCAAGGCTTTCGGGAGAGGCGATATCAACTTCTTCATCCTTTGAATCCGGAACAGATGAAAAATCTATCTTATGGGATACTTTCTCATCTGTATATCCTAATGCTCCGGATATATATTTTTTTGCCTGCGGAATGGATACGCCAAAATAATCAGCATAAAAACCTACAGGGTCATTTGCTTTTCCGCATGCTGCACAACGGCAAAACCCTTTTGACAAGTTTACGGAATATTTCATGGCTTTTCCGCAAGCGGGACATACCCCCTTTTTCCCAGTTCCAGGGATTCCCGATATCAACTGCTCCGCTCTGTTTGCGTCAAACGGCTCTTTTGTAGCCATTAAAACCGCCAACATAGCGTCCCTCAACCTATCATCCCAGGGATTTTTTATTTTTGCTCCCATAAGAGCCTCCTTTCTTTAATAAAAAAAATAGAGGAAAGCGCACTATCACGCATTTCCTCTTAATAGCAGAATTTAACCTTATATTGATTTTAGTATATCATATATTAGCAAATTTGCAATCAGTTTTCAACACAATAAACAATGAGAGGAGAGTTGATGTAGTATGTATTATTATTCTGCTTGTGCATTGAATCTTCGGTAAAATAAATACGTATTACACTGTTTTCTCCGGCTTCAAATCCATATCTTACCGGTGCGGCAACGATAAGCTCCTCCTGTTTTCCCTCGTCGTTAAAGCGGTCTGAATAAGTAGTTATGATGATATCTGTTCTTCCATACCCACTGAATAATCCTCTGCTAATCTTATTTTTCTTGTCATCATCCTGGGTTGTCCTTATTTCCTTGAATTTTCCTTCAAGGATCAAATATTTGTTCTTTTTAAAATTACGTGTTGATATCTGCCACCATGCGAGGAGCCCAAGGGAAAGACATAAAAAGCCGATGCTAAGAGACAATGTTTTAAAGAGTACCGTTATGACGAGTGTAAATAATAAGCATACTACAAAATAAACAAGTCTTTTTAATAAGTACATCCTCACTTCCGGTTCAAACTCTTTTTTCTCTATATCTTTACTCATACACACCTCTCTTTATACGTTTTGAAATTGAAGGATCAAGACGATTATCAAAAGGAATAGACCCACAACAGCACCTACGATCTTTACAATCATCTGTCTCGGCGTTTTATATAATTCATCTTCAACATCCGGGAGGACATCGTTATAATAAGGATCGGTCTGGGGATCTTTTAAGAGTGTCTTTTGCTCAGGCTGAGGACTGTCTTCGTCGGGATCTTCATCTTCATAATCTTCGTCATCGTCATCATCTACAATATCAGATTCTTCGGATTCCGGGTATTCATCATCCTCATCATCGTCTTCGTCATCTTCATAATCCTCATCATCTTCGTTGATCACTCTCTTTTCTATATGAGGTTTCATCTTTATTTCAACCGTGGCTGATTCTTCACGTTCCGTATTTTTCTTCCCCGGCAGTTCACAGCCGCATTCCGGACATCTCTTCCACGCATCCTTAACTGCCTCTCCGCATTCAGGACAAAACTTTGCCATAAATAAGCTCCTTTCAATTTATGTACTATAATGATATATCATATACTATAATACAATCTTAAATATATCAAGGACTTTTCTTATACAAAAAAAAACTGAAGACTGCGATGCAACGTAGCCTTCAGTTTTTGATTTGATCAGGCAAATGCCTGGAAAGATATTCCAAGTCCGGTATAAGGAAGAGCTAACCCGTTTGTCCTGTTGACAAGGATCATCCTTGTTTTATCAGCCTTGTAATACCCAGTATATAAGGTTTTTATATACGGATCATGAGATGTTGAAACGCAATATACAATTTCGTGAGAGGGAAGCTCACTGATATTAACTCTTCTCATAGTTGAGTCTTCTATTTGTATAACATCAACAGCAGCGGAAGTAAATAGCGAAATGGAAGAATCGACCTTCATTACACCCTGAGAATTATAAACATACACATTATCATCATGGCCTTTATAATCAAGTATTCCCCAGCATCCTTTGCCCGACCGACTTTTCTCCTCGATCCATACCGGCTTTTTATCATAAAGCAAATAATCTTCTGGTCTTATAAAATCCTTGCTGTCTTCTTCACTGATTCTTTTAGCGTTGTCGATATTTCTCCTTTTTCTTGTGGGGTTTCCCACAAGCTCGTCGAGAGTTAAATCAAAGATATTAGCAAGCGCGATAAGGGTAGGAAGCGGAGGACATCTATCACCTCTTTCGTAAGTTGAAATAGCAAGATTTGTTAAAACTTCTTTTGATCTGCTTTCAGTTGAAATCAATCTTGCAAGTTCCTGCTGGGACAACCCTCTGCCAAGTCTGTTGTTCTGAATATTTCTTCCGACTTGAATCCTTATTTCTTCGCTTACTTCGTATTTGGCCCGTGGCATAAAAATCCTCTCTTTCTTTAAAGTAGGTGTGTATTTTTGTTTACGTTTTACATTATAGTATTTTGCCACTAAATTGTAAAATATTTATTAACTCTTATTGAAAACAGTTATACATTATATTATAGTATATGGTATACCTATATGATTGTATTGAAAGGAAAACCACTATGAAAGAGAGAAAACTACTAAACATCATATTTCTTTTTGCTATCACGCTATTAGGGATATTGCATTCAACAAACAGCTACGCAGCTTCTGCGGCTCAGGTCATCAATCTCTGGCAGGGCTACAATGCTGTTGAGTTTACCATTTCCTTTGACGACGAATATGATACTCACATAGTAAAGATCACCGCCCCTAACGACCAGACCGAAGAAATGGAATCGTCGGGATACGAAAGCTGCGTAATAAAAATGACCGACTGTCCTCCCGGAGACTATAAGGTAGAAGTAAGCGCCGAGGGAGACGAAGATGTTAAAGCCGAGGTAACGACCACATGTTATGGCCCTATTGTTTCTACGGAAGGGACAAGCCTTTACGAGATATCATCAAAGATCTCAGGACTCAAGTATTATTTCGTAGACGGAAATCTTACTATAAACTGGGATGAAGAAAACGTAAACTCACTTAATATAAAAGTTACCAATCCCGAAAACATGCAGGTCCTTGAGGATACAACCATAAAAGGCGGCGATTATACAGTACCCATTCCTGAATCTGTCGATGAGCTGGAGGTCTATGCGGTGGCTTCCTCAGAAGCAAAGATTGACGGTGCGGGAGAGAAGAGAACATTAAAGCCTGTACGCTCAATCTCTGCTGATGTTGAATTTCCAAAAGAGGAAATCACCAATCGTAACGACATTAATTTTGACCTGTCTTGCTCTGAACCTGTAACTGTTTATGTTTATGATAACGATAATCAGATATATACCAACAGTTATGACTCCGGTGAATATGTGATTAACATACTGTTGTCCGGAGTAAACAACTCCATTAACGTGTACGTAGAAGATGAAAATCTGAATGCTGTAACTTATCAGTATTATGTCGTAAAAGACGTTGTTGCACCGACGCTTACTTTATCAAGAAAACTTGACGGAGTGAGTGTAACAGAGGAAACGATAGATGTTATAGGTTATGTCACTGGTGGAGCGGAGAAACTCTTAATGAACGGTATTGAAATCGAATTTGATTCTACTACCGGAAGATTTGCTGAAAGCGTTCCTTTAACAATCGGAGCAAACTCAGTGTCTGTATGTGCGGTCGATAATGCTGGAAATGAGAGTACGATCATCTCAGTAATCACCAGAACAGAAGGAAAAGAAAAAAACAGATTCATCGGATATTTAAAATTCGGCGGTATTTGTTTGATTGTATTAGTTTTGATCATATTGATCGTTAAAAAATCCAAATCCATGCAAGCCCAAACCAAAGAGCAAACTTCAGCTGAAACAAAGAAAAGAAAAAAGAAGTGAATTAGAAAAATTCGGGGATAAAAATTATCTTCGAATTTTTTGAAATCTGCATTCCTGAGCTCTTACCATTTTAAGAATTGCTATATATAATGATAATATAAGAATAAAGGAGTATTCATAAAGATGAACAGAATAAACAGAGCAAAAAAGGTAAGGAGAGAATTAATAAGCATATTTGTTCCGGTAATACTGGTTCTTGCTATCATATATATTTTTTTCACATATTGTGTAACCAGATCGAAGATCATATCAAGATCAATGGAACCCACGTTAAAGGTTGGAGATGTTGTATACATCAACAAACTCGCTTATATACGAAACGATATACAACGTGGAGACATAGTGTGGTTTATATGTGACGAGGAGGGAAATGAAGGAGATATCTTTGTAAAAAGAGTTATAGGGCTCCCCGGAGATGATATCTCATTTGAAGACGGATATGTTTTTATAAACGGCGTCATGCTTGATGAGAGTGCATATCTTGATCCTGACATCGAGACAGATTCTTCCAAATCATTTAATGTTCCTGACGGATGTTACTTCCTTATGGGTGACAACAGAGAAAACTCAAATGATTGTAGGAGATTTGCTAATCCGTATATTTCAAGAGAGAAGATAATAGGAAAGTTTCTCGGAAAAGAAGCTTTTTGGAAATAGCATTAAGAGCGATACCAGAATTACAATAAAAAAAAATAGCTCTCAAGGTCAATTCGACTTTGAGGGCTATTTTTATAAACCAATTTGGCCTAACACCATCTATATGATGAAAGGTTCTTTACATAAAGAAGGTGACCTTAAGAAGCTTTCCTTCCTTAACTCCAGTACACTTAAACTCACCGGTTCCGGCGAGAATCGCTGCAGTGGGCTCGCATGAATACTGAACTCCAACGATTTCTCCATCGATCATTGCTTTAAAGACCGATGTTCCGTCCGCCACAGATACAGGTGCTCCCTGTATTATTCCCACAAAAGGCATAGGAACAGGTGCTGCGGGCTTTGAAGGTTCTGAAGGCTGCTCAAACAATGCAGCGACCTCTTCAACCGCGGCAGGTGTAGTTTCCGGAGCAGTTGTTCCGCCGGCATCCTTAGGCTCGGTATCCTCCTCTACCTGAGGTGAATGATCATTAAACCATTTCTGTGATGCTTCTACGGTCTCCGCTACAATCTCCTCAAGATGCTTTTCATAGATCCTTACAAACTTTTCAGCCTGGATACGAAGACCGTCTTCGCTCATGATAGGGATAGGCACGATTGCTCTGGACTGATCTTTCTTTCCGTTGATAACAATGTGACCCGGTTTATCGGCGAGACTCATACCGAAAGAGTTTTTGCCATCCGTTCCAAATTTCGGAATGTTGTAATACTTCGCAAACCTTTCTCCAGCCTGCTTTTCCGCACTTAACACCCTAAGCATGGTGGTATCTACAAGATCCTTACACCACAGATACCACTGTCCTGCATCAACAAAAAGATCAAAACCCTGACCCTGCTTTCCTGTGAGGAAAAATGAGAATTTAACCTTGTCAATCATAAGAGCGGGACTGATGGTTAAATTCCACCCACCTTCCTTGATATTCCAAGCTCTCAATAATTCCCCATTTTTCGCCAAGCTTCTTGCCTTGCTTAACTTATTCTCTGCCATATTTTCCTCCTAACAAGAAAAAAAGAGAAACGCATGACGCATCTCTCTTTCTTCTAACGGCAAAACTTATTAATTGTTACTATTTTAGTATAATATATTCATTCGTGTTTTTCAAATAAAATATTTTAATATGTCGATTGCAAATATCATCAATATACTTTATAGTATAGTATATACTTATTGTGTGAGGCTTTTATGAAGGATATTTATGTTGAAATAGAGGAAAAAGAGTATTATATCAAGATCAAAACGCAAAACATAGTGGATATTACAGGGAGAGGTCTTGATAATATAAAAGATTTTTGCACAGAAATGCTAAGCTGCACCGTGGGGTTGGTTAAACCCCTTCCCAGATATATCATCATCTTTGCTCTGTCCAATACAGATATGTTAAAAGGAGATTATGACAATCTGAATTTTAAGGTTTTGCAGGATATTGTTTGTTCAGCGTTTATTCCCGGAGATGATGACGGCCCGCAATACATTGACGTGTTATATACCATTAACAAAGGCGACACTTCAGATATTTATATATCCAAAGAATATGACATTTTTAAAATATTGAAAGAAGAGGGATTAATGACTCTATGAAAAAATATATAGTGATAATAGTCTTAATGTTTTTATCTGTTGGATTATTTGTTGGTTTCTACAAGGGAATAGATTATGCTGAGAAACAAAGTAAAGGAATAGAAGTAGAAAAACCTAAACCTGTATATCAAGTCAATTCAGTTAATATACTAAATGTCACTGACAGCATGGTTAATGATAAGACTATTAAAGAGGAAGCATCTGAGCCTCTGGGTTCCACTGCCACGGAGCCTTATACATCGGATGAAGTTCTCGAACAAGAATCAGAGCAACAGGAACCTGAAATCGACGAAGCAACTTCTGATGATATACCTGGGCTTATCCATATGACAGTCTCCGACAGTGCAAAAATACTGAATATCCGCTCCGCACCAAACACGGAGTCTCGTATAGTCAAAAGTATGAAAAGCGGAGAGGAAGTATGGGTTTACGAAGACAGTATGACTGATGGTTTTTATAGGATTTATTCCGAAGATGATAAGGAAATGTGGGCATATTCCTTATTCCTCACACCTTTCAAATAATATTGCAATCTGTTAACTATTCTTGTATACTTATAACTATAAAAATATCAACTTTGCCATTATTACCGTTTCGGATTATCCGGAGCGGTATTTTTTTTTATGCAGAAAGGAGCATATATATATGGATATTGAAGAAAAGATTTTTAAAGGTATTGTTGGACTTATGGTATTTACAGCTGCGGTTGGAGTCTTACTTACTCTGTTAAGTATGATTGCAGTTGTGTATTACCTTATAACTATATAGGAGAAAAGACATGAAGAGAATAAAAGTCACAAAAGCAAATGATGTAAAGGGATACCTTGAAGAGGTAACCGGCAGAACATTGGAAGAACTTCTTGATACTTCCGGAACTTACAATGTCGATAAACTTGATGTCGTAAGTGATAAATTGAACAATGCGGCAAAAAGGGGAACTTTTATCACCTTTGTAGGAGATTATGATTCCGACGGAATCAATTCTCTTGCCATTCTTATCTTCATAGCACAAAAGATCGGAGCGAAATTTAAGGTTCGCATTCCAAAGCGAAACAGTGAAGGCTACGGCTTTTCACTCCCGATTGCTGCAGAAATCCCCGATAATAGCCTTGTTGTGTGTATCGACAATGGTATAGTGGCTTTTGATGCTATATCCGAAGTTAAAAGAAGAGGGTGCGAAGTTATCGTAATAGATCATCACGCCAAAGGAGAAACGCTCCCAGAAGCTGACGTCATAATAGATCCTGAGGCTATCGGCGGTGCGGATTTTACACATTACTGCGGTGCAGGACTTGCGTATAAACTTGCGGTTTATATGTTTGGCGAGAATAGTGATGTGGCTTTAAAGGCGCTTCCTTATGCTACCATTGGAACTATCGGAGATGTTGTTTCACTGACCGGAGATAACAGAAAGATTGTCAAACAGGGTATACAGGCAATAAAAAATGGTGGGGGAGCGGTTGGCCTTCAGACTTTATGCCGTATGAACGGGGTAAATGAAGTCACCACTGCCACTGATATTGCATTTTCTATAGTCCCTATATTAAATGCGCCGGGACGACTGGAGGATAATGGTGCTGTGAAGGCACTAGCCCCGATCATTCTTGATTTTGGATTTGACGAGATGCTTTCAAATTTAATCGCTACAAACACATTGCGAAAAGATCTCACAAACGCGATCATAATAAAAAGCCTGGATATAGACTCATTAAGGGATAATGACAATAAGTGCGTGGTCTTATATTATGAGAAGATGATTCCGGGACTTGCCGGGATCATAGCAGGAAAGCTCGCTGAGGAAACAAGGAAACCATCTATTGTTTTTACCGGAAGCGGAGAGATAAAAGGATCTGCAAGAAACCCCATAGATGAACTGAATCTTATTGAGACACTTCGTAATACCGGTCTTCTTATTGAAGGCGGCGGACATCCCGGAGCTGCAGGTTTATCTATAAAGCAGGAGGATCTTAATCTCTTCATTTCAACATTTGACAAGTTGATTGGAGAGCAGATTCCCGTTATTAATACCGAGAAGGTGATAGAGTATAATCTTGAAGTAGAAGGAAAAGACGTTCCTGCGGTATCAACAGACATATTCTCGTTACAGCCTTTCGGAGAAGGTTTTCCTGAACCTGTCCTCAGAGTTTCTGATGATATAGTATCCATAAAATGGATGGGTTCGAAAGGACAGCATCTGAAGATCACCTGTAATGGCTACAACATTATCGTTTTTAATACCGAGGTCAATAAGGATCTTGTGATAAACGCTAAAAAGGTTAGGGCTATAGGCACAATCTCTCAGAACTATTTTAATGGAAGTGTATCCTTGCAACTTAAAGCAAAGGACGTAGAATTTTTTTAATATCAAAAAGCAACTGGTTTCATTGGAATCAGTTGCTTTTTTGCTTAAACATTAATACAATTTGACGTGTCATCGTTGATTTTGAGGTAATTGTGTGTTATAGTATAGTGTACTATATAAATGTTCGTTAATCTATTTTCATTACGGGATTTTACTGCATGAGAATAACCACCAACAAAACTCCATCTAAACTATCCACTCTGAAATGTAAAAAGGAGTACGCATGTCTTTAGAACAAATGAAAACTACGGAAGAAGATCTTGTTAGTATGATTTTATCAAATCCTTCCCTGCCCGAATCAAAATTGTGCCAAATATACAATCTGTCGCAATATAAATTACGAAAAATATCCGGGAAATATAATATCCCGATCAAAAGGAATCCTAAAGGGCGCCCAAAATATGGCGACAACATGATATCCGATTATATACAATCACACCCGCATTGTTACGTCGAGGAGATTTCTGAGGCAACCGGGCTCTGTGATAAAAAGGTCCGCAGTGTGATCAGTCAAAATGGATTTGATGTTCAAAAAGGTAAAAAAGGCAGAAAATTGGGGAGTAAAACCTGCAATATAATTACATTCATGCACGACAATCCAGACATACGCAGCATAGACATAGCAAAACATTTCGGCGTATCAAGATCTTATATTTCTCAGCTTAGAGCAAAACGTAAGGAGGCATAATTCTAATGGTAAAAAATTATCTGGTGGACACTAATATATTATTATCAAATCCATATTCTATATTTGGATTTGAGGATAATAACATTTACATATGTGGCACCACACTTCAAGAGTTAGATTCCAAAAAGAACGCACCGGGAGAACTCGGTTATAATGCCCGTGAGGCCTGCAGGATACTTGACGCCTTAAGGCAAAAGGGCGACCTTCTTAATGGTGTTTCTCTCGATAACGGCGGAACATTCTTCATCGAGCCCGACGGAGTCAATCAATCATATTTACCCGAAGGTTATAGTATCAACAGCCCTGATAATCGCATTATTTCCTCCTGTATCCATCTTAATCGCAATAAGTTACGAAATAATAATGTCATTCTTCTTACAAATGATGTGTCTATGCGAGTAAACGCAACAATCTGCGGACTTGAAGTTCAGAGTGTTATTAACGACCATATTGAAGATGATTCATATACAGGAGTCCGTGACGAAGAGGTATCAGGGAAGATAATAGATGAGATTTATAAAACCGGTGCTGTTAAACCCCCTAAGACCATTAAAAATCTCATTGAAAATGAGTTCGTAACACTTCATTATGGAACCCAGTCAGCATTGAGTGTTCATAGAAACAGAATGCTATTACTTATAAAAGCGCCCGAAGCTATTGGAAAGATCACTCCAAAAAACAGCGCCCAGACATATGCCATGTGGGCTCTTTCACAACCTGACATTCCGCTTGTAATACTTGAAGGTGTTGCCGGCTCTGCAAAAACATTCTTGTCTTTGACTATGGGTCTCACTCAAACGAGGATAGATGAGCAGGATAAAGATGCTCTTTATTCCCGTCTTATGATATCCCGTCCTAACAACAATTCAAGTGATAAAGATTTTGGTTTTTTACCAGGAGATCTCCAGGATAAAATGGGACCTCTTCTCTCCAGTTTTACAGACAATCTCAGTATCATCCTTAGAGGAAACGACAGAAGCGTTCCGGAGAGCGAGGTAAGAGAACATATTGATGACATGATGAATCAGGGAATCATAGAACTTTGTCCTCTTTATTCCATAAGAGGTCGATCAATCCAGAATGGCTTTCTTATCTGCGATGAGGCTCAAAATGCGAGCAAATTACTTATTCGTGATGTTATTACGAGAGCCGGAAAAGATACAAAGATTGTATTGGCCGGCGATCCGAGACAGGTAGACAACCCCGTTCTTGATAAGAAGAACAACGGTCTTGTCTATGCCGCAGACAAGATGAAAGGCAGTCCTCTGTGTGCAATCATTAAGTTTAGTGATAATCATTGTGTGCGAAGCGATCTCGCCGAAGAAGCGATAAAGAGAATGCAATAGAGACCTCCTGGTTATTGCAAAGAGGATCTTATGCGTAAAAAGGATATTTGGAAAGGAGCCTGCAATGGGAGTAGTAAGTAGAAGAAAGTACGAACGAATAGCAACAAACATTCCTTGTACTATCTATGGTTTAAAAGATTTTGGGATACTATGTAAGATCCGGGACGTTAGTGAAAACGGTATTGGATTATATGTCAGTAAACAAAGATACTTTTCACAGACTATAAGGAGAGGTGACTGTCTTGAGGTGGATTTTTGTGATTCTCTCGTTTATGGAGAGACATCAAGAGAAGTCCGTTTAAGCGTAGAAGCGACAGTTGCCTTCATCCAGGAAGATGATGATTTCTTCGCTATCGGCTGCGAAGTTAAATCCCCGGAATACTTTGAATATGTATCATCAAAGAAACAAATGGAGGGGCAGAATTGAAACTTCACTTATTGCAGAGCAATGATAAAAAATCGAAATTCGACGACTTTAAACAAGCTTATGCATGTTATTGCAAAGAGCTGTCTGCCTACAATCCCGATCTAAAAGGAAAAGACTTTGACCAAGTTGCGGATGAAGAGATATCACATGCAATGGAAGATGATACTACTGATTGCATATTGATGTATGCAGAGGATTCATTTTTAGGATTCGCCATCGTTGGACAGTCTCCAAACTCATATTGTACTGACGATATTTATATCCAGGAATTTTATGTTGCTCCCAAGTACCGCGGCGTAGGCGTTGGAGAAACTGCTGTCAGACGCATTATCTCCATGTATTATGATAAGGACGTTTCATTCTTTGTTCTCGATGATAATTTGATTGCGAGAACTTTTTGGAGCGTGGTGATGGGAGAATTAGGATATAAAAATCTTGTAAGAACCGGACAGGTTAAGCAACCTTCAGCTCAGAGGCTGTCCAATCCTACACCGGAAGACCTTATCTTTTATTATTGGCATAAAGAATGATAAAAAATGGAAATGAACGAATCAATAACTGTTTACGTAGACGGAAGCTACAATGATGCGATAAAAAAATATGCCTTTGGGTGCGTGTTTATACTTGATGACGGAGAGATTTATCTCGCCCTCGGAAACGGAGACAATCCCGAGTCTTTAAAGCAAAGAAACGTTACTGGAGAGATGCTGGGCGCGATGTACGCGGTTTCCTGTGCGAGAAAGAGCGGCTATAAGGCTATTGAAATTTTTTACGATTACAGCGGTATCGAGATGTGGGTTACGGGGGCCTGGAAGGCCAAAAATGAGCTGACGCAAAAGTATCGTGACTATATGAGAAGCTGCGGCGCTGACATTAAAATCTCTTTCCATAAAGTCGAGGGCCATTCCGGAGATAAGTACAATGACCTTGCGGATAAGACCGCCAAGAGAGGACTTGAGGAAGGAAACGGTATTCCTGCGGCAAAGAATATACCTGAGCTTGAATTATATAATAAATAGTTCAAGGACTATTTTCGATTGAATGTTCTATTAAGGGATAGGTTCTTATATGTACTTCATGAATAATTCGGACAAACGGGATTATGAGCGTATGTTCATTCAGATCCCGTGCGTTATATACACAGATAATGGGATGGAGTTTGAATGTATCACATATGATATTAGCGAAAACGGGATTCAGTTACGAATTTTAAACGATAAACTCAACGGATATCATTTCGAGAGAAAACAGATTGTTAAACTATTATTCACAGATGAACTGGGTATATATAGTGACAAAGATTCTGATGCGTATATTGTATCCTGTGATATTATAATAGTTAGGATTTCCTCTGATGATAAAACCGTAATACTTGGATGTAATGCAAGGTCCCCTGTGTTTGCAGACTATGTATTTCATAAGAAATTTGCAGCATACTTCAAGTCTAGGATAGATAAATAGAATTTATAAAATATGGAGAATACGAGAAAAATAAAGGAAATACTAAATATTGTGTACGAGGCTTTGCAGGAAAAAGGATACAATCCTGTAAACCAGCTTACTGGATATTTGATCACCGGTGATCCTACATATATAACCAGTCATAAGAGAGCAAGAGTTCTTATCATAAAAGTGGAGAGGGACGAAGTCCTGGAATATCTCCTTATAAAGTATTTTATAAAATGATTTACATAACTACCGATAATCCTAATTATGTAAATCACAACATCGCAGGAAGTATGTTGTTTGTTTATATTTTTTTATATAACAACATATTTCTTTTTTTATTAGAAAAACGGAAATGCTTATAAAATGGGAGTCCCGAAGGAGTTTGCATGTAGTAATTTAAGCATTGCTGCGGATCTAAGTAAGACAGATTACAGAGAAAAAGAGGAATAGTAGCGGAGTAAACAAAGGCTCGCAAAACAAAGATATTCCGTAGTTTTATACGCAAAAAAAACACCTGAAATGTGAAAACTTACAGACAAAATTAAGGCAGGGTGGAGAAATTTAAGGCAAAAGTGTAGATTTTTTGCAAAAAAGTGGACTTTTTTAAGGCATAATAGGTTAACAGGTGGAGAAAAATAAGGCATTTTACAATAAAGCTTCCTAAAATCCCAAAAATATAGTGTATTTTCCTCTTTCTTTCACTCAATATCTTGTGGAATTATTATAGCATACTTAAAAACGGCGTGGAAACCTTATTTTGCGCGTTTAAACATATTGAGAGATATTAAAGAGGGGACAATGATATGGTATATAAACGACATTTATAAGGCAACAAACCACAAGACTTAGTAAACATAACTCAATAATTTTCAAGATATAGAAATTTAAACGACAAAATTACGCAAAATGTGTTGACATTATATTTTCTCAACTATTATAATGATGATGTTTGGATTAAACGACAAAAATATGTAAGGAGTTAAACATGCCAAAAACAGAAACAATAGAAAACGGTAAAAAGACAGTGAGAGATTCTGATGAATATAAAAAATCAAACTCGCTCGTGTCTGCCAAGTACAAATCCACTCTTGTTGAAAACAAAATCCTTGCATTATCATTATCAAAAGCCAACAAGATGATAGCCGAGTATATAGAAGTTGAAGGAGAAGATGAACCGGTTAAGGTTTATACTTCAGTTTTAAAATCCTCAGAGATAAAGAATGCTCTCGGAATCTCATCGAAAAACATGGCATCACAAATGAAGACTATTTATGATAAGATGTCTGATAAAAAAATAGGAATGACAAAGGAAAACGGGGATTTTGGGTATCGTAACCTTGTCATAGGTGGAGATTACAGTAATGGAGAATTGAAACTGTACTATAATCCTTTACTATCTAGTTACTACAAAGAAGTATCGAGGAATTACACGATGCTTTCATTGTCAACCATGATGAAGTTTAAATCTGTACATTCATTCAGATTGTATGAGCTTCTGAAGAAGGAATGTTACACGAATAACAATAAACCCAGCAAACCCAGCCTGGACACGGGAGAGTCCACAGTTTATTTTTTTAACTATTCCGTTGCTGAGCTCAAACTAATGATAGGAGTCGTCAATGCCGAGTCTGCTGCAGTTAAAAATATCCTAAACAAAAACGGAGATTTTGAGAAAGCCGTAGAAAAAGCAGAGGAAAAAGGCTTTGAGAGATGGTGCGATTTTAAAAGACGATGTATTGACCCTGCTATTTTAGAGATAAACGACCTGACAGAAATGCAGGTAACATATTCTCTTGAAAAATCCGGACAAGGCGGAAAAGTTCATGCTATTGAGTTCGCGGTAGAGATTAACAATGGAAACCTTGAAAAGCCTGCTACAGAGTCAAAAAATCCCCAAATTGACGAAGATATATTCTTTGATGAGGTGAGCGAGTTAATAGAGGAGAAGATCCGATTTAAGGATATTAAATCAATATCAGAGGCCGCCGGTTATGATATAGAGAAGATAAAAAAGGCTTATCGGATAGCCAAACAGCAAAAATCAGTTGATAACCTTGTTGGTTTCATGATAAGTGCGATAGCGAACGATTATACGGAAAACATATCTATATCAAAAAAACAGACTTCTGGATCATTCGGAGATTTTATGCAGTCAGGAATTGATTACGAAGAATTAGAAAAGAAGATTTATGCAAATTAAAAGAAGAGGAGGGCGGTTGCCCTCCTCTTAGATGTTCTAGTAATCTTCTCCATATTTGCTCTGAAGAGCATCCTCGTCTTCCACATCATATTCTTCAACTTTCATATCGTCATATTGAAGATCGATGTCGCAGACACATCCTGCCTGATAAAGTATATCGTAAGTGATTTCTTCTATCTGATCCTGATCAAGAAGACCTTCAAAGTATCCACCTTCCGCAGGCTCCCAGCGTGTTGCCGGAGTATAATCCTCCCACGATACCTTATTACAGATCTTAAACAATACAAGCAGGTCATTTTCCTCTTTGTCTGTCTCAGAATATCTTGCTGTTTTATTCATGTTAATTCCAAGATAGCTTTCAAAATTCTTTAGAATTGTAAAGTCGAAATCTTTTATACGAATCTGAATTGAACCTTCCTGAACCATTCATTCCTCCATAAAAAAAAGAGAGTATTTGCTCTCCGGATTAAAAAAAAGCCATTAACCCGGAATGGATTAACGGCAGAATTGATGATTTATTTAATAATAGTATATGATACCAAGAAACATATTGCAAGAAAAAAAAGGAGATTCGCTAAAAAGCAAATCTCCTCGGTTATTAATGTTATTAAGTTAAAATTTTGGAAATATCAATCGATATTTGCATATATTTCCAAAACTTCTTCTCCGCTTAAACCACAGTTTTGCATAAGTTCCCTGGTTATTTCTTCCCTGGTAAAACCGCAGCGTAAAAAAGCTTCGGCATAAGCTGTCCAATCTATTGATTTCTCCCTGATGTAGCTGGTAAGAGCCTGTATCTTTTCAGAATATCTTGCTGTTTTATATCTTGCCAGCCCAAACGGATTAGGAGATCTAAATTTGCGAAGGAATAAAAGTTCTCTGTTTTTCATTATCGACTCATTGTCGGTTGATTCCAAGAGAAATAAGCTATTATTTATACCTTCTTCAGCAAGGACATCAAGCGTATCATTTGCAAAATCTTCTCGGTCTGCAATAAGACGCCTATTCCATTCGGATTCATCAAAAGAGCCTCTCTTTTTTGCTCTTTCTGTCCTTGTTTTTTCGTCACAATTTACAAGGATCAGGAGATAAGGTTCTCCGATCTTTTCACAATACTTTGCAACCAGACATGCACCCTTCGGATCTTTTATGACAAACCGAAGATTTAGTGACGGCTCAAATTTTGGAGTGCCATAATACCATGTATCAGGCTTTCCATCAACAAGAGTATCGTAACTGCGGTATTCTATGAAATCCTGCAGCTTAATTCGTTTGGTAAATTCCTCGGTGGATGTGAAATTATATTCAACCCCCTCAATCTCACCATTTCTTATAGGCCTTGTCGTAGTAGACAGAAGCCTTGAAAATTTTCCCTTTCCGGCGTCTATCATATGACGCACAAAAGTATCTTTCCCAGAGGCGCTGGGCCCCATTACAATTACTACCATACATTATTTCCTTTCTTATCATTAAGAACACAGATTGTCAGTTCCGGCGAACTGAATATCAACTATAGAGATTGATTTCAACTGATTTGGCTGATCGATATCATAGATTTCGAAAATATCGCCTATAAGCCAGTCGCAAAAATCACTCCAGGAATACTCAGTGCTCGCTTTATCTCCCTGTGTCTCATAACTCTCGTTTACCGAACTGTCGGTTAAGGTTACATTAAAACATCCTACATCCGGAAGGCGGGGACTGTTCTCAGCTACAAGCTTATAAAACTCATTTCTGAGTCTTATAATATTCCCATCCTCGCCTTCATCATAATTGTCACCGATATTAATACCGTTTGATACGTAAATCCTGCGTATATCATCGGCAAGACGGTCATAATCGTCACCATAGATATCAGCGCAATTACTTGCATCCTCCGCATCTCTTTCAGGATTCTCTATATGAACTTTTTTGTCGTCGAGAAAATTCTCAAAAACGTCAATTATTGCGTCGATAAGATTCTCTTTTTTATAAACGTACATCTGTTTCCTCCTTTACTCTTCCAAAAAAGTCAATCCCTTTTCGAAGAACCCTCTGGTTTGAAGAACCTCTCCAGGGAAGACTTACATCTCTTTTATCCTGCTCGTATCTGCCATCCACAATAACATCACAAATATCAAAGAAATATTTCATCTGCGGATCTTCCATTAATTCCTCTAAAGTGTATCCTGTATAACACCATATTGTTTTATCAGGGTACTTTTCTTTAATCTCGCAAGCTAAAGCGAAGATAGAAGAGCGGTTGTACATAGCGAGAGGATCACCGCCGGAAAATGTTATACCTGAAATATAATCATTTTCGAGATCTTCAAAAATTTCAGTTTTCGCTTTATCATCGAAAATCTCGCCATCATCTTTATCCCATGTGCAAGGATTTTGACAGCCGAGACAGTGATGTTCACATCCGGATACCCAAAGGACAACCCGAAGGCCGTCCCCGTTATTCTGATCACAATGAGTGATGTTCTGGTAACGCATATACACCTTCCTTTCTGATATCGTTATATTTTTCCTTATATCTTTTAAACAAAAAGGGTTACGGCAAATGCCATAACCCTTTTAAATTCATCTTTACGCTGCCTTTACTTCACCGTTGAAGTATCTATAAGGATGATCTGAGAGCCTATCCTGAGCAACAAGCTCAGTCTCATTAATCGTCTTGATCATGTATGTTAACTCATCCTTGTCAAAAGCCTCATTATCAGGCAGGATAATCACCTCGTGTACAGAAGAGGGGAGAATCCAGAAGCCGTTACCGATTTTATCGGAAATGGTCTTCATTACCTCCGGATTAAGGATCTGAGCGGCTCCGAAAAGCTTATCCTTATTTGAAAGGATAGACATGGGATTATTTTTCATATCCTCTACCATGTCCGCAAAATCATAACCATCTCCATAAAGGTCTCTGAAAGAATCTTTCAATACATCTAACATTGAACAGTATATGGAATCACCCAGAATATTTGAGCGAGCGCACTGATCAAGGACATTTTTGTCTGAGAGCCCCTCGATGCGGTCAAAGAACTCCGTCGTGATAGTAATACTTCCCGTTACGTCAAGGTCAACAGGAATCTTATAAATAATACCGAGGTCACCCGCAAAAGTAGTGTATACCTTATCCTTAAGATACTCATCATTGTCCTTGATGGGAACAAGAACAGGCACAACCCTGTCGCGGATATTTTCCCATACCATATAGTATTTAATGTCCAGTTCCCCATCAAACTGATGTTCAACTATGACCTCCGCAATACTGCTGAGAACAGCGTCTGCATCCTTGCCGGATGTGTACATGTCATAGAAATCCTCCAGATATAAATTAGGAGTGACATTGATACCAGGTCTCTTAACCACAAGAGATGTCAAAGTCTCATTGTTCTTATTGAATTTGCCGATAATTACCTCCGCGTTTGTATAATTCTCAGGAAGAGCTCCGATAATGTTGCTCTCTACAAAATCTACAAAACATTCAAAATTCATCATGATGATTTCCTCCATAAAATAAAAAATTCCGAAGAATCGAGATCCTTCGGTTAACAAAATGGTTAGTTGTTTGTATAAAAAAAACCGTTAACCTCACGGGGAAATTAACGGCAACCTTTAATAATATTAATACAATAATAGTATATAGTATGCTTTAAATATTTTCAAGTTGAATTTACAAGAATTTTGGGATATAAGGAATTATATGCCCTAAACAGAATAAAAAGTACTTTTGTATTTATATAATATATATTATCGGGCAATAAAACTATAATTTAATTGCGTGATATTTTTATACATGTTTACACTCTTCTGTATGTCGATTAAATTCGTTGATTTATTCCATAGAGATTTCGGCTTCCTCGATCTCAGAATCTTCGTCTATTTCATCTTTTATGTTTATAGACAGACCGTGCGAAGCTTTCTTTTGACAATTGGAATAATCACATTTTGCGCACATTTCATATTCTTTGTTAATATCAATATTGTAATTAAAACGGTTACAATGCATATAAAACATTTTCCTTTCTACTTGAGATTTTTTATAGTATATAATGAAAAAAAAAGAATAAAAATACCCCAAATAAAAACGACTCCTCAAAATTGAGGAGTCGGGAAATGATTTATATTTCTATGTTGGAATTATATTCATAGCCATCATGCAGCCATTCCGGATTTTCATTGTTGGCAATGTCTTCCAGTCTGGTTTCAGCGGCACATATACTGTCCGCAGTTTCTTCATCATCTGCAAACCTTATCTTTTCTATTTCTTCAAGCACACAAAGAGGTGGATCTATGTAAACATCCGCTTCTTCGTCGTAAAGCCAGAATTGTTTTGTATTAGGCCCAAGCATCGCAGTGTATCTCACTCCTACACCTCCTCTGCTCTTTTCTTTAAAAATTCCGGAACTTCTTTAAATCCGAAAGAATCAACATAATATGCTCTGCTTATGGAATCCTCCGTAATTACTATTACATCAGATACCGACATTGAACGTCCGTGAAAATCTTCAGGATGATCCACATTGAACTTCTCGAATAAGTCCTCAAGATCCTCATTTTCTCTCAAGATCCCGGTGTAGACCGATTTATAGTTCCTTGAATCAACAGGAAAGCTCCGTTTATGCAGATTATTCAAACTTTCAAATATAATATCGTGTTTGTTGTCCGCTTCATCAGTGATCTGGAATATTTCATATGTTTTCTCCATGACAAACTCCTTTCTTTTCGGCGCATTATCCGAAATACTCAAGTCTAATATCTTCCGCGACAAGCTTATACATAGCGAATCTTAGGAAAATGCTTTCTGTAGATTTCTTTGAGAGCATCGGTATTAGGCATCATTTCAATAAGATGATTCATATAGTTCGTGTCCTCAAACTCTGTATTTAAAAATTCATCAAAACACGCCCAGCACTCTCCATTAAATCCGGTTTGTTCAAAATCACAATTAGCCGATTCTAAGTAATCATAAGTTGAACCTTCAGGATAGGTATCGTTTGCCCTATCTACTTCTTCAATTTCTGATACTTGTTTTAGATAATCTTGCAAGGTAAAACCATGCGAAATCATCCAATCGAGCTTATAAGCTTCATAACACGCCACTTTAAACTGAGTAAACGTGTGAAGAATCTTCTCGTTATCCATAAATTTAACCTCCTTAAAACAGGAGCCACTTTATAGCAGCTCCTGCACATGATTTTTTTCACATCCCGGCACTAATCAGGCTACCTCAACGAGCTTTCCGTTTTTACAAACAAAATACTCATCATCTCCGTACTTCTTTAAAAGCGAATTAATATCGCTTTCTTTCAACTGCCAAAGCCTGTCTGAAAGCCAGTTCCACTCTTCGAATGACCTATTGATAAGACAATCGAGCATATAGCTCATCGTTCCCTCAAAATCTTCGTATTCTTTGCGAGCCTTGAAAAACTCATCCTCGATTTCCCGGATTGTATCAGTAGTAGGAAACAGCTTATCAAACTCTTCAAAAGACATCCGAAATGAGATTCCGCCAATGATGCTTGACTCATCAAACACAACATTCCAGCAATCTAACCACTGAATGAACTGTACAGATGAACATCCTGTAAAGAAATTATTCTTGATAAAATCCTCCATCTCCTTTGTCTTTCTTATGTATCCGTATTCTTTCGCGGGCACATAATGTCCTACGTTATCTCTTCTCTCAATCGAGAAAAAGATCTCATCATCGGAACGTGTATTCTTTCTCGATAGATTGATAAATGTATATTTACCAAAAAAATCTGCATTAATATCAGGCTTTCCTTCTATCTGTCTCATGTTTTATTCCTCCTTTTGGGATAAAAAAATGCCGTCAATCCTAAAAGGATTAACGGCAAAAATTTTGTTATTGTAGATATGTATATTTTAGTATATAAATATCAAGTTTTCAACCATATTTTAGGTTTTTAAACCTTAGGAATCACTCCGGCCAATGCTAATTAGATAAGAAATCTCCAATATCTAAAGCCATATAATTAGCATTGGTCATTCCATCTCATATTCATTTTTTAATTGACGGTTACATTCTTCATATAAATCACCAACGGTAATTCCGTCTGTATTTTTCCACCATTTATGTAATTCATCATCATCGGTATCTACTGCGGTTAAAACATCATCTAACATAGGGATGTTTTCGTTATCGCTGTCAATATCATCTATAAACCCTCTTTTTGAAGCCCATTCATATTGAACTTCCTTATCATCACAATTCATAACTGTTATCTCTAACATTGCTTTTTATCCTTTCCTTAACGAAATAGACTTTTCAGAATCCAATGCTGATTTTGGTAGTTAAGATATTGTAACAGTCTTAACTAATTAGCATTTTCAAATGCCTGTTTTAACGCCATAAACCATGTCACAGCATCATCTCTGACATCACCTATTATGAAACCTCCTTTGCATACTTGTCATAAGAAGCTGCGTAATAAACAGGCTTGCCGATGAGGTTCTCGCAGAAGCATACTCCGGAATCTTCATGGTCAACGATATATCCATGAAAAGGAATAATATTTTCCCAATATTCACCGGTTGCCTTCGCTTTCCTAGACAACTCTGCAGCATACTCTTTGGTAATGCCCGTATAGTATGCTATCGAGGTATTATCGTTGTAATGCCATACATAAATACCCTCTTCTTCACAATAAAAATCTTCACCTGATGTTATTGCATCGTATAAAGCCCTGGCGTTGTGATAGACAATATTGTAGAGGTGCTCTTTATTTAAGTATGCATTCTCGACGTTATTCTCGATTTCAAGCATATCTTCGAAATATCCGGACATCGAAATCCCATCTTCGGTATAACCTTCTTCCTCAAACATTTCCTTTGTAATGTCAAAATTTGCGGTTAATATCGGAGTTTTAACGGTTACATGAAGGTAACCTTCTTTTTCTACATAATCATATTTGATCATTGGCTTTCCTTTCTTTTCAATATATTGTTGCAACAAAAAAACCGCCAGTTCACATATGAACTAACGGCAAAATTATTATATGGATATATTTAAGTATACCTAAACATATAGCATATTGCAACAGGATTTCGCAAGCAAGGATTGGCAAATTTCTCATTAATTGCATTATTTTATATGAGCAACCCCAGTGAGATTCGAACTCACACAATACGGGGCCAAAACCCGATGCTCTTCCATTAAGCTATGGGGCAGTACCTCCGACAGGATTCGAACCTGCATAAACAACTTTAGAAGAGTTGCGCCCTTCCATTAGACGACGGAGGTAGAGTGTTCGTGACAGGGCTCAAACCTGCATCATTCAATTTAGGAAACTGATACTCTATTCTATTGAGTTACACGAACAAAAACGCCGCAGACAGGACTCGAACCTGCAAGGCCTTTCAGCCCGGATATTTAGCAAATACCCCGCTTTCCATTCGCTTCTGCGGCATATGTTAAGTATCCCCGGAGGGACTCGAACCCTCAACTGTCCAACCTTCGTAGAGTTGCGCTCTGATTTCCGATTGAGCTACGGAGATATAGCAGCCGCAGAGAGAATCGAACTCTCATTTATGGGTTCAGAGCCCATCGGTCTACCTTTGACCTATACGGCAATAATCCGACTCATCAAATTTGATGAGTCAAACGGTGAGCCCGGGGATCGAACCCGGATATCCTTTCAGAATGGTCACTTTCCAAGCGACTGCTGTACCGGTTGAGCCAACTCACCATAAACGCTGTGGACAGGACTTGAACCTGTATATCCTTATGGAATATCTGATCTCGAATCAGACGCTGTACCATTGAGCCACCACAGCATTATTCGTCTTGTTTTGATATTTATTCTTTTTAATTCTTTTTAAAACGAATTTCGCGCCCACTGTAGGATTTGAACCTACACACCCTCTCGGGTTACTGCCGGTATTCAAAGCCGGTTCCTTACCAATTAGGATTAAGTGGGCAAACGAGGTATCGGTGGGATTCGAACCCACGAACAACAGATTTGCAGTCTGTTGGCTTAAGCCACTTGCTCTACGATACCAAAAGCAGGAGTTAAAGGAATCGAACCCTTATCATCCGGGTTGGAGCCGGAGGTCTTACCATTAAACGAAGCTCCCATAAAAAAAAACTGTTACAACCCCTTAAATTTGGTCATAACAGCCTTTTATATGATAAACGTTAATTTCATTGTTTACATCTTTTAAAGCCTTTATTTGGGCAAATAAGACTTGTTATGACCATATTCAGTTGCACGCCAACAAGACCAGCATCTTGAGGATCTGGACTGTTGAGAACGCTGTGAACTTGACTGTGCAAATATGATCTTCATCTTTATCTTACCTTTCCTTTTTATAAGTGTACCCCGTGAGGGAATCGAACCCTTCTTCTGATGACTGAGAATCACCAATCATAGCCGTTAGACCAACGGGGCAGATCGCGGATACCGGGCTCGAACCGGTGTCTGTGGGATATGAGCCCACCAAGGTAGCCTCTCCTCTAATCCGCAAAAGTTGGAATGACCGGACTTGAACCGGCAACCTCATGATCCCAAATCACGCCGTCTACCATTGACAATACATCCCAATACTAATATATTTTTTTTGTTAAAAAAATGAGTGGAGTAGGATTCGAACCTACAGTGCCGAAGCCACAGATTTACAGTCTGCTGCAATACCAATTCTGCTCATCCACCCGGGGATTCATAATAATAGCCATCTTCTGCCATACTGATCACTTCCCTTCCTTTAAATGTCTGTGACAGGACTTGAACCTGCAACCTTCGGATTAAGAGTCCGTTGCTCTACCAATTGAGCCACACAGACACAATATAAGTGCGCCTGACGAGACTCGAACTCGCATTTCCATGATTAAAAGTCATGTGCTTAGCCAATTAAGCTACAGACGCATATTATTTAGGTTTTCGATACTTTCGTTTCTGTTTTCGTTTCATTGCTTTCCTCCTCGTATTTTTAGTAGTGCAGGCGGTGGTATTCGAAACCACACTATATCTTCTTTTTGAGAGAAGCTCCTCTGCCGGTTGGGATACGCCTGCGTACCCGATGCGAGATTCGGACTCGCAAAACCAGCATCCTGGGTGCCGTATGTATACCAGTTCCATCAATCGGGCCTTAATACCCCAAGAGAGATTCGAACTCTCAACGTCTTTTCAGATACCAAATCCTTAGTCTGGCGTGTCTACCAATTCCACCATTGGGGCTTAGTGTTCCCGATGAGATTTGAACTCACACGCCTTTTAAAGGCTACGGTTTTTAAGACCGTTGCGTACTACCAATTTCGCCACGGGAACAGATACTATATGTAATTTGCAAATTGATAGGCATAATCGCAACATCTCTTTAACTGTCCTTTCTTTAATGTTTCAGAGCCAACGGAGGGACTCGAACCCCCAACCTACTGCTTACAAGGCAGTCGCACTAGCCAATTGTGCTACGAAGGCATATTAAATTGGGCGAAGGAGAATCGAACTCCCGACACACGGTTTATAAGACCGCTGCTCTCACCCCTGAGCTACCGCCCATCAATACTTGATGTTCGGTATTCGTATTCGCTTTTTCATTGTTGGTAAATCTCCTTTCAAAAAGATTTAAGAGCGCCATGTCGGACTCGAACCGACCCTGTTCTTGGTTGGAAGCCAAGTGCCATAGCCATCTAGGCGAATGGCGCATATATCAGCCTGAGAATACAGCTTATATCAACACACTTTAGAACCCTTATGTTTTAGATTCGTTTCCACAATCCTATTCGGACTGTATGTGTCATGCGTGCCTTTAAGGTGGCATTACCTTTGTATCCAAAACTACTCGACTTACTTTTCAACCTTATAAGAGATGTACGGTCTCTCATAATGTCTACTTGTTCAATCAAACGACTTCACCTTGCGAGTTCCATCGCTCCGTATTGCATTTCTGCTACGGAATTAACGCATTTTCGTTTTGAACCCCTACCGACTTTTGCTTTTGGTGATTTCAACAGGGTTTGAACCTGCGACCTTCTGTTTAAAAGACAGACGCTCTACCTCTGAGCCATAAAATCGATTGGTAGTAGACGAGCGGTAGGTATAGTTTCGTAACCTTTGGAGCTACAAAATGCTAACCGCCTACGATATGCTTTCCTTTGCTTCGTACTTGCACTGTGCTTTTACACTGGATGTCACCCTTGACTGCTAATCTCGGATTTTCCATCCTTTAAATGCCTAATTATTATAAAAACCTGTTTTGCATGTCAGATAGCTTTTGCGAAGCATCACCCTCGTCGGTTGACCCTGGATGACTTTCTCACTGACCAGATTCTTATAACAGTGAGTCCACCTGTGATGAACTTAGGCTCCTTTTCAGAACCTATTAAGGCAAGTGTTGCATACTCTTACCGATTGCTCGGCGGTGGGCTTACCTTCCCACCTTTCGACACATTACTGCATCATATCGGCGTATGCACCAGTTCTTGAATTTTACATTGATAAAATCAACATATATATTCAAGATATTTCTCAAACATTCTCATTGACGAGTCAATGCAAATATCCGAGAGAGTTGGACATGATGGAATCGGACCATCGTTACCTCCGTATCAGAGAGGCTTCCTACCATTGAAAGAATGTCCAGCAAATGCTCTGACAGGATTTCTACCTGCACCATCCGGGCTACCCACCCGGCTTTTCTTGTTCTTTAGACTGCCGGCCTGCAGCCTAAAGTATATACAGCCCGTTGTTTAAACTATTGGCCCTTCATTTAAACGCTCGACTGTTCGAAAATACAGAGCAATGGGGCGCGGAGGGAATCGAACCCTCTTGGTCTTCGCCGCATGGTCTGCCGTGCATAGCTCACAAGCAGTTCTGACTTGTAAAATCAACCAACTTCACAAACGCTACACCTTGGACGGATGCACCCGGAGCCAAGTCACACGCTGCTGCAGATTTCACACCCATATTGTAAAAGCGGATAGTCGGTGCTGCCCCGACCCCTCCAGTTTGGAAGACTGGCATACTCGCTGATAATACGATACCCGCATACAAGGTTTTCAGATAAAAGAAGTGCCTGTTTTCTTTGTCTTACTCACCCGTAAGATTTGGCTTTTGACCAAGGTGTACGATGGGATTTGAACCCATATAAGGCGGTATCACGGACCGCTGCATTACCTATCTGCCACGCACACACTGATCGCAGTGGGGGTCGAACCCAACATTTCGGGCTTGAAAGGCCCGCGAACTATCCGTTTATTCGATGCGACCATATCGGTTTAGGTGGGCTTTTACCCAGTGAGGACTTGAACCTCGTCTCTCTCCGTTTCCAGAGGTGTCCCCTACGGGAACCCGGGTTACTTACCACACCATGCCGAGTACCCACAGAAAGACTCGAACTTCCAACTTTTTCCTTGTAAGGGAAACACTCTCCCATTGAGTTATGTGGGCATAATATTAAAACAGTGGAACTGGTGGGGCTCGAACCCACAACCTTCTGCTTGCAAAGCAGTTGTTCTCGCCAATTGGAACTACAGCCCCATATGAGGGAAACACGGCTTCGAAAACCCTCTCTGCTACTCTCGGACTAAGGTTTTGCTGATTACCCATTATCCTACCCTTGCAGTTAACTTCAGTAAATTATCTTGTCATCGTGTTTTTTTAAGCGACTCGAACGGGACTTGAACCCGTGACCTCCGCCGTGACAGGGCGGCGCTACTAGCCTGCTGAGCTACCGAGCCATATGGCAACCTTTACTGTACAGGTAGTTACCGTGAGTTACCTTCCATTTCTGGAGTACAACCAAATGCCTCGTGTTGGTGTCGAACCAACCTTTTCCCAGGGCTTCAACCTGGAGCTTTCACCGGATTAGCTTACGAGGCCGGGTAAAGTCTGATTCATCTTTACCCTCATTAAATCGTTTGTTCACTTTTCAAGGATCTCCTTTCTTACAATCCTGCTATATCTCTTGTTTACTTTTCTTTCATCCCAGGTGCCTGTTCCGGGAGTAAGCGGGGAATACAGGGCTCGAACCTGTGACCCAGCGGTTAACAGCCGCTTGCTCTACCAACTGAGCTAAATCCCCAAATAAAAAATCGTCTGTAAGTTTTCACTTTCAGACGATTACCCTGTGTTTATCCTATTATCCCTATAGAATATCAACATCGTAATCGTCCATTTGCCGGTTCATGTTCTCTTCCATTAAACCCATAGACTGAACCTAAAGATATAATGATAGCGTGATCGAGGCATGAGAAACTAAGCGTATTCCATGTATACGCTTTAGCCTGCTTATTTTGTTTTGCTATCATTGTTCTCAACATAACTTTTCCTTTTCAAAATATTTTTTATTACAAAAAGAAGTGCTTATCTCATATCTGAACATCATCATAATACTTGATCTCTTTCCCGACCCCGAGGGCGGATGGGTACGGCCCATCTCCTTTCCACTTCGGGCGGAGGATACTGTCTCTTTCCCGTACCCGGGAGCGAAGGGTTGTGATCCCTTATCGGACCTCTCCGGACGGAGGACATTATGTGATATTCAGATATCGGACAGGCACTTCCTTTATCTGTATGTATAGTATACCATAATAATACAAATGTCAAGACTTTTTTGCAGATATTTAGCAATAAAATATTTATTATATTGCTCGTTAACGCAAAATAGCATATACTATAATTAACAGGAGGCTTAAAATGGCTGAAAATAAAACAAAAACACAATCTCAAAAACTGATCCAACTCGTAGACGCACTCCCTGAGTGTTGCTACTCATTTCTTCTTGAGACTGGAACAGAGAGAGCCTTGTCTACCAGGATCTCCTATGCCAGAGAGCTAAAGAGATTTTTTGACTGGCTGATTCTGTCACATCCTGATTTCTGTGTATTTGACGAAGCGAAGGATATTCCGGAGACACTCCTCTCTCATATAACCTCTCAGGATATATCAAGATATACTACGCAATATAAAGATGAAGGTCATAAAGAGAGATCAACAGCTTTAAAAAGGAATGCTTTGTCCGCTTATTTTGGATACATGGTAGACAATAGAAAGATAGAGTATAATCCGGTTGTTGCGTCTGCAAAGATTAAAATCCACACCTCCGACACGGTTATATATCTCAACATAGATGAACAGAACAGATTTATGGATGCTGTCTACAACGGGACCGGTCTTACAAAACATCAACAAAAGCTGCACGAAAGATACAGACTGCGTGATATTGCGATGGTTTCCCTGATGCTTGACACCGGAATGCGAGTATCCGAGTTGTGCGGAACAAATCTTATAGATGTGAGTCTTGAAGATGCATCAGTGATTGTCACAAGAAAAGGTGGTAACCTGCAGACATTGTATTATTCTGACGATACGAGAGGAATGCTGAATGATTATATTGAATATCGCAGGATGTATAACCCTACTCTCATGATGTCAGAACCACTGTTTGTCAATCTTAAAAACGAGAGACTTACCACAAACGGGGTTTGGCGTCTTGTTACCAAATATGCTTCCGCTGCACTTCCTGGAAAAGGTGATAAAATAAGTCCTCACAAGTTAAGATCGAGTTTTGCGATGGAGTTGTATAGAGCAAAGCAGGACATTCTTCTTGTCCAGCGAAGCCTTGGACATAAAAACCTAACAGCAACAAATATATATGCGAAGGCTACCGATGCAGAAATGAAAAATGCAAGAAATGTCCTCGCGGATATTAGAGCGTCGAGGTAAAAAACTTAAAGTCTTTAAAAGTAAAAAAAATTTTTAAATAAAGCGAAGGGAATTACTCTCTTCGCTTTATAATTATCTTTTTTCTATTTCTTGTCTGATGATCTTTTCGGACGTCCAAGGTTCTACATATATCATCGCACCGGTTAATGTTACATCTCTTAAAGGATCTTTATTCACATCAAATCCTTTAAGAGTAAGCCATGTGTCTAAATTGTCATTTACTTGCATCATTTGCATGGCAAGACGAGTTCTCCTTTTTAGCAAAACATCTATTTTCTTAGGTATTTTCATTTTCTTTTCCTCCGTTCCATGTCAAACAAAGTTTATTGTTATGATGGAAATATCGTACCGCACATTTGCTTTATCCTTGCGGCTCCTATCAGGATTCCGTCCGCTTCGTTATCGTCTTTGGATATAACACCAAACAAATCTTTTGCTTTCTTTATATCCCATGGTTTCGCATCCTTACGAGAACGTGGGATTGTTTCGTCGTCATCAGCGACTAATCTTCTCCACTCGGATGTCTCATATTCGATGTATTCTGCATATCCTGCAGCAATAGACCATCCTCGGACGACGCCGACTATCTCAGATAAGAGTATCAGGGTTTTAGGATTGTTGACCAAAGGAGGACTCTCTACAACAATTATCTGAGGTTTGTATTCCTTTAACATTCTGGATATATCCATGATCATATCCTCTGTCCTTACTAAAGCATCTCTTTCCTTGTGATGATCCAGGATTCCATGTTCTTTCAATCGGGCATTTTCATAAAAACCAAAGCCGGTAATAGAGCTGGACGTATCAAGTCCTATCATTTTTATCATTTACTAAACCTTTTCTCCTTTGTACACATGAAATGTCGGGAATCGTAATATTCCTTTGGATTTTCACTCTTTTCATTATCCTTTAAAACCTTTTCTCTTAAGGCTTTGTAAACAGACTCATCCATGTTTTCAATCAAAGACACTACAAGTTCGTTTCTTTCATTCTCTAACCAGGAAAGGATCTTCATACGGATAAGATCCGCATATGTCTTCACCTCTCTATGCTCATTTTCTCCGTCAAGTCCCTCCATATCATATTCATCCTGAAGCGATTCGGGAAGTTTTTCGGAGAATACCTTTTCAAGATAATCGCTTTCATCAGTTATCTGCTCGATGTTTTCAAACAGATTATCAACAGCGAATGTTGCCCAGTCAAACCCAAGCACTTCTTTCTTGGATTCTCCATCAAGAAAATCCTCGTTATACCAGTCGTCATTTCGAACATCAGGAAAAAGCATACGGCTACCTCTTTTCTTTTATTAATCCTATTGTTGTTAATTTGAATCTTATTAGTTCTACTACATAATCAGGTGGCGAAGATTGTCCCTGTTCCCATCTTGCAATGTTTGAGACAGGGATATCCAAGATCTTAGCAAAGCGATTCTGGGATAAATAAGTTTGTTCTCTCATTTCTTTTATAGTCATGGGCATATCCTCTTAAAAATGTGTCATGTATATACTATCTGTATACACTTATTATAATAGTATATATCTATGCTCTTCGCAACAAAAAAAAAGACGAGAAATCCACTGTAATATGGAATCCTCGTCTTTCTGATTGCTTTTTTACTTTTTCAGATTATTCAGGTATAAATCTGCTGCTTCTTTTGTTCTTAACGCACTTGATATAGAGCTCTCTCCTGCTACGAAATAAAATTCGCCATCCGGGAATACTGTCTTTATCAGACAATATTCATCAAACTGAGGTGTTATTTCTGCGATAACAATATCGCTTTCCGGGTATATCGTCCTAAAAAGCCTTTCGGCGTCCTTAACTGCACTCATCAAGCTCCTCCACTTCTTCATGTGAAACTTCTTCTCTCAGTGTTTGTTTGCTCGCAAAATTCTTTTTGTCTGCGAAACCATAAGAAAAAGGAAGCCTTTTTACCGTCTTCATAACACCGGCTATTTCTTCCTTTCTCTCATACCCAAACTGGCTGAGAAGATCATCGGTTATTCTTTTGTTATCATCAGAATGTGGAAACATCAAAACTCCATGTTCGAGAGCTGCATCGTATCCTTTCTTTACCGAATAATCATACGCTCGCTGAACAATAGTCTTTTCGAGAGATATGACTGACACGGTCTGCACAGACTCTGACGTTTTTACATCTTTACTTCTTTTTGCCACTTTGTATTTCTCCTTTTTTGTCAAATAGCCAGAGGAATGAGCTTCCCCTGGCTTATCTATTATTTCTTCCTTAAGCTGCGGCCCAAACCCCGCGCTTTACATTTCTAAATCCACCTTTCTGGAGGGTCTGTCTTATCTTCGCCTGCCAGTTCGGATTACCTTCGCACTTTTTGTGTCCAGCTATTTCATTATAGATAGCCTCAAGAGTTGCGGATTTTCCAAGTTTGTCAAGCGTAGCGGCGACAACGTCTCTCCAGGTAGCAGTTTGAGAGTCACGGATGTCGAGGCTTCTCAGAAGCGGAACCTTAAATACTAACTCGTATCCGGAAGGCTTCTTGATAACCAGGATATCCTCATGATCTGTGGGGTAGAAATTACCGTTAGAATATGTTCTTCCTCCAGATACGCAGTTATGCTGCAGTTTTACCAAGGTCTGAACAAGTTCTCCGGGCTTTACGATATCATTCATCATTGAATAATATCTGCCGTTTCTTCTCACATTTCCCATGAGGATACTCATTTTTGCCCCTGGAGCCATCGCCATGTAATATTTAGATACTATGGCATTTAATGTCCTCATAAACTGATCCCAGGGCATTTGTCCGAGGTCTGACTTCGACAGCTCTCCCGTCGGATCTGCATACATAGAACCTGCATAAGGAATATGTATTTCCAATCCATAAGGCGGATGCATGAAGATCATATCCGCATCGGTAAATTCATCCGGAACATCATCAGTGATCGCATTGACCGTAAGGATATTATTTCTTTTGGGATTAGGGTTTAAGTCCGCTCCTATATAAGAAATACCCATATCTCTTGCTACATCACTTCCTGTTCCTCCTCCGGCGAACAGCTCCGCCATCTTCTGGACGTTATACTTCCAGATAAGACTTGCCTGTATCCAGCCAGAACAGTTTCCTCTATATCTGTTATCACCCCACGGACCTCTATCCGGGAATGACAATACCGTGGAATTTTGAGTCTGTAAGACTTTGATTATATCTTCTTTTATCATGTTTTTATTTCCTTTCTACTTTTCCCTTCAACATTGAATATGTTAAAGACAGTTCATCTTAGCGCGGACGCTCTTCTCTCCTTCCCATGGTCCATCGAAGCTATCATCAACACACTCCTTGTGTCCACAACAAGGACACTCTAAATAATCAACAGCACGTCTTTTTCGCCCTGTCTTTACAAGAGAGTGGAAACGATGATCTACCACCGTTTCCTCTTCGATGAACCATACAGGACAAAGGTTACTCCCGCAATGAGAACAAGTCCCATATTTATCCATAATTATCACCTTTAAGGTTAAAACAGTGCGTTTTTTACCTTCCTTTCAATGTTATTGCAAACAGCCACCAGATCTACATCTCCGGGATTGCGATTTTCTTCTCGGCAAATCTTTAATTCTCGGGCCATAGCCGCAAGAAAGATCCGCTGCTCTGTGTCTGTAAGTTTGACAACATCGATGCTATCAACACTATCAGCATCATTCATGTTCCCATGCACGAGAGATGACTTGTCGATATTGTCTTCATTGGGATTTCCCGGACGAACCTCTTTAATGTTATATTTTGAAAAGAATCTTGCAATATTGTCCCGGACAAGATGTGAAAAATCATTATTCTGACTAAACAATTTATCACTGTCTTTCCGGTATATCCTGCGATTATCTGTCAAAACATATGTCGAGGAATATACCTTCTCGGGTTCCGAAAGGTGGTATGTAATATCATTGTTCGGATGAGATTCCGGAGGATACTTATACTTGATCGTTACATTAAATCCACAACCAAAATGTTCGGTGCCAACATTTAGTATTATTCTTGGAGGGGTTATACCACCGTCGGCAATGCTATCAATCCATTCATCAAGATGGAATGCTTCAAGCGCAATCTGTACAGCTTCTTTTTCTTTCATTTTATACTCTGTCAGCACGCTCTCTGACTCTCCCTTTAAATATGTTATGATATCTTCAAAGAGCCGTAACGCATATCTTCTCTCTTCGTCGGTTAACTTTTCTTTGAAATCGTCTGCAATATTGGTTAATTGCATTAACACATGATACTGGTCATTTTTGTATCTCTGCGCCATCGCAAGGATTAAATCAACCTGTTGTATCGAATCAAGACCCCATATTTCATTTTCAATCTCCCTTGATGTAAGGGTTATCTCAAAAGTCTCTGTTCTTGTCATTTCTTTTCTCCTTCTTAATACATGTCATGTATATTCTTTATCTCCTCCAAACAAAAAAAACGGAGAACTTAATATTCTTCGGTTACTATTTTGCAAAAAAAAATTGCCATTAGTTTCCGAAGAAAATAATGGCAAAATTTATATATATGTATATATTTAATTATACTTGAATTTTAACTTGACTTCAATCAAAATTTAAAATTCGAATATTTTTTTCTTAAAATACTATATGAACATCTGATTCATTAATGCCATATCTTTGTCTTTCTTATCATCCAAAGTATTCCATCTTAACGTAATCCGGCTTTAATTGACCCCCAAGATCTTCAATGTATTCTTTACAGATCTTTTCAGCCTCTTCTTCGGTTAACGATTTCTCTTTCTCTGTATAATGCCAGGGATTAGTCTGTGAAAGCATTATAGAATCGTCGTCATCCTCCTGACCTTCAAAAAAACTCCAGCCGATTTCTGTCTCCTGATTCATAACATCGGCTATAAGGCCGTAGAAACCGCAACCGGTGCCGTATCTGGGTGCATAATCATAGAACTCTTCCTTTGGGTTAAAAGCGTCCGGGGTTGAATTATCGAGATATTCAAGAATTTCTCTTCCCAGATAGAGTTTGGCAACTGCATCCTTGTGCTTCAATATAAATGATCGAAGTTGTTCATCTGAAGCGTATACGGTAAAACCATAACCATATACGCAGTCTGTAGTCATAGACATAATAGTCCTCCTTTATTATAATTTTTCATAGTTAAGCCTGGTAGCTTAAAAGTTGTCATTTTTTTTGATAACTGTCTTCATTCCCTTGCTCCTTCTCGGTTAAAGGATTGTCTATCATATCTGTATAGTCTCTCATGCAATTGTCTCCTCTTCTTCCCATCCGTATACCTCACAGGGTATCAATCCTATGGATTTCGAGTCTCTATTTGAATCAAAATCATCAGAGTCCATCTCATCAGAATTAACGAGTTTAAACTCGAAAATAGAAGGATTTGTGGGATTGTCATGACCGGTCTGGGATATATACATCTTCCCATCCTCCACGTATACCTCAAAAAGGTTGTCTCCCTCAAAGCATGCTAAAGCTTTTTGGATAGATTCCCCTACATTTTTTGTTTTCAGATCCTTATAGACAGATCTTGGGCCATCCCATCTCTGGAGAGTTCCGGTCAGGATTATGGTTCCCTGTAATGTTTCATCAAGATTGCCAACCTCATCTTCAAGCCAAACCTGAATTGAATCATTTGCTTCCTCGAAGATCTTTTCATCTGAAAGGTTTTCAACATCCGAATCTTCAAAATATTCTTCAGGACATTCCCTAATAGATTCCGCCATTTCACATATGTCATTGTTCCAAATTATGTGTTTCATTATTCACCTCCAAAAAAAATATACCGGAGAATATAAATTCCTCCGGAGTATCAATAGTTATATGCATTTTATACAAACACAAAAAACCGCTAACTCCGGATAGGAATTAACGGCAAAAATTACATTTATATGATAATAGTATAGGATATATCAAGAATAGATGCAACAAAAAAATCGACTCCTCAAAACCGAGGAGCCGATAAATCTTTGTTGTGAATGTTATATTATATCGTCCGCTCTTCTTCCATGGCGTATTCCAAAGCTGCATCTTCGCGGGCTTGCTCTTCCTCATACTCAGCCTTGGCTAAAGCATGGAGAGTGTCATATTCCGCTGCGGAGTTGTAATCTCCAGCGGCAAGCATCTGCCGATACACTACAACACCTCCATCAGGTCTTTGGCGACCGATACTCCGAAGAAGCTCTCAAACCAATGCCAAATGTCATATCGGCTGGTTCCTGCCTCAAACGTCCTCCAAGGATTTTCGATACACTCATTGTCGTCAACGATAACATCTTCAAATTCTTCCCAGAGTTCGCGAGCCATTTTTAAGTTTTTCGGCACCACCTTAATGGCATCTTTGTACGCCTTCAACTTCGTGATGGCAACTTTCGGATGAGAACCATCAAGATTTATTTCCGTAACAGAGCTTACGGTATTTCCTGCTTTATCGCTTTCAGCCACATACTTCGCAACCTCATCGACGCTATCAGCTTCGATGAACTCACTTCTCCCGTAATAACGGGTTATCTTATAGAGCTGTTTTTCGATACTTCTCATACTTTTCCTCCAATCTGTACATAACAGCCCCTCCACCGGGCTGTCGTTAATAACATCAACCCAAGGGCTATTATCAGACGTGGAGTGCCTGATTCGGACGCATAGCATCCACTTTATTCAATTTTTCTCTTTCTCCTTAAAATCCTACCGGAAACTCTTCTTCCGACATCATCTCTACATCTTCATTAGCTGAAAAGCCTATAAAATCCAGTACATCCGGGATATGATCTTCAAGAGACTTATCGTCATAAACATCCATCTCTCCTCCTTCGATGTTCGGGTGCTCTTCACCATTGGAGTCGTAAACATAGACTCCGATCACTCCGGTTGAATGAGAATCAAGGGAATCGTTAGAACTCCACATGATGTTTACATAAGCATTTCCAACCTTAAAATATAAATCTTCCATACTTTCTCCTCTACACAGTAATCTTCTCTACCCTGTAGATTTCTTCATGTCCGCAATTTTCGTCGTAAATTGAATAAACTCCGTTTCCCTCGATGATTTCAGGATTTCGCTTGGAAAGGTAAGATTCCCTGTCGCAGTATCCGAAATCATCGGCGATGCTGTCCTGTACGGTGAGGATTGCGTCTTCATAAGAATCACAAAGAAAAACGCCATGAGATTCAAGTTTTCCGTCAACTTCGGAAGCACATGATATTACATATATTTCCTTCATATTTTATTTTTACCTCCTTAAATAAAAAAAACCAGAGGAAACTGTTTTCTCTGGGTATCATTGGTTACAAATATTATGTATTTTTTTGCAAATAAAATAACCGCTAATTCCCGAAAGGAAATTAACGGCAGATTTTATAGAAATATATACAATAATAGTATATTATATCTGTATGAATATATCAACTAAAAAACGTCACCAACCGAAGTCGATGACGTTTTTGTATTATTTATACACTATGAAATTTACGGCCAATCCGGAACTAAAGATCCATCTCCATATCTCAGCACTCCTTCTCTGTCTATCTCTTCACTGTCGGAAAGATATTCGGAGTTGGCGTCGAGTTCTTCAGCAGACATTTCCTTAATTTTGTCTTCAGCCACATTAAATGCCATCTCAGGACTTTCGGCCTTAACTACTACGTGTCCATATCTTTCATAGGCAAACGGAACAAGGTACTCTTGTTTACCATCATCGGCGGCAGATTCCTCAGAAGCGATCTCTGTAGGATTTGTATATATTACCTTACCGGTATATTCCTGCCATCGTTCTCCATCAAAGACATGTTTCCAAACCGCATTGTCTTCCCCTAGAAAACTGATCTCCCCATTTTTGAGATACTTCGAAACAGCTTTGTAAAAGTTTTTACAGTCTTCTTCCCAGTAGTTTTCCTGACACTCGTGTATAGACACAAGAGTGTCATTCCCTTGTCTGTAGGTTTCGACTTCATCAAAAACCTCGCGTCCCCTTTGTATAATCTCTTCGATTTGCTCTTTGGTGACACCCTCTTTAAGTGCAAGATCACCGGTTACTGTTGCTCTATAGCTCATTTTTGTCCTCCTTTTTTATACTGTTATAGGCTTGTGAACTACTCCGACTTATAGAAGTCGGAGCTTCCTGCTTCAACCACCACTGCATTGGCTACGATGACACATAACTCAATGTCTTACACAGTGTCCACAGGCGTATAAGTTAGGGCTATTCCATCCCTACTGTAATAAAAAAATAGCCGTTAACTTCACGGAGAAATTAACGGCAAAATTTATAACATATATACAGTAATAGTATATTACACAAAAACAAATATTGCAACAGAAAACCGTCAACCTTGGAGGCTGACGGTTTTTATACACCTCTCTGAAATAGTATATATCAAAAATCTTGATATGACAAAACCTCACTAACCGAAGTCAGTGAGGTTTTGTGTATTAATTGATAATTACTGCAGGCATTTGCTCTTCCTTATGAAGGTTAAGCCTATGTCTTCTTTCTATCTCTGTCACGAGAGCCTCGTCAGAAACCTGCTCACCGGAAAGATATGAATCGAGAAAATCATAGGTAAATCCAAGATTGTCCTCGTCGGTCTTTCCGCAAAGACCATCAGATGGCACCTTGTGTACAAGTTCCTTGGGAAGCCCGAGTTCATCACCTATAGCAATTACATCTCTTACAATGAAATTTGCTAACACGGAGAAGTCTCCTGCTGCATCACCGAACTTTGTTGAGTAACCGACATAGTTCTCTGATCGGTTGCAGGTGTTGATAACTCTTCCACCATTAGGTATGGACTGTGCTACAGCATAAAGAGTGGTCATTCTTACTCTGGGTGGAATATTGATAAGGGTATCTTCCGATACAGGCATTAGAGCACTTAACTGGTTCTTTAGCCCATTTACAGCATCTGCTATATTGACCTCGTAATACTTGATATCGAGAAGCTTGCAGACCTCATAAGAATCTGCAATATCACCCTGCTCTCCGTTCGGCATAAGAACTCCGACAACCCTGTCCTTACCAAGCGCTCTCACAAGAAGAGCAGCGGTCACAGTAGAGTCCTTTCCACCGGATATTCCGAGTACAGCACTTGCTTTTGGTCCATTCTTATCAAACCAGTTTCTTATTTGTTCGATAATCTGATCTACTGTCTTCTTAGCGTTCATTGTTCATCCTCCAGTCAATGCATCTCTGCAGGTACTCTACATACTCGGGATTTTTGCACATTCCCTTTCCGGGAGTATCAGAGATCTTTGCCACATCCTGCCCATTACAAGCAGTCGTCTTCATTACAATGTTAAGAGCGGGAACATTAGTGTCATTTGACAGGTAAGTTCCGATACCGAAGGCAACCTTTGCTCTGCCAGAAAAATGTCTGCATATCTTGTCTGCTCTTTCAAAATCCAGGCTGTCGGAGAAAAGCAGCGTCTTAGTCTTGGGGTCTATTCCAAGGCTCTCGTAGTGCTTTATCATCTTTTCTCCCCACTCGATAGGGTCACCGGAGTCATGACGAACACCGCTGAATAAAGTAGCATAGGTAAGCTGGAAATCCTTTAAGAAGCAGTCAGTTGTGATGGCATCTGTAAGAGCTGTCCCATTAAGCACCCCATATTCCTTAACCCAGGCATCAAGAGCATACCAGTTGGAATATGCAGGATTATGCTTATGATTGCCCTGACCTACGCACATGATCCACTCGTGGGCCATTGTTCCTACCGGAGTAAGACCAAACTTCTTTGCCAGGTATACATTAGATGTACCTACAAAAACACTTGCACTATGCTTTGTATTATTCAGATGACTGAACTTCTCAACGGCAAGTTCCTGCGCTTCTGAGGAAAGCCTTCTGCGAAGTCCAAACTCCGAAAACACCCCGGCGTACCACTTTCCTGTACGAAGTGCTTCGTATTTTGCATCAAGTCTTTCCTTAAAGCTTTGTAGAAGCTCGTCATAGTCATACTGCATTTTGAAGTACACTTCATTTACGATAGCAAGAGTAGGAATCTCATACATCGAAGTGTTGAGCCATGTGCCCTTTGTCTCGATTGAAAGTCCACACTCAGCATCGGTACCGATCTCGAAATCTTCGTATCTGGGCTGCCAGAGTCTTAAAAAGTCCACATAAGAGCCCTTGAGCCACTTGATATTATCAAGATATGCAAGTTCATCCTCAGTAAATCTGAGCTGGCAGTACGCCTTGAGCTGTTCCTTTATTTCCTCTACCATTTCCTCGGTAAACTTAACATCCTTATTCCTGCACTTAAAAGTCCAGGTTGTTTTGTATCCCGGGAACTGGTGATAGATAGCCTGCCCCATAGAAAATTTGTAGAGGTCTGTTTCCAAAAGACTGTTTATAATCTGTTTAATCTTCATATTTTTTATTCTCCTTTAAGCGTCTTAACGCATCCTTTATAGTGTCTTCAAGCGTGTGAGCTACATTGTATCCATCTACATCAGAGTGATACAGCCCATAAAGCCTATCCAAATACTCCATCTTTGGTGCATCTTCCGGATAGCCAAGTACCACAGCATGCGGTCTTAATGATATGTACCTTCCAAACTCGACATTCGTTGTGAATCCGGGGAGCTTTTCAAGGTCTCTAGGTATCCAGAACAGGATGATGTCGCAAGCATCAAGTCTTTCCCATTCCCATAATGAATCTCCACATCCTTTTCTGCTTTCTCCTTCTCTGTACTCGGGAATATATACACTGCCCTTAAATCCCTGGCGAGCTAAGATGTCTACTGCCTCTTTTCTCCATGACTCTTCAAAGGTACTGTCTTCAGCGACAGGCCCTGCAAGGAAAATAGAAGGATCGCAACCTAATTCCCGATCTTCGTAGAAATACGTCATAAACGTATTCTTATACATCAGCTTGTTAAAAGGATAAAGGGCATAATCTCCATACTCTGATACATTATTTCTGATCATGGTAGCACTGATAGGAATCTTTCTTTCTAGTTTCCGATATAGACAGCCTATCTTATCAAATATATCAGCATATTCCTGTTCTGATGAATACCAGATCAGTTCATCATCAAAATAATTAGCAATCCCTTTCTCGGCCAAAACAAGTTTTATTCTTGTCACCCAGTATTCCCAAGCCTTTTCTTCAGTCCAACCTCTCTTTATTTCAGGTTCCGTATCCGGGATGCATATTACATCAGCGCCGATACCCTTGAGTGCCAAAGCCTGTTTTACAAGATCAAATCTGACAGGTAGAGTAAGCAAAGGATATCCTCTGTCTCCTTCGTGTCCGCAGCATGCAACCACTACCTTGTCACACTCATTCCTTGCGGTTTTGATAACATCGAGGTGTCCCAGGTGCATCGGAGCAAATGTACCAAATACAATTCCTATCTTCATCTCCACGCCTCCTTGTCCTGATTTACCACCTTTATCTGGATTGCTTTCATAGCATTTAATGCCGTATCGTGAGACTCGGGAGTTACCCCGGCACAGCATTTTGCATCAACTTCGATAAGAATCTCGGGAAGAAACGCCTTGATGATCGTTGCGTTGCTGAGAACGCAGATATCTGTGCAGATACCAACTACTTCAATTTTTTCTACCCCGGACCCATTGTGGGTATATCTCCAAAGTTCTTCACCAAGAGCGGTAGATCCAAAACCAGTCTTTTCATAAGTCCAAGACTCATTAACAAACGGCTTAAGTTCATCAATGATATTCCAGCCCTTTGTATCTACAAGACAGTGCGGAACCGGAAGATTTTTACCTTCCTGCGTTTCCAGATAATTGTCAAAATGTGTATCCTGAGTAAATGCGATAAGTGTATCTCCGGCTTTTGCCGCTTCCTGAACCTTCTTAACCACATCAGGAACGATTTTAATCGCCTCTTCATTTCTGAGGGCTCCGGTTACAAAGTCGTTCTGCATGTCTACTACAACAAGCACTTTTTTTATTTCTTCCATATCTTTTTTCTCCTTTATTTTCCTAACTTGATAGTGTTTCCGCATTTCTTACAGATAAAAGATGCATTTCCCCAATCGGCTCCCCATAATTCAAATTCTTTCCGACGCATCTTTTTCTTTGTCAAATGACGGTACATATCAATCGGCATTACTGCGGTTATATCAACCATTACGGAGATATCTTCGCTTCCGCAATTTTTACATTTCATTTTATTTAACCTTTCTATAAAGCTTTGCACTTCTTGCTCCAACTTCTCCAGTCTCTACTACAAATCCTGTCTGCACATACTTTCTGTTAAAATCTCTGTGAAAATTCGCAAGATCAAGAGTTGTATTAAGTACCGATTCATATACTTTCTTTAATTCCTGTATCGTAAATGACTGATCATCTTTAAGAAGAGCAAATGCATCATCCATATATTCAATACGGTTATAAAGCCTTTTGATGGCTGTTTTTAAGATCTTGGCATGGTCAAATGCAAGGTCTTTTTCTGTGAGAAGATTTCTATCTCCTACAAGGCCGATACCATCAATGGTCTGCTTTATCTCAAAAACCTGTGCATCACAGGCATCATCTCCGGCTTCCACCTTAAGAGATTCCTTGGGGATAAGGGCCAAGTATGCAATAGATATGACTCTCATTCTAGGATCTCTGTCAACATCGCCAAATGAACCAAACTGGACAACGTCGATGCCGGAAAGATGGGTTTCCTCTTCAAGCTCTCTCTTTGCTGCATTATCAATGGACTCGTCCATATTCACGAAGCCCCCGGGAATGGCCCAATGATCTTTGTATGGATATCCCCTTCTCTTGATAAGAAGAACTGATAGCTTACTCCTTTCGTTAACCGTAAAAATAACTACGTCGGCCGTAACCGAGGGCTTTTCGTATTTTGAAGGATTATAATTCTTTAAAAAATCTTCCTCTTCTTTTGTTTTTGCTATATACACAACTTTTCTCCTTTGTTGGTCTATCGTATTGTCATTATGACTATATTAAGTATAGTCATAATGACAATATATGTCAAGACCTTTTTAGTCGGTGAGTTGCCTACACCTGTCTTTTCTCGTTTATCAGTCTGAAAATATTCAGAGCAAGATCAATACTTGCGAAAACAAGAATAAGAATGCTTAATGTTCTGCGCATTTGACGCTCCTTTCCTTTGACATTCGGAGGGATGCTATGATACAATTTACTTGGAGGTCAGGAAGGAGTTAAACCCCTTCCCGGCACAAGCACGTTGCTTATCTGCGGATCAACTCATACAGAGCGATCAGGACGAGTGCGACGTCCTTAATGATCGACACTATACAAGTGACCTTGTGCAGCAAGCCTTTATCAGGCTTGATCATAACAACCACCTCCTTTCTGTCAAAGATCACCTCCCCCGTCGGGGAGGTATTTTTGTTACCTCTTATCCCCGTCGGGAAGGTCTCCTTTTAAGGCGGTGAGCTGCCAATCATGCTAACATCTGCTCTTTTACCACGGCTGAAACAATGGTATACATTTGCATCGGTGTCATTCTGCGGTCTATACTGAACCCATCCCATGAGTCCAGCTCGATTTTCATGACGTCGCCATCTATCTTCACTTTCGGACGATTGTTTATCCCGTTCATAAACTTGATCGGAATATATCCTGCCGCCTCCCAAGAACGAAGGTTTTTGGTATAATCGTCGATAAGCACCGGGGTTCCGGTTGGTGAGATATAATCATCTTTCTTTTCCCCGTAAGGAACAAAGATTGCGTCAATATCAGAAAGCCCTGCATTATCCAGCCATTTTCTTTTTTCTTCTATGCTATGGTCATCCTCGTAAACAGAAGAAAGGATCTGGACATCAAATCCCTTGTCTTTTAAAATGCGTACAAGAGAGAGAGAAGAAAGTTCCTGCTCCCGGTTAATGAAATATCCCGGTTCGTGAGTTTCTTCCTCAGAAGCCTTCTCGTTCCAAACAGCAAGAACGCCATCCATATCTACATATATTTGTGCCATATTACCTCCTTAATAACAAAAAAAAAGGAGAAACAAGACCTGACAGGCTCTGATTTCTCCATAATGTTGGCAAACAAAAAAAAGCCGTTAACTTCATGGAGAAATTAACGGCAAAATTTATATACTTTTATTGTTATATTTTATCATACAGAAAGACTATAATCAATCTGATTTTTGCGAGCACTGGGCTAACGCCTCATCGATCATATCCTTTCTGATCAGACTTTTGAAGGTATATTCTTCTGTGAAGGGATTGTCCCAGGAGTAAATGGTTATGTCCTCCCCGGATTCCCTATCCTGCTTTGCATACTCACCCTGCTTCTGTTCTGTCATCACAAGATCAATTAAATCCTCATCTTTGGAAACATACACTACTCCTGCCTGAGGGCCATAGTCACTGTTTCCTACATGTGCCTCAAGATAGTCGCTATCCAAAAGAGGCGTTCTTACTTCTATTCCGAGACAATTGCTTACCTTTACCTGTACAGGTTTAACCTCTCTACCCTCGGGAATACCAAATTCCTCAAAGACCCCTGCTTTCTCAAGCTCTGTCATAACCTCATCTATATCGGTCGTCTCGCAGTCCTGAATACGGTTGCAGATATCGAAGATATCATCCTCTGCAGATGGTGCAAGTTTGTCGCACACCTCGTCCAAAAGCCCTTTCGCTTGTTCTGCAAGGTTAATTGCAAGCATAAGGCGTGCCTTTATTTCATTTTTTGTCATATTTAGATTCTCCTTTCAGATATTAAAATCATAAAAAAATATTAAGCGGTGGAAACCCACGGTTTTAGCCGTGGAAGGAAACCGCTCCTGCGCTACGCAGGTCTCCTTTCTGTTAAATATGATTTTCTGGGTTCCAAAAAGTTCAGTTTCTTATAACTGGCTCCTGCAGAAAGCCTAGTTCCATCGAGCGTCCGTATATCGAAGGAGCCGCTTGTGCGCCTGCCAAAAATGAAACCCTCAATCCCATTAAACTTTACCTTATCAAAAAGCCTGAAGCCTTTAACTTTGTATGGAGCCTGATTGTTTTTTCGGGTTCCACCTTTCTGAATGCTAAACTTATGTATCTGCCTGTTGTGGCACCGGATTTTCTTTTGGTAGAACACTTCGCCGTTTGATACAGCACCGGGGTTACCCGATATACACCTTGCGTCGATATAATGTTCTTTCGGAAGGTTATGGTTTACCCGGGTATTTTTAGTTATATAACCAAATGCCATATGAACCATATCCCCGTATAAAGCCTTAAGCCTGTTATAAAACTCCCACCGCATGATACCCATGAAGGCGGCATCGTTATAGCGGTTACCACGGTTTATGGACTCCGGAAGTTTTACAGTTCCTTTATGGTAGCCCTTATGGCAGGGGTCACACAAAGTTACAAGGTTATTTGGCGCATCTAATAAAGTTTTGGGTGTAGGGTAAAATTCTAATAATTCCATAAATTATTTCCTCCTTAAAATAAAAACTCGGAGATAATGATTCCTCCGAGTTTCTGAATGATATTATTATGTATTTTTTAAACAAAAAAAATGCCATTAATACCCAGATGGAAATTAACGGCAGAATTTATAGAAACATATATATAATAATATAATATATTTATATGGATATATCAACTAAAAAAACGTCACCAACCGAAATTGATGACGTTTTTAGGTGATTTTACACCTCTTTCTTTAACTTGTTACTCCTGTAGCCTTGTTTCCTTAATTATAACAGATCCGGCTGCTTAGGCTCACGCTTCCAGCTCATCCTTAGTGCGAGCCATGCGTGCGATGATTATAGCGGTTACTTTATTTGCTTTCAGGACATTTTCTTTGCAGAATACATTAAACAAGTCCGAAAGTTCATTTCTTCCCGCTTCCGTTAAAGGGTTGGGTATATCGAAAGATGTTTCGTCAAGCTTTCCGGTTTCAGAGTTTTCAAAAGCCACGATCACCTCAGCCCAAATTGAATTAGGCTCTAATACGCATGTCGCCTCATAACCATTTTTCTTTAAATACTGTTTTACGTTCATTTTTCATTTTCTCCTTATCATTCTGAGAAATATTAATTTCTCCATTTTCTTTGGATAATGTTCTACCCATAAAATCTCCTTTAATTTAAACCTTTTGTTATAGCTTTTTCTCTTGAATCAAAAGCACTTGACACCGAATTTGGCGTTACCAGAAAGTTATTTCCCCTCGTTTCTGGGCGTATAACTGAACTTTGTTAGTCCCGTGAATCTATCTTCTCCTAATGACTTACAGCCGATATGTTCATATTTTTCATCCGACCCTTTTGTGGACTCAAGATATATCGCTCCTTTTTCGTTTAAAAGATGTTCCATGACCGGTCTGAGAAGATGTTTATTCTGAAATCTTGAACAAAATTCTACCCATTCAATATAGACAGGAAGATATTCATTACCATCAGGAAATGCTCTATTATAAGATAACCAGATTCTTCCGATACAGTCTTTATTTACATGTATATCAAAACACTCATCAGCACTGAGTCCAATATAAGTATCGGATTCTTCATCTTCCGGATTATATGGGAGTTTTTCAAATAAAATATCCACTATACAACCTCCTTAAATTCCGGGAAGTTATTCTGAACCAATAACTTAGCCATTAACGGAACAACAGAGTTTCCAACCCTGGCATTCTGTGCTGCTCTCGAATAGACCTTTCCTTCCGCATCTCTGTCGATGATATAATCTTCGGGAAATCCCTGTGCCTTGTACATCTCGTGAGGCATTAGGTTTCTTCCCAAGATGTCAACGATATGATATTCCACTCCTTTGATCTTCAAATGATAGCGGTAATCGGGGCAATAGCCTTCCCTTAAACACACTCGAATATCTTTGAAGTGAGCACCGGCAGTCTTTGTTATTGTGTGCATTGGAGAGTACGGATCAAATCCGGAGCTGCATCCATATTCTTCGGTTATAAGACCTACCTGAAAATCATAATCATCTGTTTTCGAATTTGGAACAATGAATGGATCAGGTTCATTGACAATATACTTATCAATACATTTATAGATCCTATCCATAGCCTTTGTTCCATATCGGAGATTTCCGGATCTACTTCTTTTATAAACAGATTCTCCACAGATATTGTAATCTATGACACTTACAGCCGGGGTATACGGTTTTAACAATCCCTTTTTTACTTCCTCTGAATGTCTGTCTGCATGCGTTATCTTAGGCCAAACAATGGGCTGACCATCGCACCTGGCAATCAAAAAGAACCGTTCTCTTATAGTTGCTGCACCATAATCGGCAGCGCAGAGCGTTCGGTAGTCGATCTTGTACCCAAGTTCTGTAAGCTGTTTGCAAAACTGTTTAAAGGTTACTCCCTTTTTCTTCTCAATAGGTCTGTGACCTCCCTTAAACTGCTTAATACCATTTTCGTCATAATATCCGTGTTTTCCTCTGTTCAAAGGGCCCCACGTTACAAATTCAGGAACATTTTCCATGATGATCACGCGGGGATGCACCGTTGCAGCCCATTTAAGAGCATTCCATGCAAGGCCGCGGATATGATGAGATAAGGGGCGCTTACCTGCAGTATTGGAAAAATGAGTACAGTTATGGACTGCTATGTTGTTTATCATAAAGCTTTCATCGTCTTTTACTGACAAGCAGTAAACTGACTTCTGAGAGTCGTTTACGATTTCTACATTGCGGATATTTACCCAGGCTACGTTATCTTCGATAACATACTGTGTCCGAGCATTTTTCTGCATGTGGAAATTTACAGCATAGATGTCATGACATTTAACCTTTCGCCCCTGTATTACGTCACCCCCGTGGCTTTTATGCATAGTACCGTACAGTCCATATGCTTTTAAGAAGCACTGCTGAAGGCCATACGCAAGGCCTTTGCTTACGGTGGATATATAGAGCACTTGATTGCTTTCGGTTTTCACCGTGCAGCCATCAGCTCCGGTATACCCATCGAGAAAGCTCCTTAAAAGAGGTATAGGGAGATCGAGTATTACAGGAGTTATGGTTTTATTCGCAGAACCTACTCCGAACTGACGAATAAATTCACAGAGTTCCTTATTGCTATATAAGAAACTATGGGTGTCTTTTTTGTTGCGTTCGGTATACTTCAGGCCCAAAGCATCTGCCTTTTCTTTGATTTCATTGATCTCATCAAAGGCACTACAAATATCCACGATGTCTTTAGCTATAGAGCCATCGCCGAAATATCTTCCGACGATCCACCAGAAATTTGGATTATTCATGTACTGTGATAATTCATTTTCTATCCATGCAGTGGTGATTCCATAAGGATTGGCAGTCGTTTTTATTATTCCGTTCCATGAAGGAATGACGCTTTTCGTGTTTATAGGAATAGCTGCTTTGTAGTCAGAGGTAAGGTTTTCTGCCTTAACCCATTCTGGTTCGCCCAATACCGTTCTGGTCGTTCCGTTTATCCGTTTAATGCGTTTTTTTCTGACATAAAACGGATGATTCAAGGTAGCCTGAAACTCTTCACATCCAGATATCTTGATGTTAACAAGCTTCCAGGTGTTTTTCTTGATGAATCTGGTGACCATTTTTTCGTTGCCTTTGTGAGTCGTGACAACATCAAACGGTCTAACGTCTTCGATAGGCTTATAGCCCTTGCTGGTCCAGACAAGGTTTCCTTCCGGGAAACAATCAGGACTCTGCCAGAGCAGTCCCACAGGTCTTCCTTTTGTTACCTGCATAGGGTCAACCAACCAGATATCTTCCTGCATATGGACAGTCTTTGGATGATTAACTTTGTGCATTCTTATCGCATCCGGATCATGATTAGCTGCAAAATCAACATATATATCTTTGAATGCAGCCTCTATTCCCGTCGATGCTCCGCCGCCTCCGGCGAAATTGTCTATGATAAGTTCATTGTTCTTAAACATCTTATTTCCTCCTTAAATATAAAAATCCGGAGATGACGATTTCTCCGGATGTCTAAATATTTTGTAAATACAAAAAGCCATTAACTTCCGAAGAAATTAATGGCAGAATTATTACTAATATAGTTATAGTATACTATAGATATTTGTATATTGCAATTACAAGACAATTATAAAGAAAACAAAGACTGCTGGTCTTTTTTAAACCAACAGTCTTTGTCGCTAATTTGTAAAGTCTTCCAGATATTTTCGTCTACTGGGATGTCGCATTTTATTTAACGCTTTTACTTCTATCTGTCTGATGCGTTCCCTCGTTACTCCAAATATTTTTCCAACCTCTTCGAGAGTCCTTGTCTTTCCATCGTTAAGCCCAAACCTCAAGGTCAAAACTTCCTGCTCTTTGTCGGTCAGTGTGTGAAGCACTTTTGAAATATTATCACGAAGAGAAGCGACAATAATTGAGTTTTCAGGGTACTCAGCGTTTTCATCTCGAATATAATCTCCAATACAACTATCCCCTTCTTCTCCTACCGGAGATTCAAATGAAACTGTATCTCTTGTAAGACTCATCATCTCATTTACTTTCTTTATGGGAACCTGAAGTATTTCTGCAAGTTCTTCAGGCTTTGGTTCTCTTCCATTTTTCTGAACAAATGCCTTGATAGCAACATTCATTTTCCTTATAGAATCCGCCATGTGTGCGGGGATTCGAATGGTTTTTGCATAGTTCATAATAGCTCTCTGCATTGACTGCTTTATCCACCATGTAGCATATGTCGAAAAACGATAATTTTTTGTATAATCATACTTTTCAACTGCTCTCATAAGGCCAAGATTACCTTCCTGAACAAGGTCTAAATACTGTAGGCCGGAATCCTTAAATCTGTTTGCTATACTGACAACCAGACGAAGGTTTGCTTCTGTTAACTTCTTTTTTGCATCGTCATCGCCATTTGCAATTCTTTCCCCGAGTTCAAGTTCTTCCTCTGCGGTTAAAAGAGGAATCCTTCCGATTTCCCAGAGATACAGTTTGGTAGAATCATCAACCTTCAGCTCCTTAACCATCTTTTGATAGTCTTCTTCACTGAAGACTTCTTCGTCAACCTCAGAGGCATCAAAGTCTTCCTCTTCAGACTTGATTTCTCTTTTGATTTCTACTCCGATGTTTTCAAGGTATGTTACGATTTGTGTCATATCCTGCTCGGATATGTTATCAAAAACACTTTCGATGTCTGCGGTATATACAACATTGTCGTTTTCAATGGCGACATTCTTTATATATACCAATTTAGTTTTAAAATCTTCTACACATTCAGCCATTTTTTCTCCTTTCATAAATTTAGCCGGATCAACATGGAATCCGGCAGACAAAAAAAATGCCATTAGTATATTAGACTAATGGCAGACTATGTTTGGTTAGTATCTGTATACTATACTATATCAAAAATCTGAATATTTCAAGAGTTTTAGCATAAAAAAAAATAAAAGGAGACCTGCCTTTCGCAAGTCTCCTTTTCTCTCGTAGCATTCATTGGGTTAGCCCCAATTTACGTAATACAAACCCGAATACTCATCTGTTTCTTCATTTTGCTCATCTTCTTTAGGATTATAGTATCCAGTTCTGATATCCTCAAATCCTAAGTCTTCTAAAAAATCTGCTATTCCCTCAGCCTGAGTTTCTGTTTTACAAAGAAGTTCAGTTTCCCCTGCAAGGTGTATTCCGTGTTTATTTTTACCTTCAGCTTCCGTTTTCTTTAATGCAGCTTCTAAAGCTTCAAAGGTAAAATCGGCTAACCTGTCTTTTTCTTTTGTTTCTGTAAAGCATGTGTTGACCATATACTTTAAATTTCCTTTTCTCTCATAGTATTCCAATATGCATCCAGATTACGGATATCTCCAAGATCGCCGAATACCGGATCTGTACGAAATCTCTTCATCGGTCTTTCTAACTGCTTTTGCAGTTCAAGAAGTTTCTTCCAATAATCAGGCATATATTGCCAGATATTCTTCAGTTCCTTCTGATTTTTGTTGCAACAACACCAACAGCTTACCCTGTCCAGTAATGTATACAGGTCGGGACAGTTGTTGTTTTCAGTCCAATGGATTCCGTGAGACCAGCAATATTCCAGTGCTTCTTTTTCTATGATACCCCACTCGGCAAGAGGTGCTCGCTTATAATCTTCCATGCGGGTGAGTCTTAAAGGCTCATCTGCCGCAATCCCGATATAAACGATTGCATTGTTCTCTTTTGCATATCGATCTAATGCGTTCAACTTATCACGAGTGCCCCATCTGCATAAACCACCACACCATCCATAGCCGAAATGATCACCTTTCTGCTTTGAATGAACGGGTTTTTCCAGCATGTCATACATAAAGGGCCGTTCGGGTTTAAGTTCGACATATCTGATGCCATGATCTTTAAGAATGGGGAGGATCTGGTCACGTACATGATAGATGGCATTGAACTCAACGCCCGTATCATAATACATGACCTCATCCAGAGGATAATTCTTCTCGATCAGCATTAAAAGCATTGCTGCTGAATCCTTTCCCCAGCTTACACTCGCTACATATTTAGTTTTGCTCATAACACACCGCTACACAAATCCTTGCGGAGCGGATATTTTTGAGATTGCCTTTATACGAATAGAGTCGTTTCCGATTCTCTATCCTTATGGCCACGATGCACAGCCTAAACTGTTAATAATTTTGCAAGCCCCCATCGTCTTCTCCGGGGCTCAACCTGGTCTACCAGGCTTCGTGTTATTCCTTTCCTTTTAATCTGCGCATAATTGCGCTCCTTTCAGTTACTAAAACAGGCTGTATTGATACCAGCCTTTTGTTAACAGCTCATCTCTTTGGTGAAGCGTTTCATTTGCAAATACGTTCCACTTTGAATAAGCCACATTAGGCTCATCTTCAAGTGAAACATATTTAGCCCACGCCTCGGGGTGAACTTCCTTTATTGCCCTGTGTTCGCAGAGCTTTGCATTTGGACAGAACCAGCATCCATCTCGCTTCTGCGGTTTCCCGTTTTCCTGTACGAGACTATACTGAGGAGATAACATGTCATACTCTATACAGAGATTCTTCGCATCTTCTTCAGTAAATCCGTACCGGTCAAGCAGAGAAATGGTATTTGGTGTTTTATAAAGAGATTCAAGCCTTGATGGTTCATCTTTTGCTATACCGACATAGTCGATATGCTCAATCTGTTCCATAGCCTTTTTAAACTTATTTATAGGCTGTAATTTTAAATCTCTTTTTACCCCGCATATTCCGGATGCCGGGAAGCCATAGGTCATTCCTTCGTGTTCCGGATGCATTCTGCTCTTTCCCATCGTATGGTAAAAGAAATCAAGAAAATCTTTTCTCTTACCATCAGCTCTTAGGAATCTTACTTCATATCCCCATGATTCAAAGATCTTTGCCTTTTCGTGCATAAAATCGATTATCTGGGGATTATGCCCGGAAATATTGTTTTTTGCGTCAAACATGACCTCTGCAAATACAATGATCACTTTATCTCCGGGGTTAATCAGTTCTTTTTCGTGCATTTTAAAAAGTATAATGGTTGCTGTGGAATCTTTTCCGCCTGACCACGAAATGATGTGCGAAAAAATTTTTTTGTCACACATGTCCGAGATTTATAGCGGAAAGGGATTGTCTGTAACATTTAAACTAATTGAGACACTATTGGTAAGCCAAAAGGCTTAACCTCACTCGTCCGTGGGTTGTTACTTCACAGAACCAATACCAGCCGTAGCGGTATCTCTATCTTTCCGTTAGATCAGGCTCCCATAAGCTCCATGTAGTTAGATTCCGACATTAAGCCGGTGGGGCCATTATACTTTTTAAGCCTGCGCAGGTTCTTTTGCGCTCCTTTGAAAATTTCTTTCTCGTCTTTAAATCGTCTGTCCGAGTTCTGCGGAAACATGCATCTGTGATGCATTATCATTGTTTCTAATGCGTCATTCTTAAATGACCTTGACATTTCAAGGTGCTCCCTTGCAGCCCGGATCTTTGCTCTTTGCGTTCGGTTCACTTTTTACCTCCTTAAATAAAAAATAACTCGGAGGTATTTATTTCTCCGAGTTTCTGGTTGTTTTTATTATGTATTTTATTAAAATAAAAAAAAAGCCATTAACTTCCGGAGAAATTAATGGCAAAATTAATATTTTTATCTGTATAATATACTACACTAAAACACCCGATTTTTCAACCGTATTTGTCATTTTAGATATACGAGAACCCGGGATATTCAATCCCCAGTTCTTCTTCCAGAGCCATTGCCATTCCCCTGAAATACGACTGGATAATAGTCGGATGCTCATCCTGAATGATATTGATCCACTCTAAAAATGGTGTGTCTTTGAGCTCTTTGTAGCTTACAGCCTTAGAAAGATATGACATTCCGGGCTTGAACGTAAGCTTAATTCCTGCAAATTTTTCGAAAATCGCAAGGAATTTTTCCCTATTATCATAAGCGTATTTCTTGGACGCTTTATTTCTGTCATCCCAAGGATCTTTACCTTCTTCTTCATAGCGATAGGCGAGAACAAGATTAGCAAGGGAAAAGATACTAAGAGCAGTTTTCTTATCTTCTTCTAACTGCTTTTCCGCAATCTTTCTCCATCCACCTGACGTGTTATAGCAACTGAGAATCTCTTTTAAATTCAAAATTGAACCCTCCTTTATTCAAAAAATCCCCGGACAATCTGATCAGTCCGGTTGTCGTCTTGAAGTCATCGCACATCCTTTCCCATACGTCTCCGTGTAAGGAGTACCAAATGGTAGGATTAAGAGAAAGGTCGGACTCTACAAAAACTTCCCGATATCTCTTCTCCGCGGCTTTTTTATTATCGAAATCTTCTTCATGGGAGACATCCCCTTTCTTGACTCCATCTTTGTTATAAAATCTTAATCTCCACATACATCCTCCTACTCGTTATAAAACCACGAACAGATTAACGACTCGTCGTCCAGCGTACATTCTTTGATTTCAAAATCATAATCCTTATCTTTGCTTTCATGATTTTTTACATATTCTTCTGCTTTTTCCTTACTGGAAAAAGCAACAGCATATCCGTCAGTTCCATAGGCAAGCCTACGGTTTTCTACTCTAACTACATATATTGTAACTGGTTTTATTTTCATGTATTTGATTCTCCTTAATTCCATGCCTCGCATCTGAGCATTCTGTTCACGGCCCGCTTCTGTGCTGAATGATCCTTATTGGAACGCATAGTCCTTGTTCCAAGATTCATTCCGGCAGAAACAATGCTTCGGTTTCTCTTCTGAAGCTCCTTATATGCTTTTTTAGTCATAGTCTTCTTTAACTGTGTTTCAAGATTAGTATTTTTCATAAACACTCCTTCTCCCTTCTTAAGGGTAAAAAAAATACTGCTACACGCATGCAGCAGTTAATAATGGCAAAAATTAATTGAATTATAATGTAAGTATACAGTATACTTTACCAATTTTCAATAAAAAAAAGAACCCGATTTGCGGTCGGATTCCTTTTTCGCTAACATCAGTGCGTACCGATTCGTCACATAATGTCGGTTTTTTCTGGATTGTCATCGGTATAGCCTGCTTGTCGGGCAGGCCGACATTCTTCTAAACCACGCTGTCACGCTATTTAGACCTCGGAGTGCAAATTCCTTGGACTTTATCCGTACTATCATGCATAGATTGTCTGGATGTTCGCCACGTGCGGCTAGACCTTTTAGTTTTTAACCTTAAGCATCAGCAATTATATCAAGGTTTCAAAGAAGTACCTTCGCTCCTTTTTTCGCTTTTAACGGTTAAATGCAATTAGTGATAATCACATATGATGAAAACCACCACAAAACAATGTGCTGAACATTGAGACTCCTAAACATATCTTAACGACTTATTGTTTATAAGCCCTGTTCGGATATTATGGAAGTCCGGCATAACAGATGTCCGAACCCGCTGCGGCGATACAGGTCTCTTTCGAGTCCGCTTTCCGCGTTATTCTCCGCACCCGTTATAGGCCCTGCGGAATGTCACGCCTCCAGGAAGGTTCGAACTATTTCCTTTCGGTGTTCGGAAGTCTGCTTTGCATCGAGGGCCGCTTTGCAAAACTAAACGAACAGTCTTACAACCTCTTATCAAAGACATCGTTCCTCTGTGCTTATTAGTATAATATACTATACAAAGTAATGCAAGTATTTCCTTCTTTTATTATTTCTATTATTCTTCAAACTCTGCGGCCGCTTAGAAGTCGATCAAAGTATCCCTTCTCATCTTCCCAGTACAAAACCAGATGATTATTCCGGAAAAAAAATAAAAAATTTTTTAAATAATTTACGGATTACAAAAAATATATCCCACATAAAGAATGAAGGGAGAAGTAAAACGTGTTGTGAAAGGAGATTTAGATATGATAAATAGAAAACTTTTCTTTGCTGTAGACGACCTTGTTGACGATATTAGGCAAAATGAATCCACAGAGGATATCGAACAAGATATCGCAGCCCTCTACGAAGTCTGTGATGCGATAGATAAACACGTTCGAAATTCTTATTCTCAGGCGTCAATGCTAAAAGATATCCTGGAATACCTGAAAGAGGCTCGGGATGAAAATGACAATGATTTTGTTCAGATGTTAAAAAGTAAAGAAAGAGCCTTAAATGATTGGCATACGATCAATAACCTGATAGAAACAATAGAAATGTGGACATCAAAACGATAACCCTTACCTTCTCCCTTCGGGGTTACCCTTTGAAAAGTGCTAAACAAAAAAAATCCGGCAGAACCGGATTTTTTTATACATTGTAACTTCAAATCTTCATTATCTTAAACCAACTTTTATGGTTGATTCCTCTACCATTCTGAAAAAGGCCTGTACTTCAGATTCATCAATATATACGGTATATACTGACGCTACGGGAGGTTCTTCTTCAAGCCCGGTGATAGGAAGTCCTCCGGACGTATAAACTCCCTGTACGTATACATTTTCCTTGATAAGATCAATATTCGTTTCTTTTTCGGCACTGGCAAGGATGCTTGAACCTTCTTTTTCGGTTACCGTTACGGAGTATATATTGATGTAATCCCCACTTCTTATAACACCGGCAACATTGTCATCAAGGGTAGATGCCATGAAGGATACAAGGACAGGTGAGTCGATGTCTTTCTTAATCTCGTCACCATCAATAAGCATCGATTCGGATAGTACAGTGTTGGCAGATATATTATATGCGGAATATTTCTCGTTTAGCGTTGTAGGATCTGTGATTGCTCCTTCAGGTACGATTGATGCATATGTATCTTCCTGTTTGAAATAATAACTCCAATTATCCGCAGTTACCATCGTTCCTCTCGGCACTGCCTGTGTTGATATCAGAATACTGGTCTTATCCTGGTTCTTCAGCACATTTTTCTCTATCGCGATTAGCGCAATATATGCTCCGACAGCGAGGACAAGCCCTACCAGGATAAATCCTGCAGCTGAACCATTTTTCTTCTTTTCTTTCCTCTCGGTCTTTTCTTTCATAAATTAACGACGCCTCCTGAGTTTCTTTAGTTTTCTTACAAGCTCCTGCAATCTCTTATGCCTTGCTCTTATCACAAATATTTGAACAATCTCCGATATGATAAATACGGATAATAAAACGACTATCAATAAATAAACCATATCCGGATTATTCGATATCACAACCATCTTCTCTATGCTTCCCATAAAAACCTCTTTATAATGTTGTAAAATCGTATAATGCCTGTTTAACATCCGGCCGTAAAAGGGTTGTCTGTTCCTTTCTCGCATATACAAACAATTTCCGTCCGTCATTAAAGAAATTCATGTCAAACTGCTTTACGGGCACTGTAATGTTTGTATATATACCCGATGAAGTAATAGGAATACCCTCCGGGGAAACAAGGCCTTTTAACACCTTTATATCGTTTAAGTAGCTCTCTTTGTCGGCTCCTGAATAATGCCCTTTACTTTTTAAAAGCTTTGCATACTCAAGAAGTCCTACCCCGGAACTTTTGTAATTAAAATACTCTGAAGTGATGCTGTAGTCGTACCTACAACCAACAACCGTTCCTATGTATCCATTGTCTTTATACTTGCTATCTCTTACGATAATCGTGCATCCAGGCGCCATGCTTTGAAGGTCTGACATTTTCAGTGCATTATGTCCATACGAATACACATCTATATCTGCAAAACCCAACATACTGCTATCTTCCTTGTAAACAGCGTTATGGATGTTATATATAGTGAAATTCTCTACATAAATATTGTTGTCGCCCTCTCCATCCGCTCTGTAGAATTTGTTGCTTTTTGTCGCATAATCATTTTCTCCAAAATCGGTATCAACGGCGAGATTTGTCCCGAGCATATCCTTAAATACTGCATACTTTCCTGCCGGATCGTTCATTACCGCATTTTTTGTGACTGCGTTTATATCAAGATCCGGAAGAAGAACGCCAAGCGTAGACATTGAGATACTGTCTTCTATATGCTGCGATATTACAGTGTTTATCTTGTATTGCAACACGTAAAGCATTACAGCCAGGATAAACAAAATGGAACACATAGAAAATAAGATGCCCATTACTCCTTTATGCTTTTTTTTAATCAGTTTATTTATCATTATTTTTTCGCTGTTGACGCCATAGAGACTTTATAAGGGACTTTTGTTTTGCGTAAAACCATATTTAACAGATCTTCATCGGGGTGTTCCGCTTCTGTGGACGTCCTTATGGTAGGAATGTTGCAGGTAAAGATAAGTTTTACAGGTTTTCCGTAATTAACTCCGGATTTTGTCGTGTCACCGTCTATAAAAATATCTGTTTCAGCAATTCCAATCGAAACAAGATCCTTTTTCATTTGTTTCTCCTGCTCGTCGGAAAGGTATCCTTCTGTTTCCATAACGAGGATATATCTCCTGCCAACCTGTCTCACTTCCTCACATTTCTGCATCATGCCCAATATATAAACAAACATTAGCATGAGAATTGCGCAAGCAATTATGATGACAATAGAAGGCATGATATCCTGAATCATTCCTTTATTTTTCTTTTTTATAAAAAGTGAAAGTTTTTTTCTCATAATAGATTAGATTCCCGGGCCTTTGAAAGACCCGGGTGTTCCTGCGCTATTTTTGTGTTTAGGGAGTTGTCTTTCCGGCAGAATCAAGCACTTCCTGTGCTTTATCCTGCATGTTTTTCGTAAGATCTACAACAAAATCCTTAAGCTGATCCTTGAAGATAAGGATAATAACAAGAGCAATGATGGCAAGGCCAACAACAACGATGATGCCATCGATTCCGGAATGCTTCCTTGTTGCGATATCACGCATCCTTGTCTTTGCTGCGATCACGAAACTGTCCATATGGTTACGGACTGAAGTTAAAGCTGATAAAACTGTGTTCATAAATGCCTCCTATTTATGTTTAAAATGTTTATATTCAAGCATAATTGCTTTTATATCTCTGTTACATTAGTCATAAGTACCATGATAAACTGCCATAGTATAAGACCCAGTGCTGAAGCTAAAATTGCCAAAATACAGAAAGTTGATATACGGTCCAATGTTCCCTTCCTTTGAGCAAGAGCAAATGATTGCATGTTTTCTATCTGTTTTGTAATATCCCCCAAAAGCGATTCCATTTGTCCGGATTTTTGACCCTGCTCAAGTATCATACATAGAGTATATATAGGCTCAAAACTAAACTCATTTTTAAAATTCTCAAGGGGTCTGGACAGTTCTCCGGATAATTCTATTTCTTCCGACAACTTGTACAATCCGGATCTTAAACGCCCCTCATCCAGATATTTATAACACGAAGATATTGCTTCCTGAACGTGCGCCCCCGAATGTATCTGAACTCTCAGGGAGTTATATACGATCGCTATCTCCGGAATCATCTTTTTTTCATCCGAAGAATTAAGTGAAAGTGCGAGTCCTGGGAATACAAGTGCTCCCAGGAGCATTCCGCCTACAGCTCCCAAAACGCCAAAAAGCGATGAACCCATAATGGAAAACGCTATAATACACAGTCCCTCAATAAGTAAAAATGCCGTTGGATTCATCCATTCTCCAAAGTGGAGTTTCATGCCCTTTGTTTTTATGAAAGCTTCGAGGCTTTCATAATTCAAAAGTTTATTCCTTTTATTGATCCGCTCAGCTTTCTTATAACTGTTTTTAACCATGTTCTTGTATTTCACCGAACTGCGTAACGACACGATGAAAACGAGGATAAGAGAGGCTATAACAAAAGGCAGAATGTATATAAGTTTATTCATCAATTCTATGGACATTTTTACTTCCTCGTGTTAATGATTGCCATTATAAATACGGCATATGATACTGCCCAAATGATCATCACGATAATACCTGCGGTGGTGTTGAACAGTAACTGAACAACACTCATTCCATCGGAAATCTTCGTTGATATTCCAAGCGCAAAAATAAGGAGAACTGAAACCAACACCATGTTGATTGTTGAGTCTCTCGCAAGACTCTCTCTTTCTCTTTTTAATTTCTGCTCCATAAGAAGCGACTCCTTGGTGGAATCGATAACATTCTTGAAATTCGGAGAGTAAGAAAGGCAAATCTGGAGATTTTTGATGGTCTCTTTGAATTTCGCATGATCGGTCTTCGCTGTCATGATCGCCATTGCAAGATTTTCATCTCCGGATATCCTTGCATCATATGAGCATTCCTGAAGCATACTTCTAAGGGGATCTTCCAAATATTCTGCGATATCACCAAAAATAACTGAGATCTTACCATTTGTCTCAGAAAATGCTCCTATAAGGTTCATCATCTTGACGAGCTCCCTATCTATGCTCTGATGGTTGCGCAAAACAAGGATATTCTCATAAATAAAGAATCCTGCAATCGCAATGCATCCGAATAAAAGACCTATCAGAATATTTTTGCTGACAACTGCGGCAAGCACAGTGGTCATAAGAGTTATTGCAGCTTTTATGATAATCCACCATAGGTAACCGATTTTTTTTAGTTTTCTATCGAGCCCGGAATATACATATCTTTTTATATCTTTTTCAAGAATCCGGGCGAATCCTTTTTTCTTAACAGAAAACTCTTCAAGAGCTTCTGTTCGCTGTTGCCTTAATCTCTCACGCTCTCTTTTTTTTACACCTTTTGACAGTTGTGATTTTGTGGCGAGGATTGCTCCGGAATTTCGAAGATATAACATCCATCCAATAAACCCGATAAGAAGCAAAACTCCGGATGCAATTCTCAATATAAGTATTAGTGTTTCATTGTCTATCATGAGTTTGCTGCCTTTCTCTGATAAATGGTCTTATACTCGATATCCTCAATCTCCGGGTTGTATCTCTCTACCGATACGATCTGCTGTACCTTAAAGTCTTTCATGAATACAACTGTATCAATACAGGTCATCATATCAAGGAGCTGCTCTCTTCTATATTTCGATTCGTACATCGCATAGTCTGTAAGCTTTTTGAGAGCCTTGGTCGCTTCGTATGCATGTATAGTTCCGGAACATTTCTGTCCGGTATATGCAGCGTTTAAGAAATATAAAGCTTCCGCACCTTTTATCTCCCCTATTATGAAATAATCAACATCCATGGTGAGTCCCTGGATGGAAATCTCCTTCAGATCGTAGCAGATTTTTGACTCTCCGACCGGTGGTACTTCATGCATAAAAACGGTGTCGGGGTGCTTTTTTGTGGATATCTCATCTACCTGTTGACAGACCATAACACTCTTATCATCAGGTATTTTTTCGCTGAGTGCATTTAGCAAAGTGGTTTTTCCTGAAGAGTTGCCTCCACAAATCAGCATTGAGCCAGCGTTATATCGCTTTACCAGAACGTCCGCCACTTTCTGTGACATCATGCCTGCTTCGACAAGATCTTCCATTTCCATGAAATCCTTAGCCGTCTTCCTGATTACAAGCACAGGAGTATTTGACGCTGTAACAAGTCCTGTTGCCACAGTAAATCTGAGAATAAACTTTTCATTGCTTTCATTATCGCTAAAACGCTGGATAGCGTTCAGATTTGTGATCGTAACACCGTTTCGTATTGCGATTTTATTTATAAATCCTTCAAACTCGCTTTCTGATGCGAACTTTACATTTGTTCCACATCTTTGTCCCAACTTTTTAATTCTTACATTGTCCCATGATAAGCAATGAATATCTGTAATCTCAGGATCTTCAATCAAAGGAGTGATTCGGAAATATCCAAACATATATTGAAAAAACAAGATGGCAACTTTCTTAATGATCTGCTCATCCTGGATTGCATATTCGTCTGATATATGCTCGGATACTTTCACCAAAAACTCTTTTTTTGATATTGTGCCCTTCTCTACGCTGTCTATTAACTTTTTATGGGCTCCTCCCGAATAGTCGGCTATAAGATTTTTTAAGATCAAATTTTCATCTATAACCGCAATGTTTTCTTTATTCTTAGACATGGTCGCCTCTTAATCGAATTTAAGGATCTTTACAGTATCACTTTCTGTTTTGCCGTCGGTGTATACATAGAAATTGTTGACAGACTCAACTCTTCCTGATCCGTATTTAAACACCGTTTCACCATTTTCTTCAGATATGCTTATATCGTCCAGCAGGATTCCGATTGCTTCGCTCCCGGAACTGCTTGATGCATAACAAGTAATTTTGATGTTTTCAACATCCTCTTCTATCTCGTCGATCAGGATTCTAAAACTGTCGATAGTACTGTATGGATAATATTCCACAAAGACTTCTCTTGCTGCGTCCATAACAGGGGATATGTTGGGCATCAAGGCAACGACAGGCTTTTTTGCGTTGTCTTCTGAGTCGTTTATGATATGTCCAAATTTGGAATAAAACTCTCCCTGCTTCAACGCACTGACAACTTCCGCTTTATCATATCCATATACAGAGGTGTATAGGTCAAATGAGTAGGCGGTGTATTCTTCTATCGCAGAGTAGTTAAATGATTCTTCAGTGTCATAAAACAAAGGATTGATTACTATGTAATCACCGGAATCGCCTGCGACCACGTATGATTCGAAGTATATATCCAGGGTGTCTGCGGCCGCTATGATATAGTCGTTACCAGCCTTATCGCGAAATATATTATTCTCTCTGTCATATATAAGGGATACCGGGGTTTCTTCGGGGTATTCCTCCGGTTTTTCATCTTCTTCCTGGGTATCCGGAACTACGATATCTTCTGTGACGTTGTCGCCGGAGCTTTCTACTACTTCTTCCTGGACCTCTTCAACAGGGGCCAGTGTCTCTATAACAGGAGGTTCCTCCTTTTTTCCACAGCCTGCGATAATCACGGCTGCCAGCATAGCAATAGATATAAAATGCTTCTTCATTGTTTTTACCTCGTGTTTTATAGTATAGTATACACTATCATATAAATCAACAATAAAGTCCTAAAATCTTATATTTCAGGACTTTATATGAACCTATCAAAGCAGGCATTATCTTTTTTGTAATAATAATTATTTTGAAATTACCATGTAGGAATAGTGTCTAACACTGACCGTCTGAGCCCCTGGTCATAACTCTTCCATCTGTTTAGTGCATCAACACGTTCCTGGTGGTTGGTAGCATTCATAAGATTGACATAAGCATCTGCACAATTCTTCCACATTCCATGTTTTCTTTCATAAATCTTTTTGGCGTTATCGATTACAGAAAGCCCGTAAAAGCGCTTGACAATCGCATATGCGATTGCTTCATCAATATTTTTCTCGCCACCCCTCAACTTTACAGTAACGCTTGTCAGATCAGAAAACTTTACCGTAGTCTCATTACCTTTGGTGATAACGTCTGTAATCTCCGGCATGTCCTCTTTTCTAAGTACCCTTGTAAAGTCCATAGAACCCTCCTATCCTATATGAAATATTTTGCAATCTTATTTTCAGTTTCTTTATCGATATTATCTGCGGATCGTAATACAACAGGCCTTGAAAGATCAAGTGAGAAAATACCCATGATGGATTTCGCATCCACAATATATTTATGATCTTCGGCTAAAAGCACACAATCTGCTTTGCAACTGTTTATTACCGCCGAGAAATCTTTGATTGCCTTGATGTTGTTTAAAAACAATTTCTTTTCGTACATAAAACCCTTTACATCTCACAAAATAGGAGGTCGGGGTTACCCGGCCTCCGCCAAAAGTCTGACTACTTCTTCACCTTGGAAACCGCATCCTTGAATGCTGCTCCGGGTCTGAAAACGGGCACCTTACGGGCTGCGATCTTAATTTCCTTACCGGTCTGAGGATTTACACCCTTGCGGGCTTTCCTGCTTGCTCTCTTGAAGGTTCCAAATCCTACGAGAACAACATCTTCACCCTTGGATACAGTCTTTTCGGTAGTCTCGACAAGAGAATCGAGAACTTCCTGTACTGCCTTCTTGGTGTAGCCGGTCTTAGTGACAACAGTAGCGATAAGTTCTGATTTGTTCATGCTTTTTCTCCTTATAAAAAATCTGATTGCGGAGTTATTTCCGCGAAAGGGGCATTTGGGAGTCGGACCCTGTTTAACCACTTATGCCCAAGAAAGGAATCCTTACGATAACTTACACTCCTATAAGGATGCGCCGGATTTGCAGAAGATGTTACCTTTCCGGCCCTGTATGTCTGATTAATGTCACTTTACCCCTACATACAGGCTGAGGCGGACGGGGTATGAAAAACACTATGCAACCAACAGAAGTTGGAAGTATGCTTTAAAATCCGGGATCGTTCGTCCTTGCGATATTATATAGAAACAGCTCTTCCGCCGCTTCTTCGGAAATTCTCTTTTTATCTGCAATATATTCAATCTGTTTGGAAACAAGATAATTGTAAATAACACGCTTTGTTCCGGCGCCAAGTCCATGAATACCGTCAGTAACTATAAGTGAAAAATTGTCTATAAGAGAATCACTGTCGAGAATATGACTTCTTGCCAGACAGTTATATGCTCTTTGGTTTAAACTCTCCGGATCCAACTGCTCATTTGGAAATGAAAAAGGTACTGAAATGGTTCCTATTGTATTCATATGCTGTTCCCCTTTATGTATATAATATACTATATCATAATAGTGGGTATGTAAATCCTAAATCACTCTTTTCATATTTTATTCCGATTATTACTTAACATTTTATAGATAATACAGACCAGCCCTCATAAGAGAACTGGTCTGTAAATCAGTATTTGACTACTATATTTTGTTTTGAAAAGTTTTTGATGAGTTCATCCGCAAAGCAGTGATCTACGGCAAAATCCCATTTCTTGATCTGTTTTTCTTTGTCGAGGTAGACGATAAGCGAATCCTTTCCGTGATGGGATGCCATAAAATTCTTTATAACATCTTCCTTTTTAGACCACTCATCCGCATCAGGTATTCTGACAAATACCTTTGCCGGGAGGTCTTCCGCGGAAACAATCTCAGAGGCAAGCACCGCATTTTCCTTTTCCTCATCATCGGAAATGCTTACGCTTCCTTTGACGAGAACGATGCTATCCTCTTTTAACATATTTTTGTATTTTTCATAAGTGTCCGGAAATACAACTATATCAATGCTTCCCGATTCATCCTCAGTAGAGAGGAATGCCATGCGGCGATTGTCCTTCTTTGTATATATCTCTTTTATTTTATTGACATATACAAAGATGTTCACTGCCTGATCATCTTCATACTCTCCTTCTATGATCCTTGACACAGAATCTTTGATATTCTTGTCAATATAAGATCTGTAGTTCATAAGAGGATGTCCGGAGAGATAAACCTTCGAGGCTTCCTTTTCATATTGAAGAAGAGTTTTTAAGTCATATTCGTGGATATTTTTTAAATCATCCTTTTTATCTTCTTCAAAGAAATCAAACAGTGTTAACTGGCCCTCGATCTGATCTTTCTTTTTCTTTGTGATATCAGGAATTGCTTCAAGCATGGTATGTCTTGTGTATCCAGTGAAATCAAAAGCTCCGGCTTTTACAAGATTTTCCAATGCGTTCTTTTTACAATCCGGTACTCTCTCGTGAAAATCTGCCAGACCTTTATATCCATTACCGCGATTCTCAACGATCATATCTGCAACTTTTTCTCCAAGAGATGAAATGGAAAGTAATCCGGGGAGAAGTTTGTCGTCTTTGATCGTATAATCCCTTGCGCATTCGTTGATATCAAAAGAAGCAATGGGAATATTCATTCTTCTTGCACATGCGACATACGGGGAATATTTCTTAGAATCGTCCATAACGGAGGTAAGAAGACCTGCCATGAACTCTAAAGGATAAAGAGCCTTTAATACGGCCGTCTGCATCGTTATCGCAGCATATGCCGCAGCATGGGACTTGTTGAAGGCATATTTTGCGAAATCTGCCATCTGCGCCCATATCTCTTCTGCTATCTCCTTTGATATACCGTTCTTAATACATCCGGGTACATATTTGGGGAGTTTGTCCTCTGCGACTCCTTTTGCTCTGGCCTGCGCAATCTCATCGTCGTTTCCGTTGATGAATACGATCTTCTCGGCATCCATAATATCCTGCTTTTTCTTTCCCATTGCTTTACGAACAACGTCCGCACGACCCATTGTATATCCCGCAAGCATCTGCACAATCTGCATAACCTGCTCCTGATATACGATTACTCCATATGTGTTGGATATTATCGGTTCAAGCTCCGGTGTCAGATACTTAATGCTCGACGGATCTTTTTTTCCTTCGATATATCTCGGGATATATTCCATCGGACCCGGACGATAAAGCGCTACTCCGGCTATGATATCCTCAAAGCAATCCGGCTTCAATTTTTTCATGAAGTTCTTCATGCCTTCAGATTCAAGCTGGAATACTCCATCCGTATCTCCTCTAGCGATAAGCTCAAGACCTGCTTTGTTATCGAGTATATCTTCGTTCCAAAGAGGAACATCAATTCCTTTTCTTCTCTTGATTTCCTTTAATGCTATTTCAATAACAGTAAGGTTTCTGAGCATAAGAAGGTCTTTTTTAAGATTTCCAAGATGTTCTGCTTCAACCATATTGTATTGGCAAACGAGATAACCGGTCTCAGCGTCGATAGAACAAGGGAACAATTCTTCACATGGAACAGGAGTCGGGATATGTCCGCAGGCATGAGTGCTTGCAGATTTCTTCAACCCCTCAATCTTAAGTGCGATATCCCATACTTTTTCCAGTTTATTCTCTTTGACAAAAACAGGAATGTCGGGATTCATTTCTGCAGCTTTTAACAGAGTGATATCAGGATCTTTCGGTATCATCTTTGAAAGAGTTGCGCCTGTAAAATACGGATAACCACCCGTTCTGATACAATCTCTTATAACGCCCTTTGCTTTCATAGTTCCAAATGTCTGAATCTTTGCAAACTTGTCATATCCATTCGATTCAGCTTCGGATCTTACAACCTCATCTTTGTGGTTATATGAGTAATCCACATCGATATCAGGCATTGAAATTCTCTCAGGGTTTAAGAATCTCTCAAACAGAAGGTTATACTTAATAGGATCAAGATCTGTGATCTTAAGGCTGTAATTCATGACACTGCCTGCACCGGAACCTCTTCCGGGGCCCACGGGAATGTTATGTTCTCTTGCCCAGAATATGGTCTTTCTGGTATCAAGGAAATATTCAGCAAATCCCATCTGTTTGACAACACTGAGTTCATAATCCAAGCGGTCTTTAACTTCCTGAGTAGGCTGAGGATATCTTTCGATAAACCCCTTGTAAGCTTCGTTTTTGAGATAGCCAAAATAATCGTCTCCATATTTCTCCGGAATGACAACTTTAGGCATACGATAATGTCCAAACTCAAACTCGAAGTTGCATTTTTCTGCGACCTCGCATGTGTTGTCAAAAGCGTCCTGAAGAGAAGGATATTTCTCCCTCATGTCTTTTTCTGAAAGAACCGAATAATCACCCTGATATATGGTGTGTTCTTCGGTTATCTTTTTGCCTTCCTGCATCGCGACAAGCCACTCGTGAGCTTCAGCCTCCTCGGAGTAGGTGTAATGACAGTCGTTCGTGCAGACCAGCTTGACACCAAGCTCCCTGGCGATACGGATAATACCGTCAAAGGCGATATCTTCGTCCTTTATCCCGTGGCGCTGGATTTCAAGGTAATAGTCGTCACCAAATACAGACTTATACCTTAAAACCGCTTCTTTTGCTCCTGCTTCATCTCCTTCAAGAACCTTTTGTGCGATCTCTCCACCAATACAGGCAGAGGTTACAATAAGCCCTTCGTGGAGTTCACTCAGAAGCTCGAAATCGATCCTGGGTTTATAATAAAACCCTTTGTTTGCTCTTGTGACGAGCCGGCATAGATTCTTATATCCGGTATCGTTCTTGACAAGGACGATAAGATGATAATATCTGTTCTTAGGATCTTTATCATACATAGAGCCCGGGGCAATATAAAACTCGCACCCTAAAATGGGTTTTATGCCCTGTTTTTTACACTCGTTGTAGAAATCTACAAGCCCATATGCGACTCCATGATCAGTGATAGCCGCGGCAGTCATTCCAAGTTCCTTTACTCTCCTTACATATGCAGGTATCTTCTGCAGTCCGTCGAGCAGAGAGTATTCTGTATGGCTGTGTAAATGAACAAATGCCATTTCCTTTCTCCTTTCTAAAATAAAAAAAATACCGCTACAAAATCTGTAACGGTATTAACGGCAATTAATTAATTTTACTATTTTAGTATAGTATATAATATTTAGGTTTTCAACCTGATTTATCAATGAAATATGATAATATCATCAAGAGTATCGTTGTAATCTCTCTCCCTTTCTTCCTCTTCCCTCTCGTAGTATTCATGGATCAGATCCTCATCACTGGAGCTGTCATCGGTATGTCCATAATAATCGTGAGAACCACCTCCTCTTGAGGAATTGTCGTCATCATCTACGATATCATCATAATATGACTGGCGTGTATAGGACCTTGTGGGATAGACCGGCCATCGTGAAGTAGGCTTTCCGTCCCATCTCTGAAACTTGACGATATTATCTGCTTCGACAACATCCGTCTCTTCCTCGGCCTCTTCTCCTCTGCGATAAAAATCTTCGCATTCCTTATAGTTTGCCTTGGTTTCTTCTATCATCTTCCTTATATCATCAACAGTGGATTCAAAAGGGACTCCGTTCTCCTTGAAACAGTCATGCATACCCTGACGGCAGAGTTCAAGACTTCTGAGTCTTTCCTTCAGGATATTGTTTTCATTAACCATTCTCTTATCATAATTGTATTTATCAATCGCAATATGCCATTTTCTGGCAATCGCATGCCCTCCGGCAAAGAGAAATACGGATATTGCAGCTATGGCAAGGCATGCAACAGTTAAGACAACAGCCATAAACATAACATAAGGGGTAACCCTCGATCTTGATACATACCACATAAACCAACCCTGCATTGTTATAAGATATAAATGGACAACACCAAAGAAGAACATAGTGTTCACTATACCTAATACGAGAAACAGCGTATACTGCGGCATTATTCCTTTAGTGGGAGTAAAGCCCATCCCTTTTATCTTTTTTTCCTGCTCGTTATATTCATATAATCTGTTATCGTAACGGATACGAATGTCTACGGCTTTTTCATAGCCTCTGATCTTTTCTGCGTAATTACTCATTTTCATTTTCCTCTAAATCTCTACTGTACGTCCTTAACTTCCTGCGAATATAAATATTCCAAACGAACGGAATAATCCCAAAAGAAGATGCTATCAAAGCATACGAACTATAATACCGGTTTAATATTACAAAGAATCTCTTTATTCCGCTAAGTATTCTTGCCAACTCATCATAACCACGGTCTGAGCATATATCAGCCAAGGTTGTTCGGGAGCCGAATGCTATTAAGAGAAGTATGTATGCAAAAAGCATTGCAATCATTACAATAAGACCTTTTTTGAATACTCCAAACGCAGCTTCTCTTATATTCTCGCGATTACCATCTATCCAATTCTTGTCTCCGGTTATATATCTTTTTAAAAATTCTATCGTAATCTTCATCATTATAAATCTTGTATCCAAAAATCTCCTTTGTTCTATATATAGTATATACAAATCAAAGATGTTTGTTAATAGCTGAGGAATGCATTTTGTTTATAAAATAAAAAAAAGAGGTCCGCGATGAGACCAATGCTAATAAAGGAGTAAATTAGAGTTCCTTATTTCTCCAAAGAAAAAAGGACTAAGGAATCTTCCCAATGCTAATAAGTTAAGCTGATAGTAACCCAAATCAAAAAGCACCCCAATCTCGTAATAGAGAAAAGGGTGCTTTATTTTTTTCATAATCAATATCTTATTTGATGGTCTTAACAGCCTTACGCATCTTATCCATATAAAGCCGTATGGCATTTTCACAAGCACCTGTCTTACTCATACCCATATCTTTACAGAACTGCTCAAATTCTTCGTGTAAGGATTTATCCATACAGACATTCAGATATTTGATTTCTTTTTTATCATTATTCTTCTTCATATCTGCACCTCACTTAATTATCCGACTTATGACCGTTATGCCACTTGCAAAGCATCTGACAGTTGGATTCTTCTGTCTTACCACCCTGAGACCAAGGAACGATATGGTCGCCTTCCATCTCATTATACTCATATTCGGTCTTATCATTTGCGTAGGTATGACCATCAACGGCTCTGTCACAGTAAGGACATTTATGATGCTGATTTTCATAGACCTTACGCTTAATCTTATCATCAAACTGACGAAGTGAGAGATACTTTTCTTCCCCAGTGATGATATATTCGTAGATACCTTTGACAGTTTCTACTTCATCATCACCGATAAGACGCTTAATTTCATCTTCAATTTCATCAGCAGTTTTTTCGATAATCTGTCCTGCACACTGACCGTGCTGATATTTGTTGTACCAATATCCCCAAGGCAGACCTTTCATTTCCTTGCGATAAGCCTTGAACTTACTACCAACCCATTCCATAACGGCTACATAATAGTTTTTGATTTCGGTAGCAGTATCATCACCCTGATGATTTGCCATATAAGTATCGCCTTCATCACTTCTCGGAGTAAGTCCCTGATAATCAGCAATCCATTGAAGAACGGTTGAAAGATAATCCTGTCTGATAGGACTGCCACTCATATAATCAGATGCTTTCTTGCCACGAATAACCATAAGTTCAGCAGCATTACAGCTTGTCTTGCTAAAATACTCTTTTGCTTTTGTGAGCCATTCACCAACATACTGTGCATTGAGAAGTTCCTGCTCAGTCAAAGGTTTGCCTGCGATATTGATTGTCTTAAACCAAGCCAACTTATCAGATACAGTTCCGTCACAAACGTAGACCTGAAGCTCATAGTCCAGTATCTTTTCGGCAATATCAGGAGTTGACTTCTGGATATTGAAGAACTTCTGGAAGTTTACTACAAGATGATTGGCAAGGAACTCACAGATAGATATTGTCCTTTGTTGTCCGTCCATAAGCTCATATGTTTCTTCTCCGTTATCATCAAGTATCTTCTCGCCTTTTTCGTCACGGGCAACAGCCCAGTATATTGTGTTGAGCGGAAAGCCTTTTTTCACCGTGTCAATAACTGCGATCTGTTCCTTTTCATCGTAAATGAATTCACGCTGATATTTTGGACGAATATCCAGTCTTTCGTGATAGCCTACAACTCCGTCCTCGTCCGAATTTACATAGCCGTCAAAAAGGTCACGAAGCTTAATTTGAGTAAGTTCGATTTTCATTGTAAGTGCCATATTACTGTCTGTCCTTTCTTAGATTCAATCGGCTTGTTTTCTACGGATAAAAAGTCGGGTATATTTTGCTTTGCCATTCAAAACAGCTGCTCCCAGTCCACCGCCATATTTAACATTAGGATCAAATTTAAGCATTGTCATAATTCCTTCAGGAGCATTTGCGTAAGTGTTTCCGCTTGCCTGCCATATTATTTCAAACTGTTCCGGGTTGTATTTATCCATAAATGTTAAAGGAACGCCCATAACTCCCATGTAGTCCATAGGAATTTCATTGATTTTATCTATATTGATAGCATCGTAGTTATCATATTTCTGAAACAGATCCGGGTATAGTGTGTCTTTCTTTGCGTATTCGTAAGTAGTATCTATTTTATTATGCCTCTTTTTATGGTCGAGGTTAGTGTACCAGCAGGCAGATGCAAGTCTACCCATTACTACACCATTTACAATTTTATACGCAGAGCCTTCCTTCTTGTTCTTTACAAGCCATTCCTTGCGTTCTTCCGGTACGTCAAAGTACATATCCCTGCTCAGAGAACGGCAACCGAGCCATACTTTGTTTTCAACGATCAGAGGGAATACATCTTTGTATGTGATGTTATTAAAACTCCCGATTATTAAGAACTGTTTGTTGTGTTCTATAAGAACATTTATGTACTCTCTGAAGAGTGAAAATGGAGGATTCGTTACCACGATATCAGCTTCGTCAAGGAGTGCAAGGCATTCAGGAGAGCGAAAATCGCCATTCTGAGTGAGCGGAGTTATCGTTCCTTCCTCAAAATCTTCATCATTACCGCCTGTATATTCAATCTTATAAGACTGAACATCATCAGGCTCATAATGTGTGGTGATAAGTTTCTTGAGACCAAGATACTCAAAGTTCAGATGGAAATACTTCCAGAAGTTAGACCACTTCGGGTCATCACAATTACAGAATACGACCTTATCACGAAACTTATCTTCGTAATGGTTCATTTCTTCGTTAATATCTTCGAGGCGAGTATAGAACTCATCGTTCTTCGCATCCTTTGCGGCGTGTAAACTTGTATTTGCCATATCATTCAATCCTTTCGTTCAAAATAGGATATAATCCTCTACCAAATACTATACCATAAAATTGTAGAACATCCAACTATTAAACGCAAATTTCTACAAGTTTTTCTTAACTAAATAGACTTTCAAGATACAATATTCTGAAAGCCTAAAAATAATAGATAGTACCGATATTTATGATACAAAAGGGTGGTTCTTTTTAGATTTATAGTTGAATTCTCTGAACCAATGCTTATACCATAACCTAATACATAATCACTACAGAATAAATACATCCTTCCATTCCCCTCAAATACTTTAGTTTACTCCTTTAAGTTTTCTATTAGCATTTGAATAGCATTATGAGCGACAACATTGATCAAATACTGATCCATACAATCAGAACTGCGGGCCGCAATGCTCTTTCGATAATTTTTCTGTCTCTCGAAATACTCAAGTGCCTTATTTACCGTGGATTTTGATATTGTGAGTCCCTCACAATAGAGAGTTCCGGTTGCCGCATCGTAATGGGATGCTCTACTCTTACCATATGCCTCCTGTATTCCAAAACTGTTTGCAAGCTCCTTGATGAGCTTCTCTTCATCCCTCATTGCTTCTTACCTTTCTGTATGCAATATCTTTTATTTTCCCGAATAATCCGGGATATTTAACAGCCAGTTCCATTATCTCCGTAAATCCGGACTGCTCCGTTCCTACAAGATTGCCTGCTCCTCTCATTTCAAGATCCTTCTTCGCAATTTCAAAACCATCGGTAGTCTGTGTCATTGCGATAAGTCTTTCATTTTGAAGATCCTTGCTTCTAAGCACGCAATATCCCTTGTATTCTCCTCTTCCGACACGGCCTCTTAACTGATGTAGTGTTGCAAGTCCAAATCTCTCTGCATTGGATATAACCATGATCGATGCATTTGGAACGTTAACTCCAACCTCAACTACAGTTGTGGAAATAAGAATGTCTATCTCGTGCCGTTTAAAAGACTGAACAATATCATCGATCTCCGGTGCTTTCATCTTTCCATTGAGAACTGCAATGTTTTTTTTGGGAAATGCCGCGGAATAAATCTTATACATATCTTCAACGGAATCGACATCGGCCATTACTTCATTGTCTTCATCTTTTTCGATCAGCGGGCATACAATATATGCCTGTCGTCCTGCATCAAGTTCTTTTTGCATAAACTTAAAGATCGACTCGTCGCTTCCGGTTATCGCCGTCTGTATCGGAGTACGTCCTTCAGGCATTGTGTGAATATCATAGATATCAAGCCCTGAGCCATACATTGCAGAGCCTAAAGTTCTGGGAATGGGTGTGGCTGAAAGATATATGACATTTACACCTTCATTTGTCTTTTTTGCAAGAGCCTTTTTTTGTTCCGTTCCGAACCTGTGCTCTTCATCTATGATCACAAAGCCGAGATTATGATATTCTATTTTGTCGGAACATAACGAATGAGTGCCTACGGCAATATGCACCGAACCATTCTTAATACCTTCGAGTATTCTCGTTTTATCCTTGGCTTTTGTCTTGCTTCCAAGATATTCTACAGTGAACCCGTATTTATCACCAATATCCTTTAACTGGTCATAGTGCTGGGAAGCGAGGATATCTGTAGGTGCGCACACGATAGCCTGATATCCACTAAAAACCGCGGTAAATGCTGACATAAAGGCTATCATAGTTTTTCCACATCCCACATCTCCCTGTACAAGAGCAGAAACTCTTTTCCCACTGTTTAAATTATTAAAAATAGACTTCATAGTCTTTATCTGATCCGGGGTGAGACTGAAGGGAAGGCTTTTGATATAATCAGCCATTTTCTTATCGCTATCTTCTGATTTCTGAATAATGCTTCTGGGTGATGCCTCTGCTTCCTGCTTGGCAAGGCTTACGCAATAATCATACATCTTATCAACGGTTATTCTTAAAGTGCCCAGGGCTACATCGTTCATATCATACGGATAATGCACCCTTATAAATGCGTTCCTGTGATCCGGAAGAAGATGTCCAGTTGCTTCCTTTGCGTCTTCCTCGCTCATTTCTTTGACGGAATAAGAAAAACCATTCTCAAAGGCTGCCCTTCTCAGTTTGTCCATCATTTCGACAGATATACCGCCAAACTTTTTGTATACAGGGACAAGCTTCATGCTGTTCATATATGCGTTCCCGGTTGATTCCAGATCAAAGAACATATCCGGCCCCAATATGCTATATCCATATGTTTCGTTATAACTTAATTTCCCAAAGAACGCAGCAACGCAACCCACCCCGGACTCCAGGATCTTTTCCATGAATTTCTGTCCGATGTAGGTTACGGATACCTTGTTATCTCCCATCTTAAGTTTTGCGGTAAAGACTGTCCGTTTATTCTTGTTACTCTTCTTTAAGGATTCAAACCGGCCGATAAAAACTCCGGTTGTTCCATCCATATCCGGGGTAATCTCCGTATATTGATGTCTGTAGTCCTTATATCTCTTCGGAAGAATATTTAAGATGTCTTCGTTTGTATATATTTTTCTTTTTTCAAGAGCCTTCAATGTCTGAGGCGCTGCTTCAATGATGTTTTCCATAACTATATTATATAGTATAATATACAGATAGTCCAACCTCAGGAATGCTTTTTTCGCAGATATGCAAGTTTTGTCTGTATAGACGAAGAAGATCTGCCTGGGATAGCGTCGCATATCTCTTTAAAAGGTATATTTTGCAAAAACATTTCCTGTAATAACGATTCCTCTTCATGTGTCCACGGTTTTTTCTCTTTATATCCATCTAACCCAAGGGCTTTCACCCTTCCATAGATTGCAGCCTGACTGCGGGCTGGAAATTCTCCGGATCTGTATATCTCTGAAACCGTCATGGTTTTGGACAAAACTTTCAACTTCTCATCATCTTCGGAAGACCATAAGAACACGGACGCTCTCGTAGTAAGCCCCATCTTCTGTCTCTTTCTCCTAAGAGACGTTATGGATCTGCCCTTATACTCTCCCATCTGCAGAACTTCACTGTCTGAGAGGGACTTTAAGTATTTTTCATCCTCTTCAGACCATGAATTTACGGCTTTGTAAAATCCGAGTGATAATGCAATCTCTCTGTACCTCCGGTAAAAAGTCCTAAGCTTCATATCTCCAAAATCATGCTGTTTATAGAGTTTTCCCGGAGTGACGCCATTTTGCAATGCTTTTACAATTGCAGCGGTCTGTTCTTCCGTTAAATATTGTTTCGATGTTTTACTCATAACTCTACCTTATACCACGCAGCTCCGGTTCTTCCACCCTCTCCATATCCGCCAAACTGAAGTGCGTAATCAACGCAACCATCAGGTACTATATAAAACACCACGTACCCCTTATACCAATCCTTCTCTTCTTCGCCGCCAAACCATGTGATATTATAAGTACGTGTATCATACTTATTTCCTCTGAATATCAGATTATATCCGTCCAGTCCATCGATTCTTACATTTACATATGAATGAGTAGTCGTTTCATATCTGAGATCATATTTCACAGCTTCAAGGTGACAACCTTGGGGAGTTTCAAATTCAGAATAGTATGCCAAGCCGCTCGAAACATATTCGTTAACCAAAGACTGAGTCTCGGACGCATCATACAATCCGGTTACCCTAACATACGCAGTCTCAACATTTCCAAAGTCGTCATTTACAATCTGCATACTTCCTGTATCGCCCACTTTAAGCATCTCGTAAACATTTGATGAAAATGCATGTCCCGTATTTTGCTGTTCTATGTATTGTTCATCATATATGGATAAGCTTTGCCACGACGGCGAAACAGTTATCTGCTCTTTTTGTTCATGACTCTCCGGAGGCAACTGGTTCGTTGCGATGTCAGGTGTGACAACATCATGTACACTCTCCGTGACGTTCGTATCATCCGTTTCGCTTAAACCTATATTTTCAGATTCAGTATTTTCACTATCTGTTGCAACATCAGTATTCTGAGGATTCTGTTCGACTACATCAACAGTCGAGACTTCCTCAGAAGCTTCATATTGAGAAGTTGTGACGCTGTCGGGAAGAGGGATATTAGCATCCTCTGGAACAACCACCTCTTCTGCTGCTATTTCAGTTTCTACGATATCCCTGCTGTCTGCCTTATTGTCGGAATTAATAACAAGAGATGATACCGTATAATCAATGATTGGCGTGTATTTGTCCAGATTCTTTTTGGGAACGCCAAAGAATATGATATATTCCGTTCCATCATCGTCTGTGATACTGGTCAAAGTTCCATAGAAATCATTATATAAAGAGGCGGAATAGGATACACTGGCTATCACGTCTATAGTTGATATCTTTTTTCTCGTTGAGACTTTATCTTTCGGGTTTTGCTTACTGAACCAGATATTATCGATCACAACATTTGACATGTCGGAGTGGGCTATATCTGCATGCGCATTCTTTCTGACCATTCCGAAATAATTTCGCATATTAAAAACGATATATGTATCTGTACCGTTTTTATACATGTAAGATTGTCCGTCAGAAAGGTTTGAAACGGAATCCTCTATAGAAGTTATTGCTGTAGAGACATTTAAAATGTCCTTATTTATCTCAAATTCCACACCCGGAATATCCAAAACAACTCTGTAATTGTTCGGATCTGCCTTTTCCTTTCTATTTCCCAAGAATTTTACTCCGGCATATATTGCAATCACTATAGCAAGAATTACAACTATCTGGATTTTATATCGCTTAAACATTCCTCTTGCGATTGCAGGAATATCCTCTGTTTTTATGGCCATGCTTAATTGCCCTCTTTTCTCTTTCTTCTTGCCGTCTGAAATATGTGATCTTCCATTAAGGCTATAATTATAAACAGTCCCATACATAGAAAACATTCCGGGATTGAAGGGATATGTCCCAGATCTGTATATAGTAATGTCATGACATACATATGGGCAGCAAAGGTAAGCAAATATATGATCGCTTCAATAATATGCATTAATATCTCTTTGAATATTTTCATGATCAATAACCTCTGCTTTTCATATTATTTCTAACTAAAATAGAAATACTATTCATCGTCTTAGGCTGTATAAGATGTTGGATCGGAATAATATCTCCATTCGATCCCCGGGTATACAAACAGGTATCTTCCTCTATCCTGTTTACTCTAAAATCCTCCTCAACATGGTCATATATCCCATTAATATAAATCCTGGGCCTTTGATACCCTGTTGCATTCCTTGCTTTTGCGAGTACATCTTTAGACACATTTCCCACATATATCTCGCATTCCGTTTGACTATTTTCTGTTTTTATGATCTGAATATCCCTGATTTCCATAAAATCTCCCACCTAATCAAAGCAGTCAAGCACCGATGCGATTATTGATAAGGAAAGGCTTGTAAAGAAGACACCCAGGCATATGTTTCTGACTAAGATACTCCCAGTGCTTGTGTATGATATCATTCCCGCCAATATTGATGCTGCAGATATCACCATGTTTATTCCATGCCTGTCGATAAATGTAATAATTACTTTTATTTTCATCATATCCAAACCCTCTTAATCTAAAACCGCGTCTGTGAGTTCTATATACAGGATGTCGTCCTCAACGTAGCATCCAAATCTTCCGGTCACAGTTATCTCTGATGCTGAAGTATCTTCTGAAACCCAATCATACGGAACCGGTAATTTCTGCCCCGGGACCTCCTTAAACTCTATTCCCTGGGCACAACAAGCAAGAGCGTCGGTAATGATAACAGTTTTATAATCGACTCCGGTTTCTTCGTTTTTCCATTGTTCATACAGCCCGCTGACCTTTACTATTTTCCCGATGTAATTATCAGGGTATAAACACATATCAAAGACCTGGGCATATCTTAAGTCTGCGGTAAGTTCTGTCAGGTCAATATCTATTGATTCATATAAAGGGAGTTCTGTTTCCCCATTGTCTTCCTGCACGATTGCAGCTTCTTCCTGTTCTGTTACGGGTTCTACCGATTCCTGGGCGTCTCCATTTAAGATATCTCCAATGCTGTTCTGCGGGCCTATGGATGGCCTGGCGTTTTCCTTTGCCTGGCAGCCGGTTAACATAAGAATAGATATGACTGTAAACAAAAGTAGTATTTTTTTCACGGCTTCTTCTCCTTAGAGTATTAAAACTCTGGATATATCTATCTTTTTCAGTTCATCCTTTGGAATTGCAATCTCGCATTTGCCAGCTTCGTTTTCTATGGACAAAATCACACAGTCTTTTGTCGCATACTTCATAACTTCCGGATCAGACATTAATGCAACTTCAATGGGGGATTTTATCTTCTTATCTATCAAAAACTTACGGGCTCTCTGAATATCCATTGAGGATCCGCCGGACAAAATACTCTTTAGCAGTGTTTTCCCGGTTTTAGGCTTGTCATCCCTTTTCCTGGACGAAACTGCAGGTTCTGTTGTCTTAACGCTTTCTTCCATTTTTTCATCCTCCTTTTGGACTTCCGGAACTTCCTTCTTTGCCTTTATTTCTTTCTTAACCTCTGATTTACCAGCTTCCTTCCCACAAAATAGCTCTGTATCAGTCAGCGATACAAGATCTGAACCGGTAACATAGTATTTCCCTTCCTCATTTTTTGAAAGAGGGATACACAGGGATAATGCTGTCTTCATAACATCTTCAAGCTCTTTGTCTGTAACATTTGCTATCACTTCCAGCGGAAATGTTTCCTTTGATGTCGTCGAAAGCGCAGCATCAGCGCATTCAAGCAACTTGGACATAGCATCCTTAGTCTTTCCGTTTATACCCTTCTTGTACGCAAGTACCTGCAATGCAGGCTTTGGATATTTTGTGTTAACCATAACGCCTCCTTCTACCATTCATCTGAACATGTTCTACATTGATTATTACAATCTGAAAGATTGCTGATCCATAACTTGTATCCGGAATATTTTACTGCAACGAATATTCCGTCTTTATCTGTTGTAAACTTTAGGTCCCCATTTTCGAGCTCTTCGCATTTATACAGATAACCCTCAGGATATGAACACACTGCGCACTCTCCGGATCTTCTTTTAAAATCTTCAGTGGGATGAAATATTATCTCTACCGGTTTCTTCGGTGTGACTATATTTTCATTCTGATCATAGAAGTAATACTCAAAACCTTCTGCTGCTCCTATCCCCTTGATATTTTCCACAAACGCCTTAAACTGGTTCCATTCCTCACAACAGTCCATTATCAGGTAGCTTTTTTCATATTCTGCATTTATAAAACTTTTCGCATCCGCATATGTCCCATAGAACTCTTTTTCTTCAACTTTTGAACAGCTGCAAAGGAATATGCCCATAGTTAAAGAGACAAGTAATATCAGGATTTTTTTCACGCTATACCTCCAGAATTTTATCTGCCATCTTCAGCAATTTCTCGTCATGTGTTGCGATCACAAACAATTTGGTTTTGTCCATCTCTGATAGTTCCCTTATAAAATCTCTCACCATCCTCGCAGTCTCCTTATCGAGATTTGAAGTGGGCTCATCTATCAGGTATGTGTCTGCATTCCCAAAATTGAATGCCATTTTTGCTATCTGTACCCTCTTGTACTCTCCACTTGACAATTCCGAGGGATATTTATCGCAGGTTTTTAAAATGTCAAGTTTTCCCAAAACTGTCGGTATCTCTTCTTTGATATCTGCATTTTCCTTAAGCCCCGTCCCAAAGATGATATTATCTTTTACAGTTAACGCATCGAATAATCCACCATCACAGGGAGTGTAGTTTATCCTCGCAAAATCTTTAGGTTTTTCCACTTTGAGACCATTTATGAATATCTCACCGCCATCCGGCTTATCAAGTCCTGCCATAATAGAAAGAAGCGTCGTTTTACCGGCGCCGGACTCTCCTTTTATACATATAATGGGAGTCTCAGGAGTGAACTCTGCACTTTTATTAAGCACAGAAACTCCGTTATATATTTTTGTGATATTTTTCAGTTTTATATTCATTACTTCAAGCCTTCACTACTCAGAAAATCGTCTATGATATCTGTTATTTCATCCGCAGACAATAATTTGACGGGCATATAGTATTTATCCATTGTGGCGGCAATAAGTTTTGCCTTCAATCTAGCAATCAGTTCTACTGATTGGTCAGAACTATGCTTAAGGTTTTCCTCGGCCATCAGTTTTTCTCCTTTATAAGCTCTCCTGCGCTTTTTCTTAATATCTGTGAACTACCTGACAATATGGCAATTATTGAAAGTATTATTTCGCTCCCGACCATTACAAGTACAGTCACCAGGCCGGTTCCGACGGAAATATCAAGAGGCGATTTTAGCCATATCTCAATGGCGTTTTTAAAAACATTTGAAAGCCATAAGAATATTACATATGAACCAACAGTAGCCGCTACAGTCACAACCAGAAGCTCCACACTCCATAGCACTGCAATGTATGCCTTATCTTTTCTTGCTATCAGGTATGCTCCCGCTTCGCGCCCTCTAAATGCAGTCTGTACACTTGTCACAGCCAGAATTGACAATATGGAGAGCACTGTTATCACGGTCACGGCTATGCCTAGTACAGCCTTTACTGCCGATACGCGACTTGTATACTCAGATACTCTTTTATCTGCCACAAACACATCTATCTTGTTTCCAAACCTGCTCTTTAATGCGTTCTCGGTCACCTTTGGATTGCTTGAGCTTATAAATATTGCAGAATTGTCCTCTGCAGAGTATCCGGCAAACAGATCTGCATACCTTTCATCATTGATGATATCCGCAGCAGTCTCCCTTGATATGAACACTGAGAGATCTGCCCCGGTTCCGGTCTTTTCGATAACCTTTATTACCGCAAATTCCCTTCCGAAGAACTTCGCAATATCACCTTCTTTATATCCAAGCCTACTTCCGACTATCACCACATCCTCATGTAGTTCCGATAAATCTCCAACCCAGGATCTTAACAGGTAGTCGTTTTTATCAGTAGCAATAAGCTGGACCTTGTTATCGCAACAGCTCATACCTTCTAAGCTTGCCATATAAAGTCTTGATGCGGTCCGGGTGATCCAGGGTATATTCTCAATGTCTTCTTTATTCATCCCATCGATTCTTGACGTCACAGGTTTTCCGTCATAGAGAACTTCTTCGAAATCGACGCCCTCATCCCTTGCTACGACCACCATATCCGCACCAAACCTGTCTCTTGCAGTATCAATTCCCTTTTGGATAGAAGAAGATACTGCCCGCGATGCAAGAATAAATAAACCGGCGATAAAAGATATGGCAAAGATGTAAAAATACTTTACTCTCTGATGTTTTATGTTCTGTTTTACTAAAAAAAGAAATTCTCTCTCACATATCTTCATTGTTATCCCGTTCCCGCACCAACATTATCACGTTATATATTGTGCTTATCATTGCAATCACAATGAGAATCAGGAAAAGACAGCTAAGAAACGGTTTCGTCATCGTCGCGCATCTCATTGTCTCTACCCGGCATACACCCATTCCGGGAAACACCCCGTTTATCATGAGCGTTCCCACAATTTCTATTAAGAACTGGACATCAAGCATCACAACATTTGCGACCCTGAGTTCTTTTCCTCGTTTACATGTAAAAATACTTGCCATTGAGACTGCATGAAGCCCTGCGATTATCAAGAGCAGAACCATGCATACAGAAGTAGTTTTTACGCATATCATTCCTCGCTCACAAGGAGCAGCAAAGGTTTTTAAAGCGATAACTCCCAAAAAACATAACAGAATGCTGACAATATTAAGTATCCCGTACTTCTTTACATAGACAGCCTTACTTCTTTTTTTGTCCATGAGTTGCCTCCTGCTTATACCGCTGACTTCTTTTTTTCGTGAGCGTCTAACATTGCCTGGTAGCTGCGAGCATAGGCAAGTGAGTCCTGCCCCATACTCTTGAGCGTTCTTTCGCCGCCGCCGGCTCTTAAACTCTTTTTTGCAGCTTCGTCCAAATCTTCATTTCTTTTCATTCTTGCATATTCTGCCTTGCTCAGCGCCTTATGCTTTTCCTGATACTCCATTTCAAGTACCGCAGTGTTTGTTCTTTTTGCCATGTTACCCTTTCCTTTCCTTGAACATTCCTGTTATCATCTTTTGGAGGAATGTTATTCTTTTATCTGTATCTTCAGTTACAACTGCTTTATCAAATGCTTTCTTTTCACCGATGAGATATACCTGCTCTCTTGCCCTTGACAATGCCGTGTATACAACATTTCGCTTCAGCATAATGCTGTGCATCATATTGCAGCATGTGATAACGCATTTTGCTTCGCTGCCCTGTGCTTTATGTACGGTCATAGCGTATGCCAGAGAAAGATCTCCGATATCTTTCGAGTCATATGTTCTTTCAAAGTCCCCAAATTGAGCGGTGACGGTCTTTTTACCGGATTCGTCAATATCTATGGATGTTACAAAACCGACATCACCATTTACCAGTTCGTCAGTGTTGGTGAGATTTATCACATAATCACCCTTACGAAAATGCTTGTCGGTGCTGTTGTACTCTATGTCGCCATTCCTTAACGGGTTGAGCATTTCCTGGGCGATCCTGTTAAGACTGTTTACCCCTGCAATATGGTTTTTGAAAGGCGCCAGCATCATTACATTTTCAATACCGTATTCTTTAGCCTTTGCGTAATATACTTTCGTCATTACAGCTTCTACGGTTTCAGGATCAGAGATTTCGCTAAATACAAAATCATCGCCTGTTGCTATCTCTGCGTTCCCATGTCTGATGTTGTCCAAGTTGTAGAAGATATTTCCACCCTTTTGCTGACGATATACGGTCTCAAGTCTTACAGTCTTTACCACTCCCGAATTTTGTATATCTCTTAATACTGCTCCAGCCCCTACAGACTGTAATTGTGCATCATCGCCACATAATACGATTTTGCTATGTTTTCCTATAGATTTGAAAAGCCTGTAAGCAACCCTTTCATCTAACATCGAGCACTCATCGACGATGATAAGAGTATTCTCAATCGGCTCGATATATCCATCATCTGCTTTTTCTATTTCTTCCCTTCCTATTTTTAAAAGCGAGTGGATCGTGCTCGCCGGAAGGCTTGAACATTCAGTGATCCTCTTGGCAGCCTTTCCCGTGGGTGCAAGAAGAATTACGTCATTGATATTTTTGTCGTTCTGCTTGCAAACATCTGCTATAATCTGTATTGTTGTGGTTTTTCCGGTTCCGGGAGCTCCAATGAGAAGCATTATGGAGTTTTCAAGAGCCGACATGACTGCGTCTTCCTGAAAAATGTTCAAACAAATACCATGGGCGTCTTCTATTTTCTTTAAATCCTCACACTTAAAAGAGCCGGGATCACATTTCTCAGAGGCCATTTCTGCTATTTTCCTCGCAAGCTCTGATTCTATGCCATATAACCCACTTGTTATCACATATGTTTTGCTTTCAACTGAAAAGCACTTAAGCCTATCTTCATAAACAGACTTTTTAAAATTATCTGAAAACACATTTTCATCATACTGGCATCCAAGGATATTCTTCATTTCCCTGTAAAAGTCTGTATATTCCATATACAAACTGCCCTGCGCAGTTTTGTAATTACCATACTCGTTCTCTTTGAGCACATAATATGCAGCATATACAAACCTTTCAGGTCTGTTTATATACTCTTCTGTTTTCTCAGCCAGCTTATCTGCTTCGATAAATGTAATTCCTTTGATCTTTGAAAACCTATACGGAGCAGTCTCAAGTGTCTCCATTGTCCTGTTGCCAAAATGGTTGATGATCTTCGAGGTTTTTCCTTCTGAGAAGCCATTTTGCATAAGCTTTACTGTGGCGTTACAGTTTATTACGTTTTCTTTATAAGAGGATACAATGGAATCCAGTTTTTTCTTGGTAACGCCTTTTACTTCAAGCAACTTTTCAGGATCTTTTTCTAAGATGTTGATAGATTCAGAACCGAACTTGTCTACTATTCTTTCCGCTGTTATTTTCCCTATACCTTTTACAAGGCCTGATGAAAGGAATCTACGAATACCGGTAGTCGTATCCGGCAATACGATGGAAAATGTTGAACACTTAAACTGTGTTCCGTATTTAGGATTATCTACCCATTCACCCTCCATTTCGTATTTGTTGTTCATGTCGTCCGGGAGAAAATCTCCGGTTACAACTTTGGAGCTATCCGAAAAACGGAAAAGTCCTATCTTTACGATCTGAGAATCAGTTTTATATATGATTTTTTCCAGTTTTCCAATAATCTTTTCCATTTTTCTCTCCGCTATATAGTATATTATACTATAATCATTTGTCAAATATTTATGTTACAGATATTAACCATACAGAGATAGCAATTCCTGTACCATTTTTGCCGAAAAAGGTTCCATTTTTGTCTTAAAAGGTGCGGTTTCGCACATAAGCTCCGCTTCATATCTTTTCAGCTCTTCTCCATAGACGTGAAAAGATATTCCATATAATCCTTTTTGATTGGAATATAACACCTTTTGGTCGTCGGTGATCATGTTAAACACTATTAATGCTTCCCTTAGGCTTTTCGTTGTTTTGTATAACTGAAACTTCTTCTCCCTGACGGCAGGCTCTACAAAGGGATAATCGAGGGGAAGAATCCTGCCCTCTTTAAGCATTCCCTTATTTTTAAATACTGCATACATCGCATACTCACAATCCATATATATCTCTCCGGTATTTTGGATTTCCATAAGACCTTCCGGGGTTATTCCAAGGAAGATTTCCTCATTATAGTCAAATACGTCGTTACATTTATCTATTACTTTGTTTACATCTGTTATTAACCCCATCGAAATAACAAAATCGTCTTTTTCTTGTTTTGTTAAGACTGACACATGTACATTGTCACTCGCATTCCCATATCCGGCAAAATCGGACTTTGTTATATCACACGTTTCCATAATGTATCCGACAAGTAACTCAGACATAAAACATGCAAACTGCTTTGTGTACGAGTCCCGAGGGATAATATTATGTGCCTGCAATATAAATATTCCATTTCCCTTGTATTTTAAAATCACTAATTAGATCTCCTTTTCTTGTTCTCTTATGTATAGTATATACGACAAGTTTTGCATAGTTAAGAGCTGGGGAATGCATTTATCACAAAAAAAAATACCCCGTTCAAAATTGAACAGGGTATATCCGGTTTGACCGACACTTACTCTACGGTATAGATGGCGCCCTTATCTTCTGAGCGTGTCTTTACGAGAGTCTTTACTTCTGTCAGATCCTTGTTTGAAAGGGTGATCCTCAAGGCGTGATCCTTAAGAGTGATGTCAACAACCTCAGTCAGACCTGCCATCTCAGCACACTTATCCGTGACCACAAAATAGCGATCATGATTTGTGTCTACGACAAGCATCTTGTCCGATACCACAAGAATGCCGCCGCGACTCCTTGATATCTTAAGGCTTCTGCCATTTACAGTAATGGGATCATGCTTTCTGAGGTTAAGCATATCGATGAGGACAATTCTCTCCGGGCCCTCGGTGATGATATTCTTCTCGTCTACATCTCCGATTGTCTTTACAACAATCATATCATCTACAACCTTGAGGTCATTGATGATAATAGGCTCGGGAATATTATAGTCATCCCAGGTTCCTCCACATACAGTGTAAACCTTTGATTCACGAAGGTATGTTACCTGGTTCCCCATTTCATCCTTCTCCACCTCATTGAGGGATAACGCGATAATCATCTTATCTCCCTCTGAATAGGCTGCATAATTTGCACCTGCAGGGATCTGGAAAAGGCTCTTGAAGATGTCTTTTTCGGGCTCATAGATGGAAATGTGCTTTGACATTCCATCATATCCCTTACTCGTAACAAGAACTACTGCTCCGGGGACTACTCCAAGGATGTTGTTTACCTGAAGCTCTCCGGTCTCCACTTTTTCTCCTTCAGCGGTAACAAAATCTCCATTGTTGATCTTATATCCTTCAGGTTTTTCCTGAGGGTTAGGATCGTCGATCAGTTTGAACGCGATAGCGTTCTTCTCAGTGATCTCAACCCTGTTCTGGGTGATAACCTCGGGAAACGGAAGTTCCTCGGTTGACTTCGGGAGCTGCTCAACAGCCTCAAAGCCTCCCTCAACCTTGTCGCCAACGGTATAATTTTTACCATCGACCTTGTTTAACAATACCTGATTCTTGCGCACCTTGTTAAAAAACATAAGCATTCTCCTTTGCTCAAAAAAAATGAGCCGTTATATTCCGGCGGGAATATAACGGCAAAATTAATAATTACTACGTAATAAGTATAATATATACATAAATATATTGCAACAAAAATATGGCAACCCTAATGGATTGCCATACAACTTTACAATTACTATCAGTCCTGACTTGTCCTGATATATCTTTGATATTCCTTGAACATGGAAACCTTTTCATCAATCCAGTTTAAAACGCTCAACACGTTGATAACTAAAGGTATCCAGGTTACCCTGACAAGAGCGGACACTCCTACTCCTACAATCCCAAAGAAAAAGAACTTAGGCTCAAGTGAAAATACTACGGTAAAAAGAAGCATCACTGCGAAGCATAAACACAACGCCTCCAATACCCAGCTAACAACATTTATTACCATCTGTGTTTTTCTCATATGTTTTCCTCCTTGCATATAAAAAAAACAGCCGCCAATCAGATCTCGTAGTATCTACGATTTCCAATTAACGGCTGAATTTGATAATTTACTATATATTTAAGTATATTTGCAAACGCAGGAATATGCAAGAAAAAACTCTCAGCCTTTGATAGCTGAGAGTCTAATTCTACTTTCCTGTAGATCCAAAACCTCCGGTTCTTTCACTTTCAGTATTACCGTTGTCTGCTACAAGGAAGTTAAAGAATGCTCCCTGGGCAACTTTTTCACCTTTTTTGATCGTAAGGGTTTCTCCGGAAATATTTAGAAGAAATACTCCAATATTTCCATCGTTCTGTTCGCAACCGTAATAATCTGAATCAATCCATCCCTGGGTGTTGGCCAACATGAATTTACCGCCCATTGAGGATCTGACGTTAAGAATGAGGCACTCATTTTCTTTCATGTAGGCCTTTACATCCGTCCATATCTTTGCTACCTTCCACGGCTCTACGACATAATCATCGTTTGCGTAGAAGTCATATGCCATTGCATTCTTCGTACCACGTTCAGGAAGCTTTATATCCTGATCCGGGAATTTTCTCATCTCGTCTCGTACTACTTCAAAACCTCTGTTCATTTTGTTCCTCCTTATATGTACATTAAGAAACGGTCTTCATTGCGTCTCTTTATATCATATTTTCTCCGCATTCTTTTCCTGATACGAGTGTTTTTCTGCCTGTATCCATCTAGGGCTTTATAACCCCTCGTTATGTCTGGCATAAAACCGACGACCGGATTGCTGTATGCCATTTCTATGGTGTATCCACATCTCTGACAATACGCATGTTCTTCGACTGTGCCATAACATTCCTCCGTATAGATTATGTCCTTGTATTTCTTTGAGCTACATATCGGACACATCTGACTTCTGCTTATCCTGCTCATTACTTTCCTCCTGATTATAAGGAAAACTGTCTATAAAATCATACAATACCCGCACGATTTCAGACACCCTCCTTGTTTCTCCAATAACACTTGCCATCTCAAGCGCCGGAAATGTCTTCAATTGTTCTGCCGTGAAGCTCCTTCCAGGTGCAAAAATGCGCAATGCGTCAATACCGCAAGCCTTATATAACTTTTTTAACAGCTTTTCGTTTTTTGTCTGTTCGTATTTATATAACAACTTGTCTACATACAAAAACCATTGAGAACCAGTCCGTATCTCCGGCATGATGCCTCCTTTCTCTAAATAACCCACCCCGACAATTAACTTGCCAGGGTGAGAATTATTTATGCACTTATCTCAACAAGATATTCAATGGTAGATTGACAGTCCTGATATACAATCACCTCATCCATCATAAACCCGGAATACCTTCTTTCTGCCCATGTGCAATGCGCACCGGGACATATCTGCTGCAGTTTGTTCCAGTTCAAAGAACTGTCACAGCCCCTGGAAGCGTTATAACGCTTACCTGTCGCCACTTTATAGATTCCCATGTAGGCATACTTTTGATTACCGCTTGCCCATTTGGAACCATAGCAAGATGTATAACCTGCTGACTTAATTGCGTCGGGCGCAAAATACGTACCGTTACCAAAAGCCTTTCCGGTTATTACAACACCTGTGGGATTGATGGTCAAACCATTTGTTATGATCGACCAGAAGTTTTCACTTCTTGAGCCATGGAACAAGTGGCTGATGCCCTTCTTTTCTGTCAGATTCTCTTTCTCGCAATAAGCGTTAAATCTCGATTCCGTCGCAAGATTTTTAACTCTCCATGCCTTATGATATCTCGGTGCTACAGAGTTCATCATCTGTTTGATCATTCCTTTTTCCTCCTGCGTGACGGGTTCTATTTCAATTCCGAACGCTTCAAGAATGGTCTTTGATGATGAAATATCCATCTTTCCCTGGCGAACCTGGGACAGCATAAGATCATACAATTCCTGCTCTTTCGCTATGATATCATTAAAATCACTATTCCTTTTTGCCAGTTTTTTATTGATATCAGGGATTCTGCGTGGAAGTGACATAAAAAGCGTCTTTAGCTTGTTATTGAAAACAGCCAAAGACATTTCCTGATATCCCGTCGCGAGCTCATCAAGAATCTTTTTCCCTCTTTCAAGCATTTCATCAGGAATATCCGTGACGGAAATTGTAAAGTTTTCTTCCATACATTTCTGAGCGTACGCAAGCAGCTTCTCCACAATTTCTTTAACTGCAGGATCTTCCAAGGGTTTGTATCCACTTTTTGTCTGAGATACCTCTTTCTTTTCAAGCTTTTCGCTTGAATAGAGAAGATAACCAGTGTTAATTTTCATGGACATAAACTCTTCCCACTCGCCCATCGGGCGGGTATATTTCTTAGGGCGCTGGCGTCCGTATTTGATACCGATCTGACCTTCGGTAACGGAAAATAAACCATCTCCGATTTCTTCCATTATTACCTGTGTGTTTCCTCCACGGCCCGTTGCGGTCTCCTTGCAAAAATTCAAAATGGCATATTTACCCATTTCATCCTCCTTTATCAACGATAGCCTGCTCTGAGATTCTTAGCGGCTCTTTCTGCTACTTCTTTTAGATATTCCGTGGTGTATGTCTCAATCTCGATTATGATTCCGTCAAGGTCGCGGGATTCAACGCTATAACTACTTCCACCCTTAGATATTCCACCTATAGGACAAAATACTAATTCTAAGCGATCCACATCCTCCCCCAGTGCAGTTTTAGTCCAACGGCGAAGGTATGAAATCCCATTGATCTTAACGATTGCTTTGGTGCTTTTAATTGCTTTATTTATCTCTTTAATTACACTCATTTTTACTCCTCAACGCTGTGCCTTATCTGTTTGTAGCCTCAAATATGATTCCCTCTTCATAACCATCTTCATCAAGAGGATGTATTCTTCCAAAAAAATCATTACTTGCCGCTTTAACAACATTTATTACTAATTTCTTTGCTTTATTCAGGTCGGATTCCAATAATCCGGTCCCATTGCTAAATGTGATTGAATACATATGATATCCTCCTTGTAAAAAAATATGCCACTACGGACATCCGTAATGGCATTAACAGCAGATTTATGAAATTCTATGAATATAGTATATATTACAATATAGCTTTTTTCAAGCAGTTTTAGGGTCAGAGCTATTACTAAAGCCAACTACTTCGTCGGATGTTCTGACTGTTGCTTATTCCACCAATCGAGTGACACTTCAATAGTCACTGTTCCGGCCACATCATCCGTCAATATGCAAAAATCTTCATCCTGCTCAACTAATCTTGTTACATATTCTCCGTTTGTCATTCATTCTTTCTCCTTTATCTCTAAATCACACAGCATATCCTTATAATCTCTGAATAGCTCACGCAGTCTGTTCATATTCCTCACTTTCTTTGACATTCCCCATGCCTGAAGGCAGGGGATTCTTGTTACCTGCCGAGATTATCGGCTGACCAATACATTTCTGTTAGGTCGTAGTGCAAGATATGGGTGTGCCATCACCCATCGCAGGGCAGAGCATATAGTTCCCTACGCAGTATGTCTGATATTGCTATCGCCAACATACTCAGTTGAGTTACAGATATTCATAGCCCCAAGTAAATCCCTATGGATGCGGAATCCACATTTACAAGTATAATTTCTGTCATTAGCGTGATGTACATGACCGCAGACAGGGCATATCTGACTTGTATAAGCAGGATTTACATACTCAACTTTAATACCTGCAAGTTTAGCTTTGTACTCTATATACTGCGCAAGTCTATAGAATGACCATGTATGCAGGCTATGGTTGTTTTTTCGACTTGTTCTTGTCGTAGAGCGGATATTTGCTAAACGCTCTAATTTTATGACTTTAACATTGTGAGCAACGGCTGTTTCTACAATGTCATGGCTTAACTTATGGTCGATATCTTTCATGATGCGCTGTTCTTTGTCGTTGATACGTTTTACAGCATCTATATGTTTTGCTTTTTGGAGTTTCTTGCGCAGATATCTATAATGCCTACGCATGTATTTGTTCTTACGTCCATTGCCGTAGAATTTTACGCTACCATCAGAGATATAAGATACCGCAGGACACTTAATGCCAAGGTCAACACCCATGACGTTTCCTTCGGTATTATATATAGGCTCTGCCGTTTCATATACGACCTGAGCTACTATCTTGCTGCCCTTATAAACAATACGCATGGTTCCAAGCTTGCTGTGTGCGAAAACAGACTTCTGCTTATCAGACATCTTGGCTCTGACAGAAAGCCTTTTAGACTTGCCATTCATCATGACAGGAAATTCAATACAATCACCATTGATTTTAAAATTCTGATTGTTGATATAACAGCAAGGTCTTTTGAGTATAGGTATAGTAGCTGTCACTGTGATATTTTTACCTTGCTTGGCAAGTTTTGCATTCTTACGGTCAGCATCACGGCAAGCCTTGTTATATTTCTTTACGATACACTTCGCATCGCGGATACATTGGTTTGTTAATGCAGATGGAAGATTTGCCCTAACATCAACAGTTGTATATTTTGAGATGGATATGCCGTTTGTAGCATCAGAAACAAGACTATTAACAGTATTTATATATTCCGTCATAGTCGCAGTGATAAGAGATTTTTGTTCTCTTGTCATATAAAGTTTTACTGTTTCTGATAATTGCATAAATGATACCTACATGTTTTTTTGATTCTCGATATATTGTTTGATAACTGCAAGTGGAGCACCGCCTACGGTTGATACAAAATAACTGTTAGTCCATAGGCTCGGAAGCCTTGATTTAAGCCATGGAAATTCAGTTCTTAACACTTTAGATGAACAACCTTTTATTTGTTTGACAGCTTTATGCACTCCGAACTGTGGGTCTACTTCCATAAGCAAGTGTACATGGTCTGGCATGATTTCCATTTCAATAATTTCGACGTTGAGTTGGTCGCACGTTTCTTTAATCAGCTCCTTTAGACGAATATCAACACCGTTTATTAAAACGGAACGTCGATACTTAGGACACCATACCACATGATATTTACAGGAATAGACTACATTATGATTAGATTTGTATTCCATATCATTATTATACTACTACGACCTATCTAATTCAATAATAATTAGATAACTTTTAACAATATAATGGTCGCCTTATACCCCCATTGCTAAAGCAAGGGGCTTTACGGTAACATTCGGTAATAGGACTCAAAATTTATTCATTCTTTGATAAATGCTTTCATTTTCTGTGTATATCAACTGTTTCGGATAGTCTTTTCCATTTCCTTTAATGTAGAATATTGGCATCGCAAACTTTTTGTATCTTATGTGACATAACCACATTATGAATCTATCTATCATTCTTTCTCACTCCTTTCTTTAGCCCAATGCTTGCACCACCCTGTCATTACTCTAAGATAGGATAGCCAATCACCGCTTATCCCACATTTACACTCGCATTTTCCGTCTGTCCATTTTCAGTTATTGTGTCGGCAATTACAACAGACCTTTCCGCTTCCTTCGCTCATTTAGGCTCACTCCTTTTTTGCCCTCAAATAATCGCCCTTATGCTCCTTGTGATACATCTTGCGGTATGCTCTTAATTCTTTTAGCCACTTCTCTTTCTTTTCCTGTCATTCCTGATCCTCTCTATCTGCCTCTGGATGACAAAATCGATATAAAAGGCACTCTTTATTACATTCATCATACGACTCACATACTTCATCCATAGTAGGCCTGTTATCTTCAAGATATGCTTCCATTCATTCCCCACTTTCCTTATCTGCTTGTACGCTTTCCCTCTGTCAGCAGCAAGAACATGTCGTCTGATAGAAAATTGTAGCCGTTGATTCGCTTCTCTCCGACATAACAAAGAGTATCCGAATTGTACTTGTAAATGGTAAATGTTGTGTTCTCTCCAAATACCGGTTCGGCACTATCAGCGCCTGCAGACTTCGCGATGTATTGAATTTCAGCGTCATTTTTCTCTGTCTTGTATATGTCCCATATTCTAAATTTTTCATCCACGTAAGAACGGGTGTATTCTGCATTTATAGTGTATATGTCGCCGTTCTTTTTTATATAATGCGTTCTTATCGCGCCTATGCTACAAAGAACTCCAACCAACCACAATGCAAGAACTAAAAGCGCGCAAGGCACCATTAGTTCGCCGAGCCCGTCAACGTTAGCATATGTATTTTCCTTACTTTGATTCTCCACTTTTTCTCGTCCTTTCTTTAGGCAGCTCCAAGCCAAACAGCCCAGCAGCCAGTATCTTCAAAATATTATTATCACTTATTTTTCTTTACATTTTCAGATATACCAATTACTGCACTCTCAGCCCTTTTTAGCTGGTCTTCATGAGAAATGTGCCCGTTTCTCATCCAGTTTTTTCTAACGATTAATTCTGATGGAATAAGATCTATATTTATATTCATACAGCGCCTCCTTTTTTATATATTATATTATAGTATACTGCATACTATTTATGAAGAGCGCAGGAAAACAAAATTGTAAATAATTATAGATCTAAACACAGATGATTATTTAAGTATTTAAGAATAATTCTTATCGCAAATTATTATTAAAAATCCGATTGCTTTTTTACTTTGTAGATAATATACTATAATTAATATATATCTTAAAATATCAGCCGTTAATTTACTAATGATACACACGTATCATCCGTAAATCGACGGCTTTTTCTTTTGCCCCTCTTGGCAGGATAAATAATAAGAGAGAAAGGGAAGACATATGACAGAACCTGTTATAATAGGTAATTCCAACATCGAAACTCTTATAGACACGGTCTTAGCACCATACACCGTATATGTTGGAGAAGATAATACGGAAGAGGATTCTACTTCTGTACAGCAGGACGGCTGGGATGTCCGCGATACTTTCTCTTTCGGGATGGAGAAAGTAATGAAAAACCTTATTATCCCCAAAATATAACACCCTGCCGCGGGTGTTATATTTTTGTGGCATAAAACCCACACACTTGCGCGTGGGAGCAATCAGATTTTATTGCATAATTTTGTGTTATCGTATATACTTATACTATGTAAACATTAAATTTTGCCGTTAATTCCTTTCGCCGGAATTAGCGGTTTTTTTTATTCCAAAGGAGGAATATTTATATGAGACCACAAAAACTTGAAGTATATAACAATTTCAATGACCTTCGGAACGATGTTCAGGCTCTTGCCAAAACCGAAAATACGGTTATCTGGGATCGCGGAATGGGAAGAAGGTCTATCGATACTTTTTCCGATGAAGGTCTTACAAATGCAGGGACTATATTCGACATGCCCTCTAAGTTTATGATCAAGAACCGGAACCTGTCTCCCGATCACAGATATGCTTGTCAGCATATCTTAGATCTTAAAATGGAGGATTATCTTGCCCAGAAGAAAACCGTGATGTTCCGTGACTGGAATGGAATCACAGAGGGTGTCTGCTCTTCAAGATATGGCATCTTCGATGATTATGAGGTTATGGATATCCTTGAAACGAATCCGTATTTCACAAATTGCGGACAGATCTGGGGATATGAAACCCCTGATAAGTTTCACGCCCGTTTTATTTCTGAAAACACCCTTAATGTTCCCGGTGACCGCTCTCCTCTCCATATGGCTCTGTTTGTTACAAACAGCATGACCGGAGGCGGAGCGATAAACATCAAATTTGGTGTCTATCGTGCGGCCTGCACAAACGGAATGATCTGGGGACTCAAGGAATTTTCCATTGTGCGTCAGATCCACAAATCTGACACGGAGTTTGCGGACATCTTGGATGCAAATCTTCAGAATGTGGCAATGATCGAGGACACCCTTACAAAGAGAATCAATGGAATGATTGAGGAAAAGTCATCAATCTATGATTTCAAAACCGAGATCGCTGTTGATTATCTCAAGAGTAAGCTTGGCATCGGAGGTAAATTCTCTGAGGCTATCTACCAGAAATACCTTGAGTATGGTGGACAGTCGAAGTGGGATCTCACCAATGCAATCACCGACAAAGCTCACGATCTTGATATCAATTCGAGATTAAGGCTGGAAACGCTTGCGCTGAAAGTGGCGTAATTGCTATAATACGAGGGGAAATATGATCCCCTCGTATTTAAACAGGAGAAAAACAATGATTAATGATGTTTTTAATATGTCACAGGAAGAAAATATTTTTTGTGCAAAAAGGATTCTTGTTGATTCTGTCTATAAACAGGCAAATCTTGAAGGCATTGGAGTTACTTTTGCGGACACGCAGGATATTTTGAATGATGTCAATATATCTTCTGTTTCCCCTAAAGACATTAGCAAGGTGTGCTGTCTAAGGGACGGATGGAAATATCTTCTTGATCACATAAATGATAATCTCTCACTTGCATTTCTCGAAGATATACATGACCTTATCGCCAGATTTGATGTTGATTACAGATATCTTGGTAAAATTAGGACAGACGAGGTTATGATATCGGGAACAGCATGGAGACCGGAAATTCCTGATTTTGAAGATATTGACAATCTTGCGAAACTATTAGTTTCTGACGATTATGCTTCCATTACAGACAAAGCGTTATCAACAGGTTTGTTTGTAATGAGAATGCAGCCGTTTAAAGATGGCAATAAAAGAGTTGGTAGTTTTGTTATCAACAAGATTTTAATTCAGTATGGAAAGGGCATTTTTAATGTTCCGGTAGAAAAAGATGGTACTTTCAAGCAATTACTCGTAAATTATTATGAAACAAATGATAATTTGCAATTAAAGCAATGGATGCTTGAAAACTGTATCGACGGAACTCATAGAATACAATGTTCTTGAAACACAAACAAAGAGGGCGTGCCGCCGGCAGGCTCTCTTTTCTATGAAAGGAGAAAATAAAACATGGCAAATATAAAGTGCCCCCACTGCGGGCAAGAATTTGATATTACAGGTTCTGATCTTGATTCTATCATCACCCAGATTAGGACACATGAATTTGAGGAGCAGGTAAGAACCCGTGTTGAAGAGAATACCAGACTTCTCAATGAAAAGAAAGAATTGGAGATCAGAGAAGCGGTCTCAAAAGCAAATGCTGAGGCCGACAAGAGACTCCAGGAAGAAAAAGACTCTTCTGCAAAGGCTCTCGCTGAAGCTAAAGAAAAGGTTTCCGAGGCTGAGAAGAAAGCGGAGTCTGCGAAGGCAGATCTCGTAGTTGCTCAAATGCAGGCTACAAATGTTAAGAAAGAAGCTGAACTTGACAAGATGCAGGCCGTCGCCGAGGTTACATCACAAAGGGATGCCCTTAAGGCGGAGTATGAAGCCACCATTAAGGCTAAAGACGAGCAGATAGGATATTATAAAGACCTCAAAGCCCGCATGAGCACCAAGATGGTCGGTGAAACCCTGGAGCAGCACTGCGAGACAGAGTTTGAAAAGCTTCGTCCTGTATTTCCTAAGTCGATCGAATTTCACAAGGACAACGAAGTATCTAAAACCACCGGTTCCAAGGGTGATTTCATATACCGTGAATGGGACGAGGATGGAAATGAGGTTATATCCATCATGTTTGAAATGAAAAATGAGATGGAAACCACCGCAACAAAGCATAAAAACGAGGACTTTCTCAAGGAACTGGATAAGGACCGCAAGGAAAAAGGCTGTGAATATGCCGTTCTCGTATCTATGCTCGAAGCCGATTCAGAGCTTTACAACCAGGGAATTGTTGATGTTTCATACAAGTTTGAAAAGATGTATGTCGTAAGACCTCAGTTTTTCATTCCTATCATCACCATTCTCCGCAGCGCAGCTCTCAATTCGATGTCCTATAAAAAGGATCTTGCGAGACTTAAAGAGGATCAGAGCGATCTTACACACTTCGAGGAAGATCTTGAGACTTTTAAGACATCTTTCGGAAACTCATTTAAGAAAGCTTCGGAAAGGTTCGAAGATGCCATTGCAGACATTGACAAAGCCATTGCAAACCTTCAGAATATGAAAGAAAATCTGAGAAAGTCGCAGAGCCATTTGTCAGCTGCGAACAACAAGGTTGAGGATGTCAGCATCAAGAGGCTTACAAAAAGAGCCCCTTCTATCGCTGATAAACTCTTGCAGAAATCGTAAAATTATTAAAAAGAGACTTGATGGAAACTAACCATCAAGCCTCTTTTTTTGTTCATAAAAAATACAATCAATCGACGAAGTGGCCGCAAGCTTTTATCCTATTCCACTCGTCTGCCGGAAACTCTTTATCTATCTGTTCTTTGGCTCCCCAGCAAACTACAATTGCGACAACATGGTAATAGGTTTTCCCATCCCTGCAGATCTTCTCTTCTTTTTTTATCTCTTTTATAAAATGCTCTAGTAAATTCATAATTACCTCCAACAAAGAGACCAGGTAGCAAATGCTACCCGGTCTCTATTAGTTTAGAACAGCGATGTCTGGCAGGAGCCAAGCACCATTTTGTCATAGGCCTCTTTTTCTTCTTCCGTCATCTCTCTTGATGCCGAAGATGCGGCCTTCTGTTTAGCCCGTCTTTCCTTAGCTTTTTCGCTCTGACGCTTTTTAGCTTCGGCCTGACGTGCTTCTTTTTCATAATCCGTTGAGTCATAAGGCTCACCAAGGATATCATAAATCTCCCGGAGGAACATGTTGTACAGAGGCTCCTTCTCAGTTGACTTATTTGTCCTATACTGTCCTGTAATATACAGAACATCACGAGCACGGGTAAGGGATACAAAAAGAAGTCTCCTTTTTTCCTCTATCTCCGGCTTACGCTTATTCGGATTCTGATGAAACTTGGGATAATCATATGTCGTGATACTGTTAAATACAACATCCCACTCAAGCCCTTTTGAGCTATGAGCAGTGGTCAATACTACCCCTACATAATCCTGATCCATCTTCTTTGCCATCTTTGCTCCGTATTTCTTAAAAATACGGGTGTATCTGAGCTCTGAAGGAAAATCCGGATTCTTATAAAGAAGTTCAAGGAAGTAGTCGTATAACTCGTCTTCTCCCTCTTCCGTTCTTAACTGTTCCAGATATCCATGGAAAATAGCTTTCTGGGTATCCATCTCTTCGTTCTCGATCTCAAGGAATACATTCCTTATTACATCAATAAGGGCCTCTACTTCCTCAACAGGCTTTTCCATAAGTTTGCCGGCGTACTTTGCTGACAGATATGTGAAATAGTTCTCGGTGGTTTCCGGATCATAAAAAGCATCAGACAAAGCAAGTGCTGCCTGCACATTAGAATTTTCAAGAAGGTTCATAGGATTTTTCATAACCCACGGAATATTCCTTTTTGATAATTCAGCACTCATGGCTACAAGCTCGTTTTTCGTGCCTGCGATAAACGCCATCTGCTCCCATGATTTTCCTTCACGGTTTCTTCTTTCCATCTCGTCTGCGATATAGGAATACTCCTTATCTTTAAGATGAAAACCTTTTACCATGGGGACTTCACCATGGTCTCTTGTGGATACAAGGTCTTTTTCAACCCTGTTCTCGTTAAGCCCGATCACCTTGTTCGCTACATCAAGGATCTCCGGAGTAGATCTTCTGTTGTCAAGAAGCATCATGTTCTTTGTGGGGATCCCGATATATCTGTCAAAATTAAGGATGAACTGAGGTGAAGTTTCGCGGAATCCGAAGATCGCCTGAGCATCATCTCCCACAACAACCAGCTTCTTAAAACACTTTGTCTGTGTCAGCAATCTGATCGCATCCATCTGGATCTCGTTGCTGTCCTGGAACTCATCGACGATGATGTATTCATATCCAAGATTATCAAGATACTCGGGGTTCTTTTCGAGAACCTGCATCATGAGCGGCTCCTGATCTGAATATGTCAAGAACCCTTCTTCCTTATATCTCTTCTGGTACTCTGCGTACAGATCTACAAGGATCTTTACTACACCGGTCTGGCAATTTTGTCCTGCCACTCTTACTTTCTCGTGAAGAGCATATTCGACATCGTCAAGAGTATCGGGATCTGTAACATCGAGATGCTTGGCAGCAATGATATCAAATACTGTCTTTGCAATTACCAGTATCTCCGGAGTTGTAGTTCCGTCGGCACCATATGAAACAGCTTCCATATCAGCTCCTGGGATCTTTGTTTCCGCCACTAAATCTTCGATATACTGCATTTCATATTCTGCAGTAAGGATGTCGGGGATCTTTGCAAGTCCTACGTCGGAGTATTTATCCTTGACGATCTCAAAACCAAAACCATTAAAGGTTTTTGCCCTGACATCTTCATTTTTCAGACTCTCTTCTTTGATAACCTGCAATACCCTTTCCTTTAATTCTTTCACACCGGCATCGGTGAAAGAAAGAATAAGGATCTTGGATATATCTGCACCCTTTAAAAGAAGGGCACGGACAAGTTCTTTCATGGTAAAAGTCTTTCCTGCTCCGGCTCCGGCGATTACCTTAACAGCCGGCGTATTTCCTGAGATAACCTCATCGATTATTGCCTGCTGGGCTTTTGTCGGTACAGGTTTTGAGGATGCCTTTACCTCTTTTTTCTCGGCCTTCTGAGGTGCTTTTACAAACTTACAGGTTGCCCTATAAGAACAGTATTTGCAATCCTCTTCCTTGCATTCCTCCACTCCGATTTCATGTTCCTCCAAAAAAGGAATGAACTTATCGTCAAGCTCGGATTTCTTCTCGTCTTCTCCGTAATAGTGCTTTTCGGAGAGACTTACAATGTTTCCGCCCTGATCGGAGAAAAAGTCAGTATCGCGCTGATCTTTCTTATCGGTTGTCTTCTTCATGTAGTAATAACTACCGATAAGAGTATAAGGTTTATTTGCTATTTTTCCGGTTTCCACCATTAGCGTCATGAACGCCTTGGCATACTGCAATGCGCAGTATATCGGGAACCAGTCAGCCTTGCTTTCCGGAGTATCCTTGATACCGGTACGGGTGTTAACCTTGGGTTTTCCCATCTTATAAACAATCGCCTCGATTGAATTATCGGAGATTGCGATTGCTCCCGGAGCCCATTTGAATAACTCCTCTCCGATATGAAATTCAAGTGAAGGTGCTACAACGACATTTCGAGAAGGATCGAACTGGCGCTTATAAGACTTCTCAGACTTAAAGTATCTGAGAAGATCCTGTCCGGACTTTCGGGCTATCTTTTCAACAGTCTCATCAAGTCCGATATCTTCTGATGATAATCCTCCGCATACAGCATCGATTATCTCATCATCTTTGATATCACCTTTTAAATAGTCGGTGATGATCTGGCCTCCGATAATTGCCTTATCATATGCAAGGCTTGCCGGAGATGTAAGCTTAAGATTATCCCATTTCTTAGCTTTTCTGCAAAGCTTATACCTGGAATAATCAGATGGTATTCTGTAATTTCTTTCAGACATTTATAAATCCTCCTTTAGGATAAAAAAAATACCGCTGCTAAATAGCAACGGTTAACGGCAGAGTTATATAATTTGATATTATAAGTATATACTATACTACGAGGATTTACAACAAGAAAAAACCGCCTTTCAGCGGTCTTTTCTTTGTGTGATGTATGTTTTATGAGGTACTATTTGAGTAATGTCTCAAAATCATCGAGAAGTGAAGTGCCACCACCATTGTACTCTGATGCAATATAGAATGACGCACCCTTCTTTATGGAATTTATTGCATTCTCATAAATCTTATTATCGTATCCGCCCTCAGATATTCCGTTGATGATCTTTCTGTTCATCTCATCATCGAAATCTCCGTTTATCCTGATGGCATATACATTTATATTGCACTTCTCAATGGCCTGGTCTCCCTGGAGATACAAAGGAAGTAAAAGCTGTACCGTGGTATCGAAAGCTCCCCTGGTTGATATATCCTTAGGGTTGATACAATATAACAGCTTGTCGTTTGCATCGCTTACCGGGATTATCTCAAACTCGGAATTGCCCGTATTAAGGGTGTTTCCTTTTGAGTATCCTTTATAAAGCCTTGCTCCATATGTAAACTTATCACTGTTATAGAGCACACTCTTTGGTGTAAGCTCGATATACACTGCATCTACATATCCCTCTGTTTTAATATCCAGCTCAAGGGTTTCACCAAGTCTGTAAACACTTAATCCGTTCTTAGTGCCGAGAACTGATTCTGCCCCATAATAAGGAGACAATGTGGCTGTGAGGGATATCTCTTCCACCGCCTCGCCATTCACCGCCTTATTACCGGCGTAATCCAACGCTGTAGCATTAATAGTCCAATGTCCGGTAAACAGATCTTTATTGGCACATGTCTTAACAAACGCATCTACTGTAAATGTAGACTTCTCATTATGTTTGTATATTCCATAATCTCCATTATCTTCGGTTATGACAAGTATATGAGAAGAATCAGTTGCCTCTGCGCTATCTGTACTCCAGACTTCTTTTACTCCTGAATCACTGTTTTCAATCTCAACCTTGAAATTCTTGATTCCGGAAGTTATGGTGCTTACCTTAGTATCATCTGCTTCCACAGTAATATCAAAGTCTTCCCATTGAGTGGCGTCGAACGTCATAACGTCACTATTCTCCATTTCTTTTGCTGCGGACTCGATAAGTTCAAGACCTGTGATCTTAACGTCTGTGTAGTCGGCACGCACAATGAGCTTGATATCCGTCTTATTGTCTGCAGTGTCGATCACGACAAGATGAAATTCATGCCTACCCTCGTAGAGATGTTCCTCATCCTCAAATTCGACGGTCGTATTATCTGCGTCCGGATCATACGTCTCATGCCCGTTTTCATCATATACGATGTCCGTAGCCTCGGTGGCTGCAATTCGCTTACCCTTATCATCGTAAAGGATTGCTGATTTAACCTGGGTCTCTTCATCCCATACCTTATAACGAAGAACAAGCTTATTAGTCCAGTTATACTCTATGGTCTGATTTCCGGAATATGTGATATTTTCGTCCGGATCTAACGGTCCAATCGGATCTACAAGGGGAGGAATGTCATCAACAGCCACCTCTATTGTGATTTCTGTCGTATTTCCGACATTGTCTGTTGCCACCAAGTAATAATAGTGGATACCCTCGGCGTTATTGGAAATGACAAGATCATAGTATCCGGAATCCTGCGCTGCCTGCAGATCTGCATCGCTTGCGGACTGTTTTACACTTCCACCTTTTTCCTCATAGAGGACAACAGATGCAAGACCTGAACCATTATCAGTTATCCGAATCTTTACCGGAGATTTCGCTTTATCACGATACATATCGTAACTCATGAAATCCTTCCATGTATCGGGTTCGTCAACTGTTCCGTTATCTGAAACATCCGGAGCTGTTATATCGGCAGCTATTTTGATCGTATTACCTCTTACCGAAACAGCATCATTCGCACACTCTACATAGGTACACTTAGTCTCCCCATATGCGGTGAGAGATGCTGCGGACTCGCTCAGAGGCGATATCTTTCCTTGCCAATATACAGATTTATAATCGCTCTCTATATCTCCGAACATCTCGCTTTGCAGATTAAAGTTCGATAAAGTGTTGGCCCAGAGCATTCCGGCATTAGTGTAATTATATGTTTCTGCTATAAATCCTATCTCGCCAGCATCCGATTCTGCAAATAGCTTATTGATTCTGCTGTATTCATTATCACTGTATGGAGAGATAGTTCCGGCAACCTTTATCATGGCTCCTGCGGTAACATCATCGGTGTTTACATACCATGTGTCAGTCTGCGCTCTGTAGTGAACCGTATCATCCGCTTCGTTTGTAACTGTGATATTCGGAGTGCCAAGATCTCCACAGTGACTCATAGGAATAGGTTCCTGCGGCGTATTGACTGTTATGGTTTCAATCTTATGATGTAATGAAGCTCCTATGTTTCCGGCTTTATCTCGGTATGCAACGTGTACATATCTGGTTCCGGAATTTGCAGGTTCATAATCCCTGGTTACCGAAGGATTGCTTACAAGTCCATCCTCACCATTGACATATGTTGCTAATGCAAGCTGAGCTGCAGTCAAAGAAGCTACTTCAGTGCTTGGATTACTGTCTATATACACATAGTATCCATCCAAACCTGTCGTGATGTTGACTGATACGGGAGTAATAGTTCTTGTCCCTTCTTTGTTATTGGATGTAGCCCACCACTGTCCAACACTTGCTCCGCTTATATGATATGCATTTGCATAAAACCAATATTTTGTACCATTTTCCGCAGGTTTACTCCATTTATATGTCCACTTTCCGGTATACACAGTAGTATTTTCGTTTTGTTCAATTTTAGGAGTTCTTTCGTAACTGCCTTCAACGGGTTTGTCGGGAGCATTTATATCCCGAGTGCTTACATCATCCAATGTTTTTCCAACTGTCATACCTGTTTCGGACGTTGAAGCAGAAATATTCAGATATGCAGCAGTTCCTCCGTATGGAATGGCTGAGGAAGGGGCGGTTATGATTACTACATTTCCACTACCCGTAGTACGCCAACCGCAAGCACCTCCGGTTGAAGATCCATATCCTAATATCTGACGGTCTGCGTATCCACAGCTACGGGTATACTTTGTTGCATTGTTGCCATACACATAACATCCCGATCCGTGATAGTGATAGCAGCTATCACTATGTGTGTGTTCGTCTTTTCCACAATTTGCAGTCTTACTCCTGTGGCACCAACCTCCCGGAGCGCTAGTTCCCAAATGGCTACACCCTGAGGCACTGCGATATGACGCAGAACATCCCGGATATGTGCAACAATAAACTGTAACATTGACAGCTTTTTTACAGTTTCGGCACCATTCGGTGTTGCCACCCATAGCTTTATAGCTATGACCAACTGTTGGGTAACAGTCTTTACTGTGGGTATGTTCTTCAGCCGTACAGGTTAACTGTCCATTACCCATTCCGCAATTTGTTCCGGTAGGTGAGCCATTATTATAATCTACTCTGCTGGTATAACATCCACCCGAAGTATTATAGGCTGCATTGTCACTTAAAGCATTACCAGAAACTAAACTTCCAACAGCACTATGATAGTGCCTTGTTATATATCCTGCGCTACCGCCTCTTACTCCCGCTCCTCCACCTCCGCCGGTAGAAGAAGCTGCGCCGGCCGTTGTTGCAATGCCATAGTTTGATAATGCAGAGTCAGTGCCACCCTGAACAAGTGATGCTCCTCCACCACTTCCGGCTACTGCGTATATTGTATTGTTGATATACATTACTCCGGCATTTCCTCCGGAAGCACCTTCTCCTCCGCCGGCTCCGCCGCTTATTATTCCGAATTTGATGACGTCACCTTTTTTAAGGTAAACTTTCATCGGTATGTATGATCCATTTCCTCCGGAATATGAACCATATACCCCTCCTTTTGCTCCATATGTGGTGATCGAATAAAATCCGGTCGAAGGTACTGTGTAAGTCTGCCCGTTAGCCGTCAAGTTTGTATTTATCGATCCTGTAACAGCTCCGCCGTCCGATGCATTGTTGATCGATGAATATTTAGCCGCATTTGTGATATCTGTCTCGTTTGCGCCGGATCTGTAGAGCTGATATGACGCATTTAACGAGCCGTTAATTTCTGCCTCAAACTGCCAGCTTAGATTCGTTGTCTGAGTATTGTTAAATCCCTGGGCGCTTAAGTTAAAGGCGATCTTATCCCAATGTGCATATAGAGTCACATCTCCGGAAGGAACGTATTCAGATCCTCCCGTTCCCACGCATACTCCACCGTTTTCTGCAGTATACCATCCGAGAAACGCATATCCATCGCGTGTTGCGGAAGGAAGAATCGTGGCTTTAGATGCGTAAATAGAGGATGCTACGCATTCACTTCCATTCGTAGTGTTATTGTTCGTTAATTTACCGCTCTGAAGTGCCCACTTGTCCCCCTGCGTCACAGTCCATCCCTGAAACTGTCTTGTTACGGCTTCGCTCCAATTCTGTCCTGCGGATTTTCCAGCTATTACCGCATTTTCGTCGTTCGGAGCGCAGGTAACAGTATACGTTTTGTTGCCAAGGTTAGGAAGTGTTTCAACGTCATATAACGGAATCTGTTTATACAAAGTTTTGGTATCAACTGCAGAAAGGCTTCCGTTTAAATATCTTCCATCATCATAAAGATACAGGGTTCCATCGCAACGATTCCAATTTGCAGTTACGGTTATGACAGAACCATTCTGATTTAACACTGAAATATCAGCAAGATTCTGTATGTCCATCCATTTGGATACCAGATGGCCATTATAATACCATCCCCCAAACGTGTATCCATGAACACGTAATACACAAGGCTGAAGTTTATATGCGGTCGCAACATTATTAGATGTGCCATCCTGATAATCTATAAAGTCAGAATCGGCTCCATAATAATAGTAATAATCCGAAAGGTTGAATGCATTATCTACGACCTTTCCTGCCGTATTTGCATCATACCTAACAGTATACCTGTTTCTCGCATAATATCCGTACCCGTTCATATTGCTGTTAAGAGATACGATTACATGTCCATTAGCATCTACGTATTTATTACCCTTATTACTTGTCCCACTATTACTGTAATATCCCATGAAATGCCATCCCGTAGGGATATTTGAAGGCGTTGACCTGTCGGGAATAGAACTACCCTCATAATCTGTATATGATCTATCACCATTTATCGTGGTATTTGTGTAAGGATTGTTATTCTCATGGATTGTAAAGGTATAGCGGGGAGGTGCGGGTGGTGCGGGGTTTACACCGCACTGAACAATCTGTTTTCTTTTACCATGACAACGAGAACACTCTTGCACAATTATGTGTGTATTACCGTTAGTCTCAGTATATTTAGTCCCGCAAACCGAGCAAGTTGTGTTTGCCTGCCAGCTTCCCCATGCATGTCCATCGCAACCCCCACTGCCGTTATACCAGCATTCTCCCGTTGCGGTACAGGTAATTCCCCGACTAGCACATCCGCACTCTCGATTACCGCCACACGTTCCTGCTTCTACATCCTGAGATGCACAGAAAAATACTGTGGAAATCGTAATCGTTAAAGCAAATATGTATTTTACAATACTCTTTCCTATATTATTCATATTTAACCTCTTTCACAAAATCAAACAACTCGAAGGTATTCGTTTATGTATAGTGTACTAATATATATAATTTAAAGCAAGTAAATATTTTATATGACAAGTAAAAAAAATACAGTCAATCTTTGCAAAAGATTGACTGTATTAAACATATATATCTTGCTATTATTTGCTGACAAATACCTTACTATATTGTACTCCATTATAAACGCCAGCATCTCCGCCAAAGTCTAATCCATAGCCCTCTAATGCTTGCGTCCCTAAACCAAGCCATACCGTGTCTGTACATTCGTTAAGCTTTTCGATATCAGTTGCTCTTCCATCAGGTAGTAAAGGAAAGTAGAAATACGCATCTACTCCGGAACCATAAACCTTATACACTTCATATGGGAAATCTCCGGTGCCGGAAGTGTCTGTGCCGGCACTACCAGTATTTCCGCTATCAGCTACCTGCGCCTTCGCATTAGGATCTCCCTCATACGCCGCTCTACCCTCGCTCTTTCCGTGGTTCTTATAATGATCATAAAGCGCAGTCTTTGAATTTCCTACGGCGGCTACAACATCCGGATTATTATTTGCATAATATGTGGCATCGAACCAATCAGGTATCTCCGCTTCCTTCTTCGCAGCTTCCTCTTCGGCAGCCTTCTTTTCCGCTGCTATCCTTTCCTGCTCCGCAGCATATTCCTTATCGTATGTTTCCTTTGCTTCAAGGATAGCGTCATATTCAGTTTTGAAATTATCTGCTTCAGCGTCGTCGTATTTGGCTGAGTACTTGTCGGCAAGGGCGTTCAGAGCGTCAATGCCTTCGGTATTTCCATTTGCTTCCATCTCTGCGATCAGACCGGGAATGTCGTTCTCGATTGTCTTTGCGATATCTTCTCTGAGAGTTGCAATCCTCTCCTTTTCTTTCTCGGCTTCTGCATCAGCCTCAGACTGCTTATCTGTGTCCTCAACATTTTCCGGAGCGTCAACAGTAGCTTCTACGGTTGTCTCTTCGGTTGTATTTGTTTCTGCAGGTGTTTCAACATTTGTTTCTGTATTTACTCCTGTGTCAGTATTCCCGGCACATCCTGCAAGGGCTCCTACAAGAAGTGATGCGAGGATGAATGATAAAATTTTGCTTCTCATGTAAATTCTCCTTATATATCAATATTGGCATCGACAGCTCATACTGTTCTTACCTAAATACATTATATTGCATATACACTTATAAGGTAAGAGCTGGGGAATGCATTTTGAATTTATTTCTGTTTTTTATAGCATTTTCTTGTTTGTTCCGATATATAGATTTTACTCATCTATATGTTCTCCTTGGATTCTTCATGTTTCTTTATTATTTCAAACATTGCATTTGCTGTTTTTTTGTTTGTATCCATTATCATTTGCCACATTTCATCGGGAGTCATCTTTTCAAGAGCTTCCTTATATGTCTGAGCTTTTGATAGGGAAGTCGTGCTGCTAAAGAAATGCACAATAGCTGAAGGATATATAGCGGCTTCTTCGATGATCGGCTTGTTATTCTTGTCGTAGCCTACACGGTAGCTTTCCCTTTTATACTCTCTTTCTATAACATGAGTTCCGTATGAAGTGCTTTGGCCGTGGTAGTTGTCGGGGATATTGAATTTATCAAAGTTTTCTTTTATGATACGGATAAACTCTTTTTCCTCTACCTCAATGCTACGGAATACAAAAGGCGATTCTTCAATTTCTATCGTGTAGGCTGTTATCCTTCCCGCAAGGATCATGTCCTTGGGAAGCACTCTTTCTAACGGATAATGATTATCTCTTAAATAAACCAATACACCGAGATTTTCATTTATGGTTGCTCCAAAATATTCTCCCCAATGATCTTCACGCTCTTCGCCTTCGGAATACATAGGCTGACCGGTAGACCTATTTATGGGGATGCCTGTGATATAAACACTTGCTCCGCCTATCTTGGCGGTTATTTCTTTCCCGTCTAATCCTTTAAACATCCCTATAAACGGATCAGATAAAAAACTTTGTCCATAATCGCAGTAAAACTTCTTTTTTTTCATAAATTTTTCTCCTCGTATATGGTTATTTATTCTCTGTAAAAATCTATTCTTCCTTCGTTGTAATACACCGTGGCATCAAATTTAGTACCATCTTTCTTTTTAAAGCCCTTCATTTTCTTTTTCTTACCACTTAAAAGCTCTCCAAAATCTTTGAGCGATAGTTGCTTGCCGGCGATAGTATTCCAAACAGAATAATCACATCCATTCTTATATTCCGAGCAATAAAATGCCTTGCTGTTTTCCTTTATATATCCCTTTCCACATTTCGGGCATATGATCTTATCTTCCGGTTCGTATCTGTCATGCTCTACCACGCCCTCTTTAAGTCTGTTTACGCAGTCTGTGACATACTGGTTAAACCCGGTGTGGAAAACATCGCATTGCAATTCTCCCTGCTCAATCTTTGAGAGACCTGTCTCCCATTTTGCGGTCATTTCGGGATTTAACAGCTCAGGAATGGATTTTTCAACGATATCAAATATCGCTTCGCCGATATTCGTGGGCGTAAGTATTTGCGTTTTTGAATTGAGAGCAAGAGATTTTGAATCCACAAGCTTCTTAATGATCTCGGCTCTGGTCGCCGAGGTCCCGATACCGGAACCCTTAATCTGTGCCCTTAATTCCTCATCTTCTATCATTTTTCCCGCATTTTCCATGGCGATAACCATAGATCCGGACGAATATCTCTTCGGCGGAGTTGTTTTGCCTTCTTTGAGGGAATATGTAGCATTAAAGCTCTGTCCGGCCTTTACACCAAACAAGGTAGAATTTGTGTCTTCAATGTCTCCGTAAAGCACCATATAGCCCTTACTTTTAACTCTTTTACCCTGGCTTACAAACTTTTCTTTTGAGGGATGCCTTAATACGACCTCAGCTTTTTCAGATACACATGGAGGCAAGAATATTGACAAAAACCTGTCGGCGATATCACCATATATCTTCTGTTCCAACTCCGAGAGATTTCCTCCAGGCGCTTCGCCCGTAGGTATGATCGCATAGTGATCTGTTATTTTACTGTCATCTACATATCTGGTCTTTTCAAGTCCTTTATAGACGCCATTCGAGAGAATGTACTCTAACACATTTTTGCGATAACCATTCCTTTGCAGTCCTTTGAGGTTTCTGTCTATCTCTTTTGCAACCGCTGTTGACAATACTCTCGCATCGGTTCTCGGATATGTAACTGCCTTCTTTTCGTATAGAGACTGGATGATTTTTAATGTATCATCCGGACTTATCTTGTACTTCTTAGAACAGTCAAACTGAAGTTCTGCGAGGTTATAAAGTGTCGGAGCATATTTTTTCTCCTCTTTTATGGTTACATTTTCCACTGCAAGGGGCTGGACTTTTTCAAATCCGGCAGCGAATTTCTCTGCCGTTGTTTTATCCAAGAAGCCTTCGTTATTGTATATTATGGGATTATTCCATAAAGGCGTGCCTTCGCAGATATCATGAATTGACTCGAAACCTGTATCGGCAGCGATACGATAAAACACTGTTTCCTTGAAATTCCGGATCTCCCTTTCTCTCCTTACTACCATTCCAAGAACACATGTCATAACACGGCCAACAGCGATCGGTTTATATTTATCTGATTTAACCATCTTGTTAAAGTCGTATCCATATCTTAAGGAGAGAATGCGGGAAAAGTTCATTCCGACCGCATAGTCCATGATTGCTCTTAAATACGCCGCCTGCTTCTGCGGCTCATATTCGCACACAGGTTTCGCTTCTTTTATGCCTCGGATAATCTCGCTTTCTGTCTGCGAATCGATCCATACCACTTTCTCGGTGATTCCTCTTTTATCCACACCTGTCATCTGCCGCACAAGCATCTGGATATATAATCCTTCACGTCCAGAGTCTCCGGCATAATATATCGCTCCGGTTTCTTTCTGAAGATAAAGTGATTTGACAATATCAAACTGCTTCTTAACGTCGGGAATGACTCCATAGAGATATTCCGAGGGAAGAAAAGGAAGGGTATCCACACTCCATTTCTTCATCTTTTCATCATAAGCTTCAGGATAGAGCATGGAGCAAAGATGTCCTATTGTCCAGGTAATAATAATATCTTTGTTCAAGACGGAACTATATCCCTCGATATAACCGTCTTTCTTATCGCTTATTTTTAAATATTCAGCAAATGTCCTTGCAACACTTGGTTTCTCACATATGATTACTGTTCTCAATGTTTTTACCTAACTCCTGTGAACTACTTGTATTCGGTTTATGACTTAATCTCCAAAATCTTCAGCACGTAGTATTCTTTCCCTACCTCTGCTCCCCATTCAGGCCTACCTGTTTTAACATCAAGGGAGCAAAATGCCTCAAATGATGGTGAATCCCCTGCGTATCCGTTGCGAAACAGAACCTGTCCTTGATAAAGAGTGGGCAGCCCGTACTGGTCGAGAAATCCCTCGTTGCACAGCCGGCTTCGGTAATACGGCTTGATTTCCCTGTACTCTTCCTTTTTCTCTCCGGAAAGGATCATATCGAACCATTTCTTTTTAATTGGCAGTATAATCATTATTTTCCCCTCCTCAGGTATTAGCCATTTTGATCTTCCTCTAAAACTATTCCGGTTAATTCAAATGTTTTTGTTTTGTATGCTTGGATAGCATCGTAGTCTGTGTATTCTTCTCCACAAAAACAATGATTCAGAGAAAACTTAAGCAGGTCGTTAAGGTTTTTTATTTCCTCTTTGTATTCCGCTATATTTTCTTCGGATTTACGCTTATATGCTGCGATTGCATCTTCTTCTGTGGAGAAAATGTTATCGGCAGAAACACCAAAAGAACCACCTATTTCAAGGGAATGAACGGAATAAGCCTTGCCACCATTTTTCTTACTTTCCCGTTCTGATGTTATTTCGCATTTTTCAGCGACATTCCAAGGCCCGTTTACATACACTACATCGCCTATTTTATAATTATTATTCATTTTTTAACTCCTTAGCAAGGATCGCAAAATTCGGATATCTTCCATCCGGGATGATTTGATATTGCTTCGTTGATGATTTTTTTATTTTCTGCAGAAGCATATTTTTCAATACGATTCTCATAAGACTCCTTGAAAGCCTCCCTATAATCGCATCCTCGTGGCGGCATTATTGCTTCCGTCTGTATGTATAATGTCTGCCTTTTTGCATCTTCTATAACGATTTTTTTCATATTTTATTTTTCCCTCCTTTTGTATTATTCTTGCGTCCTTACTATTTTTTTTGCCCTTCGATAATAGTATTTAGTAATTTGACATACCAGTTATTATTGATATCATCATCGGATATTTCGTTAAAATCGTCTGCGGAAGATATTTCGCGCCACCAACTTTCACATCCATAAATAATCTTTTTCAGTTCAGGAACAAAGATGGCCGGATTATCTATTGTTTGATTTTTCAAAATGCCGGTCTTTTCGTCAAATGAAGAATATATCGAAAGCGGTAAGTCTCCAAGATAAAACCCCATATAAGTTTTTCCTTCATATTCCTCACCGCAAGGTTTAATCTCACATAAACATCCGCAGTTATGACCAAGGCCATCCATTTTAATTTCTTTGTTTTCTATACCATTTATAGTGAGCGGATATTCTATATATCGAGACTTAAATCTTTCGCAATTATCGCAATCGCTTTTGGTAACAGTCTTTACATTGTCGTCTTCCCATCCGTCTACCACGCAATGATGCTCTCCAAGATTTCGTATGGACGGATGACAGTAACGGCAGCTTGATTGTTTTGAATTAAGTTCTAATTTTTTAGTTTTCATGCTTTTTAAAGACCTCCTTAATCCGATCTTCTGATTCAACGGGGTTTTCGTATTTTCGCAGCTGGTTAACCAGTCTTAATTCTCTATCAAATGCAACCCCCCCACAGGCTTTTTTCTGTGCGTAGCGCTTACCAGTCACCCCCGACAAGAATATCCAGACATTTTTCACCTTTTTTATTGAGGAACGAGTTAAATCCCAAAACCGCCATATCTTGTGCGTATGTGTCGCCATCAAGCGGAGTTAGTATCCCATTTTTCCAACTGAATGCTCCGCAGAACCCAACAATATCAGTAGCGTCCGATAACAATTCCGTTGAATGGATCTGTACACACGGAAAATCCTGATTTGCAAATATGTCATCGAATCTTCTGTATGGTTCATCAAGGATTGTGAAGTCCGCGTATCTTTTGTTTAAAGAAACGATAAATTTCCATTTTTCTGTCATTCTATTACCTCCAATAAGCATTCCGTCTGTGTAAACAACATTCTTTAAGAAACCTCTTTAGTTCCTTAGATTTCCCTTCGATTTTATTTAACACGATTTTCAGTAGAGATTTAGTTATTTTATATATAGCTGAGCTATCACTCCTGCATATATTGCAACAACAAGGAGTATGACACCAACTATCTGTGGTATCCACCATAAACGGTATTCCTTTGTGCGCAAGACTACTGAAATTGTAGTAAGAATAGCAAGCGAAGCTGTTCCAATAATCGCAAATAACGTAATATAATCCATATTTATCCTCGTCCTTTCTTAGGTCTCATTACCCTATTCTGCTTGTGACTTAATGCTTTCGCGACTCTTTTCTTATTGCAAAGCCGCTGACTTTTAATCTTTCATCTTCTCTCATCTTCCTTGTAATAGCATCTAACTCACTTGCTTTTATCTGCTTCTTCCATATTCTATTTTCAGAAACAAAATAGAATCCATACTCCTTGAGGACATCTTTGATCTTGAAAGTATCTCCCTCTGCTATCAGCATTATCGCTGCATCTACATACATGTTTACCTGCGATACTGTATAATATGGAGTATTCTTATCTTCCGTCTCTGAAACTCCACTCTCCATTAACCATAATTTTTCAGCTTCTATATCCTCAATGTTCTTTTCCCACACCTTTTCAAGGTTGTTCCAATGATATCCTCTTTCCCGGATAATATCCTTGATGTTAAAGGAATTGAATATCTTAACTACAGGCGTTTCGTCTTTTTTATATTCCACAGAACGCGGAACGTACTCTTCCACGATTTTTCTCACCTTATTTCCGTCGCTTGACCAGTTGTCATAAAAATCTTCTTTCTTGAGGATATTCATGTTGAGAGATGCATATATGAGAGTTTTGTAAACACCATAGAATGGCTTTCTATGTCCCGTACATCCATTTAGACACCAATCGATATGGTGAGATAATTCGTGAAGAGCACATTTAGCAAGATGCTTTTCTCCAAGAGAAAGGTTATAGAGGTTGATCGTGTGAGTCTTGACATTGTACGTTCCGGATGTCGAGGACACTTCCTTGCCCGTCACATATAGTTTGAACCACTTAAACCGTTTCAAGTCGTTCTCGGGGCGGTCGGCAAACGCCACATCAATTATGCTGTTTAAAAGATTTTTAAGCTTGTATTCTACCGGATTCATTTTTAACCTCTGCAACTCATTTCATATTCCACTGTCTCATACTTCCTTATGAAATCTTTTTATTGTGTTTCCTTTTACCTTTCTCATCACTGAAATCTTTTAGCCCCAAAGCACGCTGCAGGAATTTGGAATACCTGTCTACGACTTTTATTCTCTTGCTTTCATCCCAATACTCGTCAATATCTTTAAGATCCCCTTCTTCAGTGATTGCTTTGAGATATAGTCTGCTTCCAAATGCTCCGTCTCCACTATCCTCTACTTTGTATTCCGGGCCTAACAAATCTAATATCTCTGCTATGAATGCATCTTTAATGGGACACATTATCTCGACAACGGACTCGTAATTTGGCGAGGATTCGCAGAGGCCCATGATCAACTTCTTTAAAGTTATATATATTGCAACTTTGTAATGAGGCTTATTGTATAAACATGGGATGCCGCAGATATGAATGTAATATCTGAGTTCTCCACTTTTAAATATTGGATCAAGTCCGGTGTTTACAGGAAAAACAGCGATAATACCCGAAGTGTTTCGAAGAACATACACTGCTCCGGTTCTGTAGTTTTTATCTATAGTTTCTCCAATATCTGATTTATCAAGCCCGTATTTGTCATGGTACTTAGATACAAACTCATAAACCTCATCGTATTCATCTAAACATGACTTTTTAAACACTCCGATGGGAATCATGACAGATCTTTTATTTTTTGAAAAAGGGATCTTTACTTCGAAGGCATCCTCGGAAAAGAAATTCTTTTTATCAAACCAAGAGTTGTCCCTTTGATAAAGCTTGTATTTTTCAACGATTTCCGGAATATATTCCTCGTTTACATACTTGTAGTACCCTGCGGGGTTTAAGATATGATTTGATTTTTCCAGATTACAGGTGCAGCATAGTGCAATCAGGTTATTCTCATCATGAGTGCCCCCTTTAGAGATTGGAATGATGTGTTCCATCGAGAAATTCTCAGATTTTGCGTTTAGTGAGATTCCGCAATGAGCGCATCTTCCATTTGACTTTTTTAATATCTGTTTTCGTTCTTCTAGTGTAAAGCGCTTCCTTTCTACAATTTGTTCCCTCATTTATCCTCCTCTCTTTTTTGATTTATGATTATCATAATGAATACTGTTATCCCAGTTAATGCTCCTATTGCAACACTTATTATCGAAGATATAAATCCTGTATTATTTAGTTCATATGACATGTTTTACCTCGTTGTTCTTTTATAGTATAGTATATACTATGTTTTTTGTGAAGATTTGGTGAGTATAAAAAAGAGACCCTATGGTCTCTTTGATGGATCTTCAGGGACTTGAACCCCGGACCGACCGGTTATGAGCCGGTTGCTCTAACCAACTGAGCTAAAGATCCGAATGGCTTAAAATCCGTCAAATTCAATTACGACAGCATGACGGTCTATATCTTCGTAGATGTTTTTTATCATAAATACGTCTGAATGCTGCCCCGTAAATTTACGATCCTGCATTATGTATAATTGAATTAAATCGCCTATTTTAAAATCCCATGGTAATTCCTTAGATTCGTTATAGCTCAGATATTTGCGCTTTAATGTTTCTATATAATATTTAGGATTCACCGGTATTTTGTGATAACTTTCTGATTTTTTAAGAAAATACATTGATTTATCCCTTCCTTAAAAATTCTTTTTACTTGTCGGTTGCGCATATCCTATCTTGTTTAAAGGACGTGTTTCTGAGGCGTATCTTATTTTCCCCCTAAAGCCTATCTCTTTGATATCTAATCTGGAAATCCACGATTTTATCGCGAGCAAAGCGTTGCCATGGGTTAAATTTGAAAATGCAGGATGAATGCCTGATAGAGAACTATATACTCTCCAGTCTTCTTCCTCTTTTCCAATGTCTTTTTCGAGATATCCCCACAAACAATTCTTTCCACTCTTTAACTCAATCCTTACATTGGGAATATCTGTACTTAGAGTAAACCTTTCAATTTCAAAACTTTCTACCATCATAAGTATTATTTCTAAGGTTGATAAATCGGAAGATTTAATATATGTTTTTTGATCTTGTTCTTCTCTCATGTCTGCTATTGTATATTATACCATAATAATATGTCAAGGTTTGATAAATAGCCAATATATTAAAACGCATAATAAAATCCCGAAAAGCCATCTAAAGCCTATCCTTATTTTCCAAATGATTTCATTTTTTCCAATTTGTGCTCTGATAAGCCATGATCCCATTTGAGTTCCCTTCTTTTTATTGCATTTCATACAAGCAGGGACAAGATTTTTAACATCGTTGATGTTATATATTCCCTTTTTGTTTAATCTTTTCTGAAGTCTTATGTTGCTTCTGACTGCTCCTATGGGGTAGATGTGATCCACGGTAATCCTCTCCGGCCGGAGTTTTCTTCCGCAATACACGCATCTATATCTCCCATACTTGTCTATTGGCTTGTTATTTGCAAAAAAATCCCTGCGGTATGAAGATCCTCTTATACCCATCTCGTTTGCAATGTAACACTTTAAGCGGTGCAGGTCGCAATATTGTTTAATTCTGTTAAAGGAAAACGCAGTGAGCATACCGGTAAATGCGGTGGCATGATTCCATTTCATACCATGAAGCCAAAAGTATAATTTGTATTTACCGGAGATGAGGGGAGAACACTCCGCAATGACATAATATTTCATTTATTCATTACCTCTCTTACATAACAGCTTTTTTTACTGCTTTTATTATGTTTTCTGCGTTTTCCTTTTCTTTTTTCTCGTTTAGATACTTGCAAAACAGGTTTGCACTTTTTCTCTTGTCTGACGGATATGCTTTTTTCTCTGTTATTTCAGGCCTGTATGTGTTGGTTATATTAAACTCTAACCCCGTTATGAACTTTGATTTTATAATCTTTTTGACTTCTATTTTAAGACTGGTCTTGTTATTTATGGCCTCTATGGCGGATTCAAGCTTTTCTATAAATCTTTTTGTTTTTATCTCGACATTTGAATTAAATATTGTCTTTGCAGCCTCAATATTTATATATATACTGTTTGTAAAACCGCTATTTGCCATGGCCCAGGAATATAATCTTGCTTGAAATATAGTGCTCAACTCCAGGACATCTTTTAGTGCGTATACAGTACCCTGTCCGGGTATATTGGTAAAATATTTTGTAAAGCTGCTGGATATTAAAACTGTTACACTATCACCCTCTTTATTCCATATTAGTTTCTCCACCATATTTAAAAGCTCGGCACTTTTGTCGGTGTAAATCCATAACTTGCAGTTAGACAAAGATCTTATCTCTTCTATAATTTTTTCTTGTACGTCTTTTTTTCTTGGATTTGAAGGATTCATCAGTCGGACGAAATCCATTGTTGGAATTTGTATCTGGGATAAAGGTATTCCTTCTTTACAACTGAGTGCTATCAGTATTAACAATGCATCTAATTGATGCTTTGTTACGTTTTCATACACAATGTTTCTCATTGCGTCCGACTCTTCGTATAATACCCCTTTGTCTTTTATTTCCATCAATGTATTTTTCTTCATCCCAGCTCCTTTCTTTTTTGTACCTTTTTCCGACCTGAAGCGTACCTTTTGCCGTCCTATCTGTACCTTTTGCCGTCCTATCTGTACCTTTTGCCGTCCTATGGAGTGCTGAAACCCTTGTGTTTTCTGCGATTCAAGAAACCCGTATTAATATATATTATTATTTATTATTTATTAATCCGAGAATCACTTGCGGTTCGCGTAGCCCGTATTATTGACGTTTATGCGGTATAAAATATTCTGGGCATACGAACCGCAGTCTCTTCGAGACTATAGCGGTCGCTTCGCTCCCTCGCCTCTGCGAAATCTTGGCTCCCGGATCTTTTAGTGTTTGCTTGCATTTGTACCTTTTGCCGTCCTATCTTTAAACTGATAGAGATAATCGGCGGCAATAAGAGTTTAACAATCTTCTATATGTAAACAACAAGCAATGCAGCTCAATATAAAAGCATAAACTAAAAGCCCTTTAAATATTAAATCATAATTAACCATATAGTTAACCTCCTTCTTTTTTGATATGTTTTTCAATATGACAAGTCCCGCCGATTGCAAAGAATAAAAGCAAATTCTGTACCTTTTGCCGACCTATCCAAGATTTCTGGAGGTATAGTCTTTAGAAATTTCTTTAGTCGAAAATAAGGTTCTGTCTGTATTCGGGCTTGATATGCAATATCACCCTTTCCTTCAGTGCTCGAAACCAAAGCAAATGTTTTATCTTCGTGATTTCTTTGTCGAAAAGAAACCACCCAAAGTTTTTCCTTATGTATCCTTTGAAATGTTTTGTTTGTTTTGATCTTAATTGTGAAGTTCTTTCCATCGTCAGTTTTCTTGTTATATTTAAAAGTGTTATTCCATGTTCCCAGGCAACCACTTCGCCGTCTTTTAGAATGTCCACACTAACATCGTCGGGTTTAGGAAGTACCCCACATCTAAAGAAAAAACCCTGTCCAAGGTCTTCCTGGTGTTTAATTTCCATACAATTAATAGGTCTTAAGCCACACTTTGTGTAGCATCCGTTTACATATTCCTGCATATTCATTCTCCTAATCGCATTTCTTCGTACTTCTTGTACGGTGAAGGCTCAGGGTAAGTTTCTTTGAGCCAATCCATGTCTTCGTTATCTAAATCACAGGTGTGCATATACCACCAATCACTGTAGCTTTCTCCGGCACCCATTCTCCACGCTATGGACCCAATATTAAACCAGGGGAATAAATGGTGCGGACAGATAAGATATTCGATAGGCACTTCTCGTTCTTTGGGAAACATATCCCACATTATGCTTGAGTAATCATAGCAGTCCCTCATCCAGCCACTTACTAAAACCCGGTCCTTGTAAGAAAGGTCCCAGTTGTCGGGGTTAAGAGCGTATGAATATCCTCCACTGGTGTCCATAGACTTGTTCTTAAAAGGAAAGTGCATCCAAGATGGGTAGCATCCACCAGACTCGTATTCGCGAAGGTATACGCTGATATTATTAAGGGCGGTAATTGCTTTAGAATAAGCCTCTTCAACAATAGCTGCTTCTTCTTCATTTAATTTTGAATTTTTATCAACAAAATCAAAAAAGCGGTGGTCATTTTTAACAAGGTCTTTTTCATACTTTTTTAGTTCTTTTTCAAATTTTGGACTATACCATATCGGCACAGAAACAAAAACTTCTTGTTTACGGTTCTTTTCTGCAGTTTTTGTGTAGTTATCAACCATCTCAACCCTAATGCCGCTGTGTTTAAATCGCCATGAAAAAACCCGAGCAAAGCCAAATTCGCATATGGGTTCGTAGTATGTAAACCAGGCTCTTAGCCCCAATATATTTTTAGTATAGTGATAGCAATAATTACCTTCCATATTCAAACTAAGTGCCTTTCAATTACAGTGTTTTCAATACTTCTAAAAGCCACTATCTTTCCTCAAGCGTCCCTTTTTCCCATACGGTAAGTATAAGCTCTCCATTGTCTGCAATGTCTTCACCATCGTCTGTCCATTCCTCGTACTCTGCGTATCTGTTGTCCAGACTGTAAGAGTCTCCGTCGAGGGAAGAAAGTGCTTTGTTTTCACTATCATACGAACAGCATCCAAAAAAGTCGTCATGCTCTTTGTCATTTTCATCAGTCCATTTGCACCTGCACTCGATGAATTTGTAAGACTTGTTTCCTAATTTTTCTATTATTTCTCTAAGGGAAATTCCTTTGCTACCAACATTAATTACCATATTGCACCTCGCGTCTATATTTGGGTTAAAACACCCGTTCACCCCTATATTTAGAGGCTTCTAAGTAAAACTTAAAAGCCTACTTCTTACCAAATTCGTGTTCAAAATTACTTACAAAATTTTCCCATTCTTTCACATAATCGGTATGCCCGGTAAGGAGCATTTTGTTTTCGAGGTCATTAATACAGCCCCTCATAGCCTCTGCATCTTTTTTTAGTACGGAGCACATTACAAGCCTGTAAGGAACTCCCTCTTTCCCCATGTCTGAAAACTTTGCGCGTTTGATTCCTTTTTCTGCCATAATCTTGTCGCACATAGGAGCGTCAGCTAAGTCAAAAAATGCAAAACCCACCCTGAGCCACTTGCACTTGTAATTTATATAAGAATCTGCCATTTTATTTCTCCAGTTTTTTAATTTCTTTGTTGGTGCGTTTTGTTTTTACCTGCTGCATAACTACGTGCAAATGAGGAGTACGTTCTTTGTCCTTGCTTATGATTTGACCAACATGCCACACCGCAAACACAGGCTCATAACTTGGATAGTCGGCAGAAGCGATATCTACCAAAATAAT